>Ga0265299_10004532_pt1 | contig 13118 bp, 11 predicted proteins | sample AusTroGonzalo_MG_4_FD_193485 | JGI IMG/M metagenome (GOLD analysis project Ga0265299, IMG submission 193485) | Bovine rumen microbial communities from tropical cattle in Woodstock, Queensland, Australia - Gonzalo_02 | ecosystem: Host-associated > Mammals > Digestive system > Stomach > Rumen ...
GGTGCTGTTCGCCACGCCGCCGTCAAGCACGGCCATGGTATCGTTTTCGAGGATGGTTCCCTCGCTGGACTGGCTGCTGGAAATGATGTATTCCATGCCTCTGCTCCTCAGTTCAAAATCAATGCAGGTTTATCGGTGTTTTTTATACTATAAGCGCTATGTATAGAAAAACAAGTCCATTCCGATTCTAAAGTGGAAAAAAATGATGAAAGGGCATCTCTATACCGTCTCCAGCAGGAACGCCTTCGAGTCAGTTCAGGGGCGTTGGACGGTGACTAGGTCCGGCGTCTGCGTCCCGTCTCGCACTTTTTCTCATCACATTGTACCCGTCCTGACGACGGATACGACGGGTACGACACGTGAATCGATAAACTTTTTTCTTACATGTGCGAGAGAATCGTACTCTGTCGCAAAAGGGCCATATTCTTTTTCCCGTATTTTTTCTGTATTTCTTATCAGACTGATATTAGATGGCAGGATAGCGTGCTATATTAACCTCGCAAATAAAAAACGGATGACACGAGATCACGCAACACAGGAGACATGCCATGAACTATAGTAAGCTCATTTTTCACGAAGACCTCTGGCCGGATATGGTCGGAAGGACATTGACCTTCAACTGCAAACGCTATGAGCTGGAACTGAGAACGATTGAAGGTATCCGGTCATGCAGCATCACGATGGCCGAATGTATCGCTTTCCGTTCAAGATTTGAATTGAGCCACATTGATACCTGGGCGGAGGAATACCATCCTTCGTTCGGCGCTATGATTCTGGACGGCAATTCGTGGTATCTGAAACTGTACAACGGGCGAAAGCTGGTCAAGGAAACGCACGGCTGCAACGGCCTTCCTCCGCCTCTCCAGTGGAACACATTTTACCCTGTCATAGCCCGCATGTGCACAATTGCACAAACTCGTGGCATCCTGAGACCGGATGAAGCAATGGAAAGACCTTGCTTCTGAACGGCGCATGGATAAAATGGAACCGCGTTTGAAAAAACTCGGACATAATGGTATATTAACACTAAACTGTTAAAACTCAACCTTTGAGCACATTGAGGAGATTATAATGGATAATGACCTTCTAAGATCCCGTGAGAACAATGATATTATTGATCATGCTGAAGCAATTCGCGCAATTGTCTCGCAAAAGTGTGCTCGTTGTAATGGGGCAGGATGTATGGGGTGTCTTTTTGATTCACTCGACTGTGATATGATTCCTGCAATGCTCGACAAAATACTTAATCTGATGGCGCATCTTCCGAACGAGCGTCAAAACGTGGTTAATGCAGGTCGGAGACGTTACCAGGAACGAAAGCAAACATGGCGAGAAATAACTAGTAAGAAAGACATGACGAATAACTCTGGAATTGAGGAAGGAAATGAAAATGATGTTCCAAAATAAAGTCGTAGTCGTGACTGGTGGTGCTCAGGGGATCGGCAAATGCTGTGCCGAATGTTTCGAGCGTGAGGGAGCACACGTTCACGTGATTGACATCCAACAGGGGCCGTGGTTCGTGGGAGACCTCGCCGACAAATCCGTGCTCGAACGGTTCGCCGCCGAGGTCATCGCGAAGAGTGGACACGTTGATATCCTCGTCAACAACGCCATGCCGCTGTTCAAGGGAATCGACGAATGCACCTACGAAGAGTTCGCCTACGCTCAGGCGGTTGGAGTCGTTGCGCCGTTCTACCTCGCGAAACTGTTCAAAGATCACTTCGCGGAAGGCGCGTCCATCATCAACATCTCGTCCTCACGCGACCGGATGAGTCAGCCGCAGTCGGAGAGCTACACGGCGGCCAAAGGCGGCATCACCGCCCTTACGCATGCGCTTGCTGCGAGCCTCGCCGGACGTGTACGCGTCAATTCGATCTCGCCCGGCTGGATCGACACCTCATTCAAAGAATATTCCGGTCCCGATGCCGCGCAGCATTTCGCTGGCCGCGTCGGCAATCCGCTCGACATCGCAAATATGGTTCTTTTCCTCGCTTCCGACAAGGCGGGTTTCATCACGGGCGAGAACATCTGCATCGACGGCGGCATGACCAGACACATGATCTACCACAACGATTTCGGCTGGAAGCTCGAAAAATCGGAGGAATGAGGAGTACACCATGACAAGAACAATCCTGACAGTTTCCCTCCTTCTTTTGACCTCAACCGCGTTCTGCACCGAACGTGAAACCATCCGTGACGCCCACGGCAAAGTCGTCGCGACAGCCACGACAGACGGAAACAGGACAGTTTACCGCGACGCTTCCGGCAAAGTGACCGGCACGGCCACCACCTCGGGCAATCACACCGTCTACCGCGATGCCTCGGGAAAGACCGTCGGAACGGCCACAGAGAGCGGAAACAGGACGACCTATCACGACGCACACGGTAAGACCATCGGCACGGCTACAGAGTCCGGTAACAAGACCACGTACCGCGATGCTACCGGGAAGGTAGCAGGCACAGCTTCGCAATCCGGCAACAAGACAACCTACCGCGATGCAACCGGTAAGGCTGCTTGGACGAAACAATGAATCATTGCACCTATTTTAAGGAAGAATAAATGTTAACAATTATTAACCGCTTCTCCAGGGATATAAGGATTTGTTTATAGCTATCCATATCCCCAATGGCGACGCCCAACACTTTGGTGTGCTCGCGGCGGTACGGTTCTTCCTATCAAAGGTATTCATCAAATTCATTAAAAGTTGCTTTTCCTATTCTGCGAACATCTTTTCCATACCAATTCTTCGAAGTTCGTTTATGGTTGGTCTTAATCCATCTGAGAAAAACATTACTTCTCGTCCATTCCCATTGTTTGCAAGGCTATAACTAAGCGAAAAGGTTCGCGATGGAATTCCTTTATAAATCTCCTGGATTTCCGGCACATCATCATATGAAACAACCCAAGGGCAGTTCACATTTTCGCAAATCGTCTTGCATAATCTTTTGTGTAATTTTTCTGTAAAGAAATTTTGATAAAGCACACTTCCATGTTGATAGTAGGGTGGATCAAAATAAACAAATGCCCTCCTTTCATATCGTTTCAACTGATTAGCTATCACGCTTATTACATCACGATTAAAGACATGAATTCTCTTTTTATTTCGCCTTAAAAATTCAATCTTCTCAATCAAATCGTTTTTATTAAAGCGAACATCCAGTTTCCAGACCTCTTGTTTTTGTCCGCCAATCGGTCCTGAAGTCAATATTCCCGAATGATTTGTTCTATTCAAGAAGAAAGTTGCAAAACCATATTCTAATGAATATCGCCTTGAAGAATAATAAATTTCTCTTTGTCGTCGCCATTCTTCTATCGTCACAGGAGTACTGTATATCTTATCTATAAATGCATCACTTTCATTTATGGCGGCCTTCCAAAATGATGCAATTGCCCTGTCAGAATCATTTATAACAATTTCAGAAACAACATCACGGTTGAGCAAATCCAAGGCGACACCAGCCCCTCCAGCAAAAGGCTCTATATAGATTGAACATGTGTCACTGGCCTTGTTAATCAGCAGTTCGATCAATCTACTGATTTTATATTTACCACCAGGGTATCGCAGAGGAGATGGATTACCTATTTTCATCATTATTTACTTGCCTTGTTTTGTACAATGCAGTTTCAGCAATCCAGCAACAATCAGTGACATAGCGATTGTCTGCGATAAATTATAACTCGCTTCATAGCTGTGTGCTCCTGTATGCAATAAACTAACGAAATTTTCCTTGGTAACATTGTTATTTGATAGAAAAGTCTTTTCTTGCTGAGAAAGCATCTGTTTCGCTTTTTCATATTCGTCTTTTAAAAATACTCCTAACTCTTTTGAGTCTGTGCACTTCAAAATCAACTCACATTGTAATCGTAATGCCATACGAAATAATGCCGGAAATCTATCTGAGAGAGAAGTCTTATTTTTGTTGTAATATTCGTACAAATCAACTATATCACGATATAAATTTGCTGGTTCTCCAGTTGCTAATCCAAGCTTTTCACCAAAAATGGGTATTTGCGAAGACTTAACCCTACGTGGCGATCGCACTTTTTTCCCTTCATTCATTTCTGTTCGCGTAGGCGTGCTGTTTGACAACAGTTCAATCTTTTGGTAATCCTTGACCTGATCTGTAGAAACAATAGCCTTAAGTTCGGATGGCAAAATCTGTGATAGAGGCGTATTTCTATCATTTCGAGTACTAAGTTTTTTGTCTGCGATCAGATTAAAAACTCCATCTAACAATTTTTCTGTATCTTCAGCATTGTGTCGTGATGTAATACTTCCATTCTCAACCTTTATTCCTATGTCCTTTAAACGCGGATTCGTCAGGACTTCTTCTCCGACAAATCGCTGATTCAAACATGCGGTTGTCGCGATTCTTTCCCCGAGTATTTCATTTAATTGCAAGAAGACGCTCTTAGGTTCCTTCCGAAACTTGTTGCGAAAGATGTCTCTGGCTATTGGATCCCATGACCCAGTATCAGCATGTTTTCTCCAAACACTTTCAAGCGCAATATCTTCTGATGTAACATTGCAAGGCAGTTCCCTAGGGCATTCTGGCATTTTAAACTGTGGATCATTAATCTCAGGATATAACGCCAGTTTTAACATTGCAATTATTACGCGACGATTCCCATCATAAACTATTGGAACCTCATTCTTATAGACAACGGTAGGAAGCTCGCTACAATCATATCGGGCACCCATGTCCTTGGCAAGTGTCTTCAATCGCCATTTATTGCCAATATCTTCTATGGCACGTTTTATGATACTTACATTCTCGTTTTTAGATGAAATTGGGTCTCGGGGATTCTCAGTCCACAATACTAAATTCTGAACCGGAATATATTCAACTTTTTGATCTAATTGTTCCGTCATCTGAACAGCTCCTCATTTGTTTTTTGTTTTAAGTTTTTTGAACATTCTCTCACGCACGCCTCGCGATTCCGACAACTTCTCATATTCGTATCTTTTTTTGGGGTTGAATTATCTATTCCTTCAATCCCAATTTGTTTCAGATACTGGTATGTTCCATCGTAAAAGGCGGGGAGGCGGGTGGCGTCGTCGGGATTGCCTTCTGGGACGCAGATTACCATGCCTTGGCGAGCTCGCGTGAGTAGGACGCGGTAGGCGTTTATTTGATATGCTTTGCGCTCTTCAGCTCGAATGTTTTTCCACTTGTTACCCTTGAACTCGAAGTTTTGCCAAGCGCCGTTTGTTCGGCGCAGGTCTCCATCCCATACAAGACAGGTCCAATCGAGTTCCAATCCCTGTACGTCAAACTCAGAGGCCGCATCTTCCAGGAACTGTGAGGATCTGATGTCTGTGATATCATCCAGGAACCAATGTACTGTATCCGGTTTGCAGCGAACATCGATGGCGAGTGGGCGCAGACGCTGTGCCTGTGATGAAACGACCATGCCATATCGCTCTGTGCCACGGGCCTGTTTACGCAGCCAATCTTTTGCGACATCAAGGTCTCGAGTCAATACGATGGGATACTTGTCCTTCAGCGTTGCTAAAAGCCTCTGTGATTCCGCGACATTTCCCTCCAGCAGGTGATGCACGAACGACGAAAGCTGTTCTGCACGGAATGAACGCATGGAAACGGCCAAATGGAGCTCGTGGCTTCGTTCCACATGCTTATTGGCCTCAAGTAAGGTTTCCAGTTCACCTTCGGCATACTCTTTGCCTGTCAGTTGGTCCGAGATAAACACATTCCAGTCAGGGAAACGGTCGTTGACTGCCCGCAGCCATTCGCCAATACCAGCCTCACCAGTATTGATTTCCTGTCCTCCTCCGACCAAGCAGACGATTACAGCCCAATCCTCTCGCAAATTCAGAGACCAAATCAGAAACTCCGGTTCGGACATGGGAAAATCGACAAACCCCTTTTTGCGACTTAACCAATTAGCCAAATGCAGTTTTGTCCAAGCTCGCTGTGCCTCATCAAAAATCGCAACATGTTCGACTTCGGAATAACCATCGTCTTTGCGTTTGTCCACCTTTGCCGGATCGATTTCCAAAACACCATTTCGAATCGGTGTTTTCAGTTTGTTCAGCGTATTGTCCCGGTAGTGGTGGACGATCTGAATAAAAGATCTGACGTTTCGCCGCGCATCAGTCAAGTTATAGCGAGTCCCCGGATTGCGCTCCTCTTCCTGACGCTTTTTATCTCGTGCAAGTGCTTCGCTCAAAACCGATACCAACGGTTGATTGCCGGAGAGATACACAGCCAAATCCTTTTTCTCAAACTGGCGAACAGCGATATTGAGCCCAACCAATGTTTTGCCCGCGCCAGGAACACCGGTTACAAAACAAATGGACTTTTCGCCGTTCGTCCGGGAATGATCGATGACCTTCATGACAAATTCACTGGTCCGCTGCAGATTCTCGCCGGACGCCTCAGTCCGGGTGATTTCAGCAACAGAGTGATTCAGGTAAAGCGAGCTCGCCGCCTGAATGATTGTCGGGGTCGGCATATAGCGACTGATTGCCCATCGGGATAAGTCGATGTTTTGTGCGTATTGCTTCACGAACCTTGCGATAATGGCGGGAAGATCCTGGGAGTTGGTTTGAACCGGCTCAAACACATGATCGTCATATCGAGATATTTCTTGTGTGACGGAAGACTGGTCTGCGTCGGTGGCAACCAAAATCGGGACAATTGGCAGGTCGCGGCTGGCCTCGTGGAAGTTTTTCAGGTCAAGAGCATAATCCCAGACTTGTTCTATATCCTGGCGAAGGTAGTCAGTCGCTCCGACCTTGAATTCCAAAACGAAAACAATACCATGCAAAAGCAATACCGCATCTATTCGCTTGCCCAAACGGGGGATCGAGTATTCAAAGATGATCTGACCTTCAGATTCGTCTTGCAGAATCTCTTTTAAGAAAGAAATCTCAAAAAGCCAGGCGTTGCGTTGGGGTTCCGTCAGGTCAAAGGCATTGTTTCTCGCCAACGCGCCAAGAATAGCATCATTCGTGTCGGCAAGGAAACCTGGAATATGGTTGTGGTAGAAAAAACGCGCCATTACGTTTCGCCTTTGAGATGGTTTATCGGAAATATACTCTTCTTTTAGAATTTTTCAAGCATCTTTTTTCTTTTTTAGTTACGCTTCTCAGGAATAACTCCGGCAACTCGACCACCTACTGCAATGCTGCAGGCAAGACAGTCGGAACGAAGAAACACACACCTATTCTTCTCTCAATAAACCTTATCCTATCGTATCCGTCATCAAAGACGGATACGACGGGTACGACACGTGAATCAATAAACTCTTTCCTTACGCAGAGAATACCTCTTTTTAATGAATACATCATGAAACAACCGCCGTTTGTTGGTTAAACTCATTTTGATGACGGATACGAGGGGAACGACGGGTAAATCGAACTAAGTCCTCGCGCGCAAAAAATGAGTAATGTTTTTTGAAAGATGAAATAAAACTATAAAGAAAGTCGACTCAGGCCACCACCCATCCGTAGCCTTGGACGGCCATGTCGATGAAATGCGTCAGAAGGAGATCGGTTTTAGCAGCAAAGGTCTCCTTGTCATATGATAAAGGTAGGTCGGTGTTCAGCGATTCCTCAATCGCCGATTTCACTTTTGCACGCGGTTGTTCGTCGCGATACCAGTCAACAACCATCAGCTCCGATTTTTCCTCCGTGAGCTTCTTGAACAGATTCTTTGCGGAAAGTTTGACCTTCTGTTCCTCTTCCTTGGTCAGCTTCTTTCCGGCGATCAGCAAATCGAATATCTCCAGCTCTTCCTCGGACAGCCCCTCAATCTCTGGACGTTTCTCTTCTCCCTTAAGTTCTTCAATGAGCTGCAAAAGCTGTTCATAGTAATCCTCGTTTTCTGATCCGCCTGCATTGTAACGGTCGATAATATTACGGAATCGTTGCGAGAACTGCTGTCGTGTGCAATTGCGCTTCAGCATCTGCTGCAGGGCCTGAGCAATAAACTCTTTCAGGTCGTCGATCTCAATGGCCTTATACTGTGCGCTCTTAATTTCCTTCTTCAACCCCTCAACATCCAACTTGGAGAGATCAATCACTTTCCCTTGATGAATCACAAAGCCATCGTCGTTATCCGCAGCCTGCTGGGACGAAACACTGGTGTCCAGAACTTGCGCCATTCGAAGGCGTGCCCGATTGACCTTTTCATCGTCAATTGTGTGACAGAAAAGCCCATACAGATAGGCCAGTGGCGAAAACTTTTCGTTGCTCCAGCCTTTTTCAAAGATTTCCGGACGGGATGCCTCGTACAGGTTCATCAGTGTATTCAGGATTACTTTGAACTTGTCCTTGTGTTCATCGTTTGCAACAATGATATTGTAAGCATCCCGCAATTTGTCAAGTTGATCAAGCGTTGAGGTTTCCGCGACAATTGCTCCGATGTCAATGTCGAGCCCCAGCAGGAATTCATCTGCTTCGACCACTGCACTATCGATCAACACGATCATCTGGTCAATATTCTTCGCCGGGAATTCTTTCCCATCGTCTCCGGTGGCATATTCCGTCAGAGCCTTCTTCATGTACTTGAAAACATTGACGTAATCGACGATGATTCCGCATGGTTTGCCGGGATAGACACGATTGGCACGGGCGATTGCCTGCATCAGCGTGTGCCCCTTCATTGGCTTATCAAGGTAGAGCGTAGACAGATTCTCCACATCGAAGCCGGTAAGCCACATGGCACAAACAAAAACAAGCTGCAGCGGATTGTCGGGAGCCTTGAACCGATCTTCGATATCCAAACCTTCTGGCGTAACTTCGTTCATTTTCTTCCGGTGCATGGAAATATCCAGCCCCTGCTTTTGGAACTTTACATCTTCGTCAGCTTCTTCTGAAACGATCACTGCCATTTCCACGCGGTTCATGTAATTCAGGATTCGCGTCAGCTCATCGCGCTTTTCTTTGGTGTCAGCGGCATTACGCTCCTGCATGATATTCTGCTTTTCAATTGCCCAATAGTGCTGCACCTTGTCATACATCTTCACGGTCGTGTATTTGTCAACGGAAACGACCATGGCCTTGCCGAGAAAGCCCCGGAGAGGGAAGTGATGTGCGATATCCTGCGCTATCTTGTCGATGCGGTCTTCCCGCTTGATGACCTCCAGAATCCTGGAAGACGAATTTTCAAGCAACCGAGTTTCATCTTCGTTCAAATTCTCGTCTTCGATAATATCCACCACGTCATCATCCAGGAAGTCGTTCTCAAGCCCAACTTCCGGCACGCGGCGGGAGTAGAACAGTGGCACAGTGGAGCCATCTTCCACCGATTGCGCAAAGTTGTACTCAGAGACATAGTTGCCGAACCATTGGTTAGTCAGGCGCTTGCTGCCTAATAGAGGCGTGCCCGTAAAGGCGATGTAATTTGCGTTGGGCAGCGCAGTGCGCATATTTTCCGCCAGATCCTTATACTGCGTCCTATGCGCCTCATCTACCAGCACGATGATGTCGTCCCGTTCGGTGAGCACGGGGTACTTTTTGCCTTTGTCGTAGCGGAACTTATGGATCAGCGTAAAGATGAAGGATTTGTTGGTCTGCAAATAATCCCGGAGTTGCTTCCCATCCTTGGGCTGACACTCTTCCTTTTGACCAATGACTTCCGTCTTCACAAAATTTTTGTGAATCTGATCGTCCAAATCCTCTCGGTCGGTGATGACCAGGAACGTGAAATTGCCAGGAATCTTCCGTCTCACCTTGCGAGCGAAAAACACCATCGAGAAAGATTTGCCGGATCCCTGCGTGTGCCAGAATACGCCCAGCTTCCCCTGCAATTCTGCCCGATTCTTCACAGATTCCATCAGATTGTTTACGCCGAAATACTGGTGGTTCTTGGCGATGATCTTGTTCTTCTGATTGCGGAACATGACGAAGTTTTCGATATAGTCGATCAGGCGCTTTTTATGCAGCAAGCCTTCTATGAAATACCGCACAGAGCTTTCGCCTACGGTCGCCGCTTTCCTGATTTCTTTTCGGTTCGGGTGTTCCTTTTCGGATTCGACTTTCAGCCACTCGAAGAAGTGGTTATATGTGGCGTTGAATGCGCCAAGCCGAGTTTCCAGTCCGTTGGACAACACACAGATCTGATTAAATGCAAACAGGTTCGGAATATCCTGCAAATAGTTTTTCAGGTTGTCGTTATACGCTTCTTCTACCTTGATAATACTGTTCTTCAGCTCAATGAACACCAGCGGTAGACCATTGATGAAAACCAGTATGTCCGGTCGCCGCCAGTACACCCGCCCCTGAATCCACATCTGCGAAACAGCGGTAAATGTATTGTTCTCCGGCTGATCGAAATCAACCAGCTTCACAAAGTCGAAATCTTCTTTCCCGTTTCGGCGGAGCGAGACTTTGATTCCATTGCGAATTTGGTTGTAGTATTTGTAGTTGGTGGCCGTCATATCCGAAGCGGAGAAATCCCTGCAAAGCTCCTTTGCGATTTCTTCCAGTTTCCCTTGAGGGATGCAAGGGTTCAGGCGCGTTAATGCTTCCCGCAATACGTTCGGAAGCACGCATTGTTTTTTGTTGCTGCGTCCTGTTCCATCCGGTAACGCCTCCCGTTTATCCGGCGAGGCATCGCATTTTACGATATCATAGCAGAACGGAACCTCCTGCAACTTTTGCAGGATCGCCTGCTCAATATCGTCTTCGGATATGAAGTTACGCATCAAATCACCTCCGTGTTGATATTAAGCTCTTTGAAAGATTACAGACTCAAGTTCTGTAAACACTTTCATATCGCTTTTTATGCATTTTGCAAGATTCTTTTTGAAAACCTCCGCATTGATGCTACCGACAATATTGCAAGCATTTTTTATTTTTCCAATCTCATCCTTCACATGCTGATTCATTATGTCGATAACAAAGGAATCATAGGTTGTTTCGTCAAAAGTCTTCCCGTTTTGTGCACAGTATTTCGATAGGACTTCTTTGTCGAACAAGTAGTTTTCTATTTCAAATCGTTTCAAAACTCTGTGGTTCGCCGGATTATTCCTTAAATAATCCTGTCGATCCGCTTCCGTTGTTTCTTTGCCTGATGCCATATCCCTGTCTTTCAAAACAAGGATTTCAACATCCGGGAAAACTTTTGACAAAATGCTAATGGCGATTGCACTTCTTTGATCCAATTCAGTATTACCCCCACTAGATACAAACAAGGTGTCAGGATACTTCTCCCCGAATATCGTGTTGTAAACCTCGGCATCAAACCCTCGTTCGCTTCCGTCTGCCCGGGGATCAGCTCTGCCCTCACAATACACAATTTGTCTGGGAGAAACCAGCCCGGTCAAATCATCAAGTGCGGTTTGGAAAAGGTCGCGCCAATTATTCCTGCTCTTTATCATTGGAACAAGGGTATATACTTTTGATGCCCATTCATTCTCCTCTTTGAATTCAATGATTTGCGAATCATTGTTCAAGTCCTCTTGCAAAGCGCGCAAAAAACCAATGCTGTGAGTCGCGACCCATATCTGGCAGTTTTCAGGGATCATCTTATTGATTTCAATCAACAACTTTCTCTGAATAGCAGTATTTAAATGCAACTCTGGCTCATCAATGATGTAGATGGAATCGGTATATTCGTCTTTTCGAATATACAAATCCAGCAACAAATCAATGACTTCTTTTTCTCCAGAAGAAAGAACATTGTAAGAAAACGTATTAGGCGTGTCATCTTTCCTGAAGAAAAATGTTCCTTGGCCTGATTCAATGTTTCCAAGATTATCAATTTTAAGATTCAGGCACTGGGTGATAGCAGCATTTAGTTCTCCAATTATGTGTGCTTTAGCCTCCGACGGCCTGCAATCTGTTTCATTAAGATATTTGTTATATTTAATATTTAGGCGCCTATAATTCTGTTCGATTCTCTGATCAATATCAGAAGCGGTTGATGCACCGAAATCATTGTTTCGTAATTCTGAAACGGCCCTGCTTTCCCTAACATTTAGTAAGCCGTTATAACGGAACGAGCTGCGAAAAGAAAAAATGGTTCGTTCCTTTCCTTCCTTTCTTTTTTGTTCCCAGATGTCAGCAAATGCACCGCCATTAAAAAAAATATGAGTATAATTAATATCGTAACTCGGATTGTTTTCAAGAGAATGATATGAATAGTTTCTGCCCCCAACATTCCCTATGGGACGATATGCATTGTTATGAAAAAGCATTCCATCAAACACACTGCTTTTACCGCATCCATTTGGTCCAACAAGAGCGACAATCCTTGCAGGCTGATCCCCCAAATTGATCGTTAAATCTAAAAAACGTTTATACTCTTTTAGATGGATTGTCTTTATCCTCATTGGATATATCTCCTGTTTTTCTGATTGTCGTACAAAAGGGCAGATTTGACAATGGTTTTACAAACTGGATCCTCCTGCATTTTTTGCAGGATCGTCTGTTCAATATTGTCTTTGGACATGAAGTTGCGCATCAAGGTCGATGTCCTGTGATTATTGCTATTTCAGGTTCTCGGTTAATTGTTCAATTCTGCCTTTTCTGTCCAAATGATCTAATTCAAGGAATGCGAGTAGAATCATCTGGTAAAGATCATCGTACCACTGTTCGATCTCCTCATCTTTCATCTCGGCAACATATTTTTTATAATTCTTGCCGGGCTCTTTATTATTATGTCTCACGTTCACGTTGTTTAGAAGCATGGAGAGATTCGATTCCAGGGTAGCATTGATTTGTTTCAATTTTTTGAGCTGCGGCTCAAGTTTATCCCCTAAAACAAGCAAAGTAGCCCTTTTACGCTCAAGATCGCCTTTCATGGAGTGATGATTGTATTCTATTACCCTGTAAGATAGTTCTGGCTCAACGATTTCCGCCACGGAAATCGCGGCCTGATCTTTCGGGGCGAATTCTGTGATGTCTCCTTGTGTGTTTGCCATATATCCAATGGCTTCAATTACAGTCTCTATATGTTGGGTGTAGAACCATAGTGCATGATTCAGTTCTCTTGTCCGAAATTCACAACTGTTTTGTCTAATGAGACTGATAAGATTATATGTGTGCTCGCAGAAAGATACCAAATAATCAATGTCAAAATCAAGAGGATTCTCTTCGAAGTGGTACCCACATTTTTTTTCAAATACATCCAAAAAAATGCAGGTT
>Ga0265299_10004534_pt1 | contig 13114 bp, 15 predicted proteins | sample AusTroGonzalo_MG_4_FD_193485 | JGI IMG/M metagenome (GOLD analysis project Ga0265299, IMG submission 193485) | Bovine rumen microbial communities from tropical cattle in Woodstock, Queensland, Australia - Gonzalo_02 | ecosystem: Host-associated > Mammals > Digestive system > Stomach > Rumen ...
TATTGCTGCAGGTGCAGTAAAAGGATAATAACATCTTTTCAAGTTTTCCAAACTCTTGAGGTTTTACAGAATGACAGACAAAGTTATTATTTTTGATTTGGGTAAAGTTATTTTTGATTATGATTTGGATATAGCCGCAAGAGCTTTATGCTCACACAGTTCAAAAGTTTCATCATTTAATAGTGTAGTTGATTTTATGACAAAAAACGAAAAAGTGTTATCCGATTATGAAAAAGGGTTTATCTCTTCCACAGAGTTTTATGATAGTATTGTAGGTTTACTTGGTCTTAAAAATATTTCTTTTGAAAAATTTTCATATATTTTTAATAATATCTTTACTCCTAATGAAGATATAATTGATTTTATTCAATTATTGTCGCAAAAATATGAACTTGCAATTCTTTCAAATACGAATCAGTTACATTTTGATTATTTGTATAATAAATATAAAGAAGCTTTTCTATGTTTTAAAAATATGCATTTGTCTTATTTAATGAATGCCAGAAAACCGGAAAAAGAAATTTATGAGCAGGTAATTTCGTTGCATAATACGTCTGCCGAAAACATTTTTTTTACCGATGATAACGATGAAAACGTATATTCGGCAATGATTTGCGGAATAAAAGCTTTTTCTTTCAAGAACATAAGTAAACTAAAACAGGATTTGATGTCTTTTGGAATAGAAATATGATAAATTTCGGTATAAGTTTATCAAAGCAGAAAGAACTTGAAGAAAAGTTTATAAAACTTAATATAAAAGAAAATGATATCGTTGAAAAATTTGTTCATTCGTCGGGAAACGGCGGTCAAAATTTAAATAAGGTCGCAACTTGCGTATATTTGAAATATATCCCGTTAAACATTGAAATAAAGTGCCAAAAAGCAAGAACTCAACTGCTTAACAGATATTATGCAAGAAAAATGTTGGCTGAAAAAATAGAAAGCAGATTGCTTGGAGAAAAAAGCGCAAAGCAGCAAAAAATAGAAAAACTCAGAAGACAAAAAAGAAAACGTTCCAAAAGAGCAAAAGAAAAGATGTTGGAACTTAAAAAAATAAATTCTCAAAAAAAACAAAATAGACAAAAGGTTGAATTGGAATGAAAATAGCATTGGCTCAAATTAATCAAACAGCAGGAAAATACGAAGAAAATACGCAAAAGATATTGGATTTTGCAAACGGGGCAAAGCAACAAAACGTTGATTTGATAATATTTCCGGAATTTGCGGTTTGTGGTGGATATTGTAACGATTTGTTTAATAACAAAGATTTTATAATATCCGGTTTTAAATCTGCAGAACTTATAACAAGTCAAACTCCGATTTATACAATTTGTGGAGTTATTGCAAACGATAAACTTAATCAAAACATTACAAACGCAGTTGCGTTATTTCATAACGACAATATGAAAGTTATCGCTTCAAAATACAACTTGAACGATTCTTTGTTTAACGATTTAAAATATTTTAAATTTTCCGGCTTTTCAAATGTTTTTAAAATTTTCGACAAAAATATGGCATGCGTTATTGCCGACGGTACGGAATCAGTTATAAAAAATATAGAAAAAGCGTCTTGGCTCGGAATAGATATTTGTGTTATTTTAAGTTGTTCGCCTTATTATAAAGGAAAAATAGAAGAACTTAAAACCGTTATTGCAAATTGTGCAAAAGAAAATGCCATAGACGTTGCTTACGTGAATATGTTGGGTGCACAAGACGGATACGTTTTCGAAGGTTTAAGTTTGTATATCGATAAAAACGGGAATATAAAAGTTCAGGGGGAAACTTTTAAAGAAGGATTGACGATTTTTGATAGCGACGCTGAAAATGTTGAAAATAAAGTTAACGATAAAAATAAAGAGTTGTATGATGCTTTGGTTTTGGGCTTAAAAGATTATATGACTAAAAATAATTTTAAAAAATGTGCATTGGGTATAAGCGGGGGGATAGATTCCGCATTAACACTTGCAATAGCCGTTGATGCAATAGGGGCACAAAACGTGCTTGGTGTTTTAATGCCGTCAAAATATACGTCTCAGGAATCAAATTCATGTGCTTTGGAACTTTGCAAAAATTTAAACGTTCAAACGAAAACAATACCGATAGAAAAAATTTATAACGTTTATATTGATGAACTTACTCCGTTTTTTGAAAACAAACAAAAAGATTTGACCGAAGAAAATTTACAGGCAAGAATAAGAAGTAATATTTTAATGGCATTGTCAAACAAATTCGGTTATTTTATTTTATGTACCGGTAACAAGTCAGAAGATGCCGTAGGTTACAGTACTTTATACGGGGATGCTACCGGCGGTTATGCCCCGATATCGGATTTATTGAAAAAAGAAGTTTACGAACTTTCAAAATACAGAAATACTTTATCAAAAGTCATTCCTGATTTTATAATTCAGCGGGCTCCTACGGCTGAACTCAGAGAAAATCAAAAAGATTCCGATTCCATTCCGGAATACGACATTTTGGATGACATTTTGGAAAAAATATTTGATAATAATATGAAATATTCGGATATTATCAATACCGGTGTCTCAAATGAAGTGTTAGATAGAATATGGAAACTTGTTTGTTCTTCGGAATATAAAAGAAGGCAGTCGCCGTTAGGAACAAAAGTATCAAAGACGGCTTTTTTAAGGGATGTAAATTTACCTGTCGGTAACGGATACGTATGGAAACCGATGAAAGAAAAAAGTTTGCCCTCGGGCACAGAGAAAGAGTAAAACAAAAATTTTTAAACACAAAATTTGATAATTGGTCGGATTATGAAATTTTGGAGTTTGCTTTATTTTTTGCTCTCCCGCAAAAAGATACAAAATCGATAGCAAAAAAGTTAATAGAAAAGTTCGGCAGTTTAAAAAATATTTTACATGCCGATTTTGATGAATTAAACAAAAGTTTTGAAAATATAAAAGGCGTAAGCAAACACACTGTTCTTTTTTTATATTTTTTAAAATATTTTTCAATAAAATATTCGGAATTTAAAGTTAAAGAAAAGGAAAAACTTTCTTCACCGCAAGAAGTTGTCGTTTTTTTAAAAAATCTTATGGATTTTTGCGATAAAGAAAAAATGTATGCCGTATTTTTAAACGCCTCAAACGGTGTTTTGGATTATAAAATCATAAGTGAAGGAACCGTAGGGCGTTCGGCGGTATATCCGGGACAGATTGCAAAATGGGCATTGATATTAAACGCAAGAAGTGTTATAGTATCTCATAATCATCCCGGGGGTGTTTGTAAACCTTCGCAAAATGATATAATAGCAACACAAGCAATACAAAGGGCGTTAAAAACAATAGAAGTGGAATTGTTGGACCATATAATCGTTACCGGTTCTGATTATTACAGTTTTAAAGATAACGGTTTAATTTAGGAGAAACAATATGAGCGGTTTATTCGGCGTTATTTCAAAAAACAAAAACAGTTGTATAGATTCTTTAATTTACGGGACCGACTATCAGGCACATATGGGTTCGGAATACGGCGGTCTTGCCGTTTTGGGGCAAAACTTTGCAAGATTTATTCATAGAATGAGCAATGCCAATTTCAGAGACAAATTTTTTGAAAGTATAAAAAACATTGAAGTTCACAGCGGTATAGGTGTAATAAGCGATTTGGAAGAACAACCGATTTATATGAAATCGAAAGTCGGTGAGTTTTGTATCGTTACTTCCGGCAGAATTGTAAATATGGAAGAACTTGCAAAAGAAATGATGGATAACGGTATTTGTTTTAGCGAGTTTAGTAAATCTCATGTTAATATGACCGAGCTTGTTGCAAGAATTGTTTCTACGGGGCAAACGATACAAGACGGAATAAAATTGATGTTCAACAAAATAAAAGGTTCTTGTTCGTTGCTTATATTGGCAAGAGAAGGTGTTTATGCTGCAAGAGATTATTTCGGGAGAACACCTCTTGTTTTGGGACAAGATTCCGAATCTTTTGCGATTTGTTCCGAAACTTGCGGTTTTGCAAATTTGGGTTACAGAATAATCAGAGATTTGAATCCCGGAGAAATTATTTTGATAAGTGACAGTGAAGTAAAAGTTTTGGAAAAAGGATACGAAAATAAAAAAATCTGTACTTTTTTGTGGATATATACAGGTTTCCCGTCATCAAATTATGAGGGACTAAACTCTGAAATTGTCAGAGAAAGAAGCGGTAAACTTCTTGCAAAAAGAGATAAAGGAATAAAAGCCGATTTGGTTGCAGGTGTTCCCGATTCAGGGCTAGCACATGCAATAGGATATTCTATGGAATCGGGTATTCCTTTCAGAAGACCTTTGGTAAAATATACTCCTACTTACGGAAGAAGTTATGCCCCACCGTCTCAACATTTAAGAGATTTGACCGCAAGAATGAAACTTATTGCCATAAAAGAAGTTATTGAGGGAAATAGTTTAATTCTTTTGGAAGATTCTATAGTCAGGGGAACACAGTTGAAAAATTTTACCGTAGAAAAATTATGGAATTGCGGGGCAAAAGAAATTCACGTACGACCTGCATGTCCGCCTCTTATGTTTCCTTGCTCATACTGTAACTCTACAAGAACAAACAGCGAACTTATAACAAGACGTGCCATCAGAGAAATTGAAGGTCACGATATAGAAGATGTATCGGAATACTTGGATCCTACTAGCGAAAAATATAAAAAAATGATAGAATGGATAAGAAAATATTTGAATATAACTTCGTTAAAGTATCAAACTTTGGAAGATATGATAGAAGCAATCGGGTTGCCTAAAGAAAATCTGTGCACTTATTGCTGGAACGGTAAAGATTGTTCTTGTTGCCAAAAAGCAAAAGAATAACAATCTTAAAGGTTTAAAACTTAAAACTTACAGCTTATGGTTTAATGTTAATTTTGCAGAGCAAAATAAAAACACCGAAAACTATAAACTATAAGTTGTAGACTGTAAACCGGAAAATCGTAAAGCGATTTTTTATCGGGGCTATAGCTCAGTTAGCAGAGCGCTTGCATCGCATACAAGAGGTCGGGGGTGCAACTCCCCCTAGCTCCATTTTAAAAATTTTAAGTTTGACTTTTACGACGAATTAGTAGTAGAATAAGACAATTATTTAATACTTTTTAATAAGGTTTTTATAATATGAATTTGGCACCGGGAATATTATTTCATATAGGTAGTTTTCCAGTAACCAATACGTTGGTAACTACTCTTTTAATAGATTTGATAATAGTTGCTCTTGTCGTATTGTTTAGGATATCTTTTTCTTTATATCCTAAAGGAATCCAAAATTGTTTAGAAATGCTTTATGAATATTTTTACGATTCGACAAAAGAAGTTTCAAACAAAGTAAACATAATTTTCCCTTGGGTTACGACGTTTTTTATATTTATAGTAATTTCAAATTTGTTGGGACAGTTTCCGGGTTTTGAATCGATAAGATTTTTTGCCGCAGGTTCCGGTGAAGAAGGTTTGCCTCTGTTCAGAACTGCTACCAGCGATTTGAACGTTACTCTTGCCTTTGCCGTAATTTCAATAGTTATGTGCCATTTTTATAGCGTAAAATATACCGGAGTAAAAGGGTATATAGGTCGTTTTATATCTTTTAAAATGTTTCCGATATTTATGTTTGTAGGTCTTTTGGAGTTTATCGGAGAATTTACGAAAGTTATTTCTTTGTCATGCAGGTTGTTTGGTAACTTGTTTGCGGGGGAAACCGTTATGGGGACAGTTTCTTCAATGTTTGCGTTCGGGTTACCGTTACCGTTTATGGCATTGGAGCTTATGGTAGCCGTTATACAGGCAATAGTTTTTGCAATGTTGACTATGGCTTTTATGAGTATAATGATTGAAAAACATTAAAAATTGCCGACGGCAATTTTCAGCTTAAAGTTAGATGCTTACAGTTTAAAGTTTAATGTAAAAATTTGAGAAGCAAAATTTTCTAATAAACAACAAAAAAATCGTTTTGCGAGTTTTTACAACAAACTATAAACTTTAAGTTATAATCTCTAAGCTAAAAAATTACAGAGTAATTTTTTATTATAAATAAATTGTAGTATTAGGGAGGAAGTAAAAGATGGTTATTTCATTGACTGGCGGTATTATTATTGCAATAGGTGCATTGGGACCGGGACTCGGTATCGGTTTGATAGGGGCAAAAGCAGTTGAAGCAATCGGTAGAAATCCGGAAGCTTCCGGTAAAATAATGGTAAATATGCTTATAGCTATGGCTTTTGCGGAATCTATCGCTATTTACTGTTTAATATTTGCATTTATGAAGTAATCTTATGGAAATATTAACTGATATATTTAATTTATTCGGTTTGGAAACCAAACTTTTTATAGCACAGATAGTAAACTTTGCTATACTGCTTTATATTTTAAAAAAATTTTTATATAAACCGATTGCCCAAACTTTGGAAGAAAGAAAAAATAAAATAAAACAGGGGCTTGACGACGCTGAAAATGCAAAAAAAGCGTTGCTTGATGCCGACAATCAAAAATTGTCCATCTTAAAGGAAGCAAAAAAAGATGCCGACAAAATTTTGGAAAACACAAAAATATCTTCTGAAAACTTAAAACAACAATCCGCTCAAGATGCTAAAAAACAAGCGGCAGAAATTATAGACAATGCAAAAAAATTGGCTCAGGACGAATTTGAAAAAGCAAATAAACAGATAGGAAATATGTCTGTAGATTTGTCAAAAAAGATAGTTTCAAAAGTGTTGTCTGAAGTTTTCAGTGAAGAAGAAAAAAATGCAATTTTGTTAAAAGCGGTTGAAAAAATAGAAAACGGCGGATATGGAAAAACAACAAATTAAGCAAATAGCTTTATCAATAATACAAGACGGAAACGTTTCTGAAAAAGTATATGATTGGATTATAAACAATTTTTCAAAAAACGATATGAAATTGTTTATAAACTGTTTGCGTACGGCATTAAAAGATAAAAATGTCGTGGTCAGATACGCGGGAACACCGTCGGATACCGTTAAAGAAAAGATAACAAAAATGTTTCCCGATAAAAATTTAGTGTATGTTCGCGACGACAACCAAATCGGTGCCGGGGTAAGAATTGAGTTCGGTGATTACATTTTGGATTATACGGTAACAAACATGATAATAAAAATAATGAAAGGTATAAGAGAAAGTTTATGAAAACAGAAGAACTTATAAAACAGATAGAAGAAAAACTTTATTCGGTAAATATCGGTCCGGAGTTGGTAAACTACGGAACGGTTGAAACCGTAGGTGACGGTATCGTTAAAGCTACCGGTCTTTCCGGCGTAGGTTACGGAGAAGAAGTTGAATTTGAAAACAAAGCCAAAGGGCTTGTTTTAAATTTGGACGAAGATGCCGTTTATATAGTATTGTTGTCGTCCGATGCGGAAATTACAAGAGGAATGAAAGTTTCCACGACGGGCAAAATTTTGGGTGTAACCGTTTCCGATAAATTGATCGGAAGAGTTATCGATCCTACATGTAAACCGTTGGACGAAAAAGAATTGAAAATTGATGACGGCAAACTCTATCCTTTGGAAAAAATTGCCGCAGGTATCATAGAAAGAAGTCCTGTTGACAGACCTATAAAAACAGGTATTAAAGCCGTTGATGCCATGATACCTATAGGAAGAGGTCAAAGAGAACTTATTATCGGTGACAGAAATACGGGAAAAACCGCTATTGCCATAGATACCATAATAAATCAGAAAAAACTTGATTTGGGTTTAAAAAGAGTTATTTGTATTTATTGTGCAATAGGTCAAAAAAGATCAAACGTTGCATCAATCGTTGCAAAACTTAAAGAAGCCGGTGCCATGGATTATACGATAGTAGTTTCTGCTACTGCGTCGGATTCCGCATCGTTACAATATATTGCTCCTTTTGCAGCTTGTGCAATAGGTGAATATTTTATGGAAAAAGGCGAAGATGTTTTGGTAGTTTATGATGATTTAACAAAACATGCTTGGGCATACAGACAAATTTCTTTGTTGTTAAAAAAACCTGCAGGAAGAGAAGCATATCCCGGTGATATTTTCTATTTACATTCGAGATTGCTTGAAAGAGCCGTTCGTTTGTCCGACAAAAACGGCGGAGGAACTTTGACGGCACTTCCTATAATAGAAACTCAAGGTAACGATGTTTCCGCATATATTCCTACAAACGTCATTTCAATTACCGACGGACAAATATATCTTGAAGGAGATTTGTTCAATGCCGGTGTAAGACCTGCACTTAACGTAGGTTTGTCGGTATCCAGAGTCGGTGGTGCCGCACAAACAAAACCGATGAAACAGTTGGCGGGGCCTGTAAGACTGGAACTTTCGCAGTTCAGAGAACTTCAAAGTTTTGCTCAGTTCGGAAGTGACTTGGACGAAGATACATTAAAGAAAATAAACAGAGGTAAAGTTTTAACCGAAATTTTAAAACAGCCTCAATACAGACCTTACGACGAAGCATCCGAAATTATAGCGATATATTCGGCAACATCCGGGTGTCTTGATGACGTAAATATAGATAACATTATGAACGTTGAAGGAAAAATTATAGAATTCGTTAAATTAAATAATAAAGAACTCGTTGCAAAACTTGCTGAAAATAAAAAGTTGGACGAAGAAACTCTTAAAGAGTTGAAAAACGCCATACTTGAATGCAAGAAAACGTTAATATAGTAAAGACGAGATAAAAAATATGGCAGAAAATTTACAACAGGTAAAAAAAAGAATAAAAACGGCAAACAGCATAGCTCAGATTACCAAAGCTATGGAAATGATTGCTGCATCTAAAATAAAAAAAGCGCAAAATGCCGTTGAAAAAAACAGAGCATATGCCGACAGAGTAAAATTTATCGTTCAAAAAATTTTGGCTGAAAATAACGATGTAGCACTTAACTCTTCTTTTGTAAGTTTGGATAAAAACATTAAAAGAAAACTTGTTTACGTAATTTCCAGTGATAAAGGTCTTTGCGGCGGTCTTCTTGCAAACGTTTTCAGACAAGTTTTAAATAACGTTTCAAAAGATGATTATGTTGTTACAATAGGTAAAAAAGCCCAAAACTTTTGTATTAAAAACGGTTTTGACGTAAAAGCATCTTTTAATATGGGCTCAAAATTTCCTGATTTTTCCGATATTTATCCTATGCTTAAAATATTGCAAAATTATTATAGTGCAAAGGAAATATCGTCGGTAGAAGTTATTTACACATACTTTAAAAATCGTTTGGTTCAGGAACCTGTATCAAAAGTTTTGGCTCCTATAAAAAGAGATGAAAATTTTGTAAATAAGGGAGATCATATTTTTGAACCTTCTTCAAAAGAAGTTTTAAACGGGTTAATACCTTATTACTTTGAAGTTGTTTTTTATGATATGCTTATGAATGCTTATGCCAGCGAACAAGCGGCAAGAATGTCTGCAATGAGCAATGCTAACGAAAATGCAAAAGAAATATCGGCATCGTTGACGATAATTTATAATAAGTCAAGACAAGAAAAAATTACAAACGAAATTCTTGATTTGGCTAACGGACAGATACACTAAAGTTTGAAGTTTTAAAAATTTTTTGAAACTATAAGCTTAAAAAACGCGAAGTGATTTTTAATTATTAGAGGATATAGGTATGGAAAAGATTAATAAAGGTGAAGGTTTTGTAATAAGAGTTCAAGGTGCCGTCGTTGATGTAAGATTTAAAGACGAAACACCGGACGTTTACGAAGCTCTTAATATTACCATGAAAAACGGTTCCAAACTTGTTTTGGAAACGATGTTTCAAATGGATAATTTTGAAGTAAGAACTATAGCATTAGGTTCTACCGACGGTTTAAAAAGAGGAGATAAAGTTGTAAGAACAAATGCTCCTATATCTGTTCCCGTAGGCGAAAAAACCTTGGGAAGAATTTTTAACGTTTTGGGTGATGCCGTTGACGGTCTCGGTCAAATTGACAGAAAAGACAGCGAGTTTGCCCCGATTCATAAACCGTCACCTAAACTTTCCGAACAGAAAACAACTCCGGAAATCCTTGAAACGGGTATAAAAGTTATAGATTTGATTTCTCCGTTCACAAAAGGAGGAAAAATCGGTATTTTCGGTGGTGCCGGTGTAGGAAAAACCGTTGTTGTTAAAGAGCTTATTAGAAACATCGCCATGGAACACGACGGACATTCCGTTTTTGCAGGAGTAGGGGAAAGAACCAGAGAGGGAACAGACCTTTGGCTTGAAATGAAAGAGTCGAACGTTTTGGATAAAACCGTTCTTGTTTTCGGGCAGATGAACGAACCCCCGGGAAGCAGAATGAGAGTTGCTTTAACCGGTCTTACTATGGCGGAATATTTCAGAGACAAAAAAAATGAAGATGTGCTTTTGTTTATAGATAATATTTACAGGTTTGCTCAGGCAGGTAGCGAAGTTTCCGCTTTGCTCGGCAGAATGTCGTCAGCTGTAGGTTATCAGCCGAACTTGGCACAAGATATGGGTGAACTTCAGGAAAGAATCGCCTCAACAAATAAAGGTTCTGTAACTTCGGTACAGGCAATATATGTTCCTGCCGATGATTATACCGATCCTGCACCTGTAACCATATTTTCACATTTGGACGCAACTATTACTCTTGACAGAGCAATTGTAGAACAAGGATTGTATCCGGCAGTTAACCCGCTTACATCTTCTTCAAGACTTCTTGATCCTAACTCCGTCGGGAAAGAACATTACGAAGTTGCAATGAACGTTAAAAAAATATTACAGAAATACAAAGATTTGCAGGATATTATCGCAATTTTGGGTATGGACGAGTTGTCCGATGAAGATAAATTGACGGTGGCAAGAGCAAGAAAAATTCAGAAATTCTTAACTCAGCCGATGTTCGTTGCAGAAACTTTTACCGGAATTGAAGGAAAATATGTTAAAATAGAAGATACGGTAAAAGGTTTTAAAGAAATTATAGAAGGTAAATACGATAACATATCCGAACAACATTTTTATATGGCTGGAACAATAGAAGATGTTTTAAAAAGGGCAAATAAATAATGGCAAATACTTATAAACTTGATATTTTATCCCCGCAAGGCAGTGCTTTTAGCGGTAACGTAATTTCGGCATCATTTCCTACGACTTCAGGTATTATAACGATACTTGCAGGTCATACGGCACTTATAACGGTACTTTCTGCCGGGGATATTGAAATACAACTTGATAACGGCGAACAAAAAACTATTGCCGTCAGCGGCGGTTTTTTGGAAGTTTCCGATAATATCGTAAGCGTAATAGCAAATTTTGCCGTAAGAAGTGAAGATATTGATGACGATTTGATTGAAAAAGCAAAACTTTATGCTGAAGAACAAAAAAGAAAGAAATCTAAAGTAAATTCCGAAATCTTTGAAAAAGATTTACAAAAAGCTATAATGGCATTAAAGGTATTGGAACATAATAAATTAAAGAAAAAAAATAAAGGGGTAAAATATTGAAAAAAATATTTTTGTTGTTAACCGTTTTATTTATTGCCAATATTTTTTATTCTTGTTCTTCTTTACAAAAAGATTCTTCTAAAAAAGAAGATAAATCAGCAGAAACAGAAATCGTTTTTACCGAAAAAAAACTTGTATCTTCCGATGATAAAACAAAAATATATGAATATGTTTTAAATAAAAAAGTTATAGCAAAAGAAACTGTAGATAAAAAAGGTAACGTTTTATCTTTTGAAGGTAAAAATCTTAATGGTTTAATAAGAGAGTTTGACGAAAATAACAAACTCGTTGCAGAATTAAATTATACTGACGGCAAACTTGACGGTGTAAAGAAAACTTTTTTTAATAACGGCAAAGAGGCTTCTGTTAAACATTATGTAAACGGACAACTTAACGGTGAGTTTACTGAATATTACGATAACGGGACTATAAAAACAAAAGCAAAATATAAAAACGGGCTTTTAGACGGGAAAAAGAAAAAGTATTCTTCGACAGGTACGCTTTTGTCATCTGCTCAATATTATGAAGGTGTTTTGGACGGATTGTATACGGAATTTTATGTTACGGGTGCTCCTAAGATAGAAACAGAATATTATAGAGGTAAAAAAGAAGGTTTAAGCAAAGAATATTATTCTAACGGGACGTTGAAACATGAATATAATTATTCTCAAGATAAACTTGAAGGAGATTCTAAAATATATTACGAAGACGGTTCTATATATACAATAGAAAAATATAAAAACAATAAGTTAGACGGGGATACTAAAGTCTATAGTTTTAATAATTCCAATATTCCGATGTATGTATATACTTACAAAAACGGTAAAAAAGTTTTTGAAAGAGCTTATAGTGCTAAAGGTGAACTACTTTATAAAAAGAAATATTAAAAACATAAGGGGAGTTTGATTATGTCAGGTCATAATAAGTGGGCAAGTATTAAACACAAAAAAGCAGCTACGGATGCAAAAAGAGGTAAAATTTTTACAAAGATAATCAGAGAAATCGTTGTTGCGGCTAAGGAAGGTGGCGGAGTAATAGAAAACAATGCAAGATTAAGAAAAGCCGTTGACGATGCCAGAGAAGCAAATATGCCTCAGGATAACATTAAAAAAGCTATTCAAAGAGGAACGGGTGAACTTCCGGGTGCTGTTTATGAAGAAAATACATACGAAGGCTACGGTCCGGCAGGTGTAGCTTTAATCGTTGAAACTACTACCGATAACAAAAACAGAACAGCTTCCGAAATAAGAAAAATATTTTCAAAACATTCCGGGAGTATGGGGGAATCCGGTTGTGTAGGTTGGATGTTCTCCAAAAAAGGTTTTATTTCTATAGATAAATCCGCAGGCGACGAAGATACCATTATGACAATAGCATTGGATGCCGGGGCGGAAGATTTTGTTGCAGAAGATGATTGTTACGAAATATATACAACAACTGGCGACTTTAATGCTGTTTTGGACGCAATAAAAGCTAAAAATATACCTGTTGCAGAGTCAGAAATAACAATGATTCCTCAAACATATGTTAAACTTGAAGGTGACAATGCGGAACATATGTTGAAACTTTTGGACGAATTGGAAGAACATGACGACGTGAAAGACGTTTATTCCAATTTTGATATATCTAAAGAAGATATGGAAAAATACGGAGCATAATGATAGTATTGGGAATAGACC
>Ga0265299_10004540_pt1 | contig 13104 bp, 8 predicted proteins | sample AusTroGonzalo_MG_4_FD_193485 | JGI IMG/M metagenome (GOLD analysis project Ga0265299, IMG submission 193485) | Bovine rumen microbial communities from tropical cattle in Woodstock, Queensland, Australia - Gonzalo_02 | ecosystem: Host-associated > Mammals > Digestive system > Stomach > Rumen ...
GGTTGTGACGGTTTCCTCGGCCAATACGAGGGCGAGGTGCGCAACCATTATTATTCGTGCAGCGCGGGCATCAACATCGCCTCGGTGTTGGCCGACGGTTCCATTTCGGGCTGTCTCAGCATCCGCAGCGACTACCATCAGGGCAATATCTATAAGGACAGTTTCTGGGACGTGTGGCAAAACAAATTCAAGGTCTACCGTGATCGCAGATGGATGAAGACCGACCAATGTGCCAAATGCAAGATGTGGCGGTATTGTCAGGGTAACGGCATGCATCTGCGCGACGGCAATGGAAAGCTGCAATTGTGCCAATATCACATGATTAATGGATAGGATCTACATCGTCGGTTACATGGGTGCGGGCAAGACCACTGCCGCGCGTCGCCTCGCGCAACGTTTGGGTTGGGAGGTGGCCGACACCGATGCCTTGTTCGAGGAGAAATACAAGATTTCGGTCTGCGATTTCTTCAACAAATACGACGAACCGCTTTACCGCAAACTGGAATCCGAGGTGCTGAAGGAGACGGAAAGCCTTGAAAACGTGGTGGTTTCGACTGGTGGCGGCACGGCCTGCTATTTTGACAACATGGAATGGATGAACCAACACGGCCTGACTGTTTTCTTGCGCATCAGCGAGAAGGCCGTCATCGACCGGCTGCTCCATGCCAAGCGGAAACGCCCTTTGGCCGAAGGGAAGACCGAAGCCGAACTGACCGAATTTGTGAACCAGCATTACACCGCAAGATTGCCTTTTTACGAACAGGCCAAAATTACCGTGAAAGCGGAAGACCTTGATTTGGATAATCTTATACAATTAATTGAAAATGAAAAAAATAAGTAGTTTATTATTGGGCATGATGCTCCTGTTGGCGGCCTGTGCCGAAAAGAAAACCGCACCCGAAACCAGCAACCCTATCGACTATGCCGACATGACCTATTGGTACGCTTTTGGAGAAACCGAAAAACCTGCGGATGTGTTTTATGTCTATCCGACGGTCTCCACGATTTCATACGAAGACAAAGGTTATTCGTGGTTCGCCGACATCACGCAGGCCGAGGTGAGGGAAGAGGCCAACGGCAACCAGCGTTTCAACAAGATGCTGTATGACGACTACAACTTCTACGCGCCTTATTACCGCCAGATGATTTTCGAATCCTACAGCCAGCCCGACAGCATTTTGCAAAGGAATGCCGCCTTCGCCGCACAGGATGTGAAGGACGCTTTTCAATATTATATGGCGCACGGCAACGGTGGCAGGCCATTCTTCTTGGTGGGGCACAGCCAAGGCTCGCAGGTACTCATCGAGTTGCTGAAAAACGGTATGACCGAGGAACAGCGTAAACTGATGGTGGCGGCTTATTGTATTGGCTATCAAGTTACTGCTGAGGAATTGGCACAATATCCCGAGCGACTATGTCCCGCCAAGGACAGCACCGAGGTCGGGAAACTCATCATCTTCAATTCGGTGACTGACACGTCAGCCATTGGCATGGTGTCGCGCTATGATGTTGTTGGGGTCAATCCCACGATTTGGACGGCTGCAACCGACACAATCTCAGCGGAATATCAACTTGGTATGGCCAAATACAACGATACCCGCGAAGGCGTGCTCATCGTCCCTTGCCCTACAAAAACCTTTCTCTACAAGCACACCACCGTCTGCCCCGACCTTGACCCTGAGATGGTCTATATTCCCGAGTACAAAGACATGTTTCCCAGAGGCAACCTCCATTTCGCGGATTCATGGCTCTTTGCGGGGAATGTTAAGGGGAATATGGGGTGTCGGTTGAGGCATTGGCAGATGTTGGGGAGGTAAGGGGACAAGGGATATTCGTTGATTTATCTGGACAAGAATAAGAAAAATTTTCTTGGTGTATCGTGATTGGGAACAGGTTCGATTGTATCTTTGTAAAATAAATCAAATTTGGATTGCTTCTCTATGGAAACCTCACATAATCAAATAGTTTCTTTTATTTGGTCGATTGCTGACGATGTGCTGCGCGATGTGTTTTTGCGTGGGCAATATCGTGATGTCATTTTGCCCATGGTCGTGTTGCGCCGTTTGGATGCCTTGCTCGAACCCACCAAGGAAGAGGTGGAACAGGAAATCAAGGAGAGCGGCATGGATGATTTGGACGAAGGTGTGTTGAAGGACATCACCGGATTGAGTTATTTCAACACCAGCAAATGGATGCTGAATCGGCTGAAATCACAAGCTTCGGATAATAACGACATCCTTTACGACAACTTCATCGAATACCTTAACGGCTTTAGTGAGAATGTGCGCGATGTGTTGAAGAACTTCGAATATTACAACAAAGCCCGCAAACTGGCTGATAATGACAGACTTTTGGCTATCATCGAGAAAATTACCGACCCGCGCATCAATCTCACCGACAAGGAGGCCAAAGACCCCGACGGCATCATCCTTCCTGCCATGACCAACATCGGCATGGGAACGGTGTTCGAGGAACTGTTGCGCCGTTTCAACGAAGAGAACAACGAGGAAGCGGGCGAACACTTCACGCCTCGTGATGCCATCTCACTATTAGCACATCTTGTGTTTGAACCGGTGAAGGACAATTTGCCGAAAATCATCTCCTTATACGACCCTGCTTGCGGTTCAGGCGGTATGCTGACCGAAGGTCGCGAATATCTTTTGGATATTGGCGTGAAGAGTTCGGCCATCCAACTTTCTGGCACTGAAATCAACCCAGAGACTTACGCCATCTGCAAGTCGGACTTAATTATTAAAGGTGTAGACCCGAGCGGAATGCACTTAGGAAACACCATCACCGACAATGGCTTTTCCGACCTTTCGTTTGGCTATATGATTACCAATCCGCCTTACGGCAAGTCGTGGAAGACTGACAAGGAGAAGATTTACCACGAAAAGACCTTGCTCGACCACCGTTTCGAGTTGCCGCTGACCAATTTTGCCGGCGAGGTGGAAGTGCTTGACTCCACGCCGAGGACTTCCGACGGTCAGTTGCTGTTCCTTTTGGAAGAGGTGGATAAGATGAAGCCGTTGGAATACCAGCCCCAAGGTAGCCGTGTGGCTTCGATTCATAACGGATCTTCGCTCTTCACGGGCGATGCGGGCAGCGGCGAGAGCAACATCCGCCGCTATCTGATTGAAAACGACATGGTGGATGCCATCATCCAGTTGCCCAACAATATCTTCTACAACACGGGTATTACCACTTACGTTTGGCTACTCACCAACAAGAAAGCCGTGAACCGCAAAGGCAAGGTGCAACTGATTGATGCTTCGCAAGCCTTTGAGAAGTTGAGAAAAAACCAAGGCTCGCGCAACTGCACTATCACGGCGGCGCATCGTGATGCCATCCTCAAAACCTATATGGATTTCGTGGAGAAAGAAGGCGACGACAGCAAGGTGGCCTCCAAAATCTTCGATGGTGACGACTTCCGCTTCTACAATGTGACCATCGAACGCCCATTGCGTCTGCGTAGCCAGTTCAATGCTTTGCTGATTGACGAAATGCTGTACGACAAAAGCGAGTTGGAACTCTCCAAGTGGCTTTATCAAACCTATGGAGAGAAAGTCTTTGAAGGTTTGGATGCGGAACTGCCGAGCATCAAGGAGTATTTGAACGACAACGAAATCAAGATGACGGATAAGAAGTTGGCCAAGTTGGTTTCGGCCAAGGATTGGAAAGACCGCCGCGACCTGATGAACGTTGCCCACGCATTGATGAAAGCCATTGGAACCGAGGTTTACATGGACTTCAACGCTTTCAGTGAGAAGATTGCAACGACCGCAAAAGCATTGAAACTCGACGCGAAGGCCACCACCCTTAATGCCATTGCCCGAGCCATGAGTGTGACCGACCCTGAAGCCCAGCCTGTCATCAAGAAACGGCACCATGTGGGTAGCAAGGAGGTGGCAAGCCTCGTGGACACCTACGGCGTTGACGAAAAGCGTTTGGCCGACTACGGTTTCTTCCCGGGCGAAAAAGGCGGTTATGTGTGTCGATACATTGAATATGAGCCTGACAGCGACTTGCGCGACACCGAAAAAATCCCTGTGAAAGAAGACATTTATGACTATTTCAAGCGCGAGGTGCGGCCCTACGTGGCGGATGCGTGGATTAACCTGCCGCCTACCAAGATAGGCTGCGAGATTTCGTTCAACAAGTATTTCTACAAGCCCGCGCCGCTGCGCACCCTTGAGGAAAACGAGCGCGACATCCTCGAACTCGACCGTCAGAGCCAAGGGTTTATTCAATCACTTTTTGGAAACCTGTAAGCGTATGGATAATTATTTTAATGAGAACAAGATGGAATTAGAAAACTATAACGAGGCCGTAAGCACCATCAAGCAGGCGATATTGCAAAGCCAATACAGGGCTGCAAAGTTGGTGACTGGAGAGCAACTTTCACTCTATTTTGGCATAGGATGTTATGTGTCAGCCAATTCGCGCAAAGGGACTTGGGGCACGGGAGCCATTAGTCGTATCAGCGAACAACTGAGAAAAGAGTTGCCGGGATTGAGAGGATTTTCGGAGCAGAACATCCGTAACATGCGTACATTTGCTGAGTTTTGGTCGTCGTATTTAAATTGCTCGCCAATGGCGAGTGATTTGCAACTCACTGAAAACAAGACATCTATAGATATTGACAGATTCTCCTTGCAAAAATGGTCGCCGATGGCGAGCGAAATCAACCGTGATGATTTTTTGAGCATCAGTTTTTCCCACCACATGGAAATACTGCACAAGACAAGAGACATTGGCAAGATTCTTTTCTACATCCATCAAACAGTTTTGCACAAATGGGACAAGTATGACCTGCGCGATGTGTTGAAGGCGGCAGAGGAAGGAAACACAGATGTTGTTGCCACCAACAATTTTATGCAGACAATGCCAGTGAGCGATGCCCGCAAAGCGGTAGGAATGTTTAAGGACGAGTATTTTCTGGACTACATCAATGTTGAGGAAATCGAGGTTGGAAAGGTTGATGATGTGGACGAAAGAGTTGTGGAACAGTCCATCGTGCGGAATATCAAAAAGTTCATCATGACTTTTGGTAAAGATTTTGCATTTATCGGAAACCAGTATCATTTGGAGATGTTTACTGAGGAATTGTTCCCCGATTTACTGTTTTTCAATCGCGAATTGAACTGCATGGTTGTTGTGGAATTGAAAAAAGGAGCATTCAAGTCGGGTTATATCGGACAGTTGCAAACCTATATGCGAGTGCTTGACGACAAAGTCCGCAAGCCGCACGAGAACCCTACGATTGGAATTCTACTGTGCAAAAGTGCCGACAAGGCTTTTGTAGAGTATGTTATTCGCGACTATAACAGCCCAATGGGTGTGGCAACATACAAAACCGCTGCCGATATGGATGAGAAGTTGCGCAAATCGCTACCTGATGTAGAAGACATGCGCAAACTATTGGTTGACAATGATGAAATAGAATGACTATGAACCGATACCCCTCATACAAACCTACCGGTGTGAAATGGCTTGGCGAGATTCCGAGCCATTGGGAAGCGATCACCCTAAAAAGAGTGTTTATAAGAAGAATTGCAGGTAGTTGGGGAGAGGATGAGAATAAATTGCCTAAAAACTCAGTTTGTTTGAGAATAGCTGATTTTGATTATGGCAAGTTATCTTTTAAAACGAAAGAGGAATACACTATTCGTTCGTATTTTGAGGATGAAGTAGAGAATAAGCATCTAATCAAAGGTGATATTTTGATTGAGAAATCAGGAGGCGGAGAAAAAACACCTGTGGGCAGATGCGTGATGTATGATTTGGATATAGAAAAGCCTATGTATGCTAATTTTATGGAGAAATTAGTATGTCAAAATATGGCAAATCCTAAATTCATTAATTATTTAATGTCTTCGTTGTACACTTGTGGTGTAATATGGCCATATGTAAAAGCGACCACAGGAATACAAAACCTAGATATAACCTCATTATTACAAAAAGAGACTGTTTATTTGCCCTCTCTTTCCGAACAATCCGCCATAGTCGCCTATCTTGACACCGCCACTGCTAAGATAGACGCCGCCATAGCCCAGCAGCAGAAGATGATAGACCTGCTGAACGAGCGCAAACAAATCATCATCAACCGCGCCGTCACTAAAGGCCTCAATTCCAATGCGAAAATGAAAGACAGCGGTGTGGAATGGATTGGGGAGGTGCAAAAGCATTGGGAAATGAGGAGGCTAAAGACGATTCTAGACATAAAAGACAGAAGAAATAGTGACCCCAATGCTGTATTACTTTCTGTATATACTGCAATTGGCGTAAAACCCAGAAAAGAACTTGAAGAAAAAGGCAATAAAGCCAGCACTGTTATAGATTACAAGATTGTCAACAAAGGGGATTTAATAGTCAATAGATTATTAGCGTGGATGGGAGCATTTGGCCTTTCAAAATATGACGGTGTTACAAGTCCTGATTACGATGTATATTCGTTTAAAGATGGGAATAATAAGGAGTTTTACGAAACCATGTTTAGAAACACACAGTTCAAAAGTGATTGTTATAAATATGGGCATGGAATAATGATGATGAGATGGCGAACCTATCCAGATGAGTTTTTGAACATCATTATTCCTGTTCCTCCCGAAAAAGAACAAAATGAAATTTTACAGTTTTTAATGCCTCAAATAAATAGAATAGACCAAGGTGTTGATAATTGTAATAGAATCATCTCCCTCCTTCAGGAGCGGAAGCAGATAATTATTAATGAAGTGGTAACAGGTAAAATAAAAGTAGTATGAAAAACTTAGACGATTTAATCAAAGACGGTTTTTTTGTGTCCGATGTGAGAAATAATCGAAGAAATAATGCCGATTTTTCTCTTTTAGGATCCTTGAAAGCCTATTTTTCAACGGCGGAGGATTTAGATTGGTATATGTCGAGAAAAGACTGTAACAATTTGAGCGAACAAGAATCAAAAGAATTGTTAGTTGGTTCTTATGCTAGAGATGCATGCAATGCAATTACTCAGTTCCAGCATTTCTTTGAATTGTTTTTAAAAGATATTCTTCTTGAACACAACAAATTGTTGGTGTATGATGCTTCGCAAAAACCAGAATTACTGATAAAACTGATAGACAATGAAAACGTTTCAGATTCTAAGTTGGAGAACATGCATTTCATTGAATGTGGTGAAGCAATTGACAGAATTAAAGCGTTGAAAAAAGCTGGAAAGCTGGATGCTAAGTATCAATTCATTGCAATTTTTTTTGAGTTGTTTGAAAAATTAAACAGGTTAAGAAATAGAATTGCTCATCGTGGTGCTTTTATTATTAATCCTTCGGCACTGGACGAAGTATTTGGAAGATATGTTATTCCTTTTGTCAACGAATTGGTAGGAGTCGGAGGGTACATGCATATAAAATCGTGGACATTTAATTTGAAGAGTCAGAATTTAAATCCATTTGATGGAATCGCTAAAGAATATAAAAACACACAAGTAAATGAAAGTAAAATCCATTTGTATAAGTTAATAGGTGCGGCTGCCTATAAGAATAGGATCGACTTTGAGTTGGATGATATATTTGGCGATTATAAAGAAATACGAGAAAAAGCAGAAAAAAATGCTAAGTCGTTAGCAGAACGATATATGACTGACGCAGTGGAATGTCCAGTATGTGGATGTAAGAGTTTTGTGCGCGAAATGGATTCGTATGATGACGAAGATGAATATGGTAATATAATAAACAGTGAGTTTTATGTTTACAAGATTAGTTGTGAACAATGCGGATTCCATATTGAAGACTGGTTGTTGAATAAGCTGAAAGACTTTAATATTCCAATCACTGATTATAGTCAATGGTGATTTAGATACAAACGAAAACAGTGGAATAGCATGAAATTCATCACAGCGACACATCTAAAACAATGGGCGGACACAAAAGAATGCCAACAATTGCTGCCAGAACTAATCAGACGATTGATTGAAGCTTCGGTGACAAGTGTTGAAAGGTTGTCATTCCCATCAGGGGATGCGGTAAGTGTTCATGGATGGGATGGCATTGTGTCATGTAATGAAAGCATAGATCTTGTTCCAGAGGGCATTTCGCTATGGGAGTGTGGTGCTACAAAGGATAAACAAGGTAAAATCAAACATGATTTCGGAGTTAGAGAAGATAATCCTTTGGGCTATGATAAAAGCACCTCTACATTTGTGTTAGTCACTCCAAGAATTTGGGAGGGTGCTGATGAATGGATGCGAGAACATCAAAACGAATGGAAGAAAGTCGTTGTCTATACTGCGGTTGAATTGGAACGTTGGATAGAAAGTAGGCCGTCTGTAGGAATGTGGTTGGCTGAAAAACGTAGAATTCTTCTTTCAGAGGGTTATAAGTTGCCTGATACCTTTTGGAAAAAATGGGCACATGGGAAGGATTATACCTTGCCATACGAAATCGTGTTGCCAGGAAGGGAAGATGTAAGCAAACAAGTTGTAGATACTTGTAAGGTGGCTGGTTCACTGGTTCTTAATGCGCTTACTCAAAGCGAAGGAATAGCATTTGCAATAGCTAGTATTTTGACAAGTGAAGATGCAGAAAAGCTAAAAGCTAGAATGATAGTTGTTACAGAAAAGAATGCTTATGAAAATTTAACGGAACATTATGACAATCTCATTCTATTGACCACGGTGACAGAAGGTATTAATTATTCAACAAATCGTGGACATTCTGTTATTGTAGCATCAACGCCTGCGGACCAGATAAAAGTTGCTATAACTTTGCCCATTATTGAGAAAGAGGGATTTGTCAAAGCGTTGGTCAAGGTAGGAATTGATGAGGCAAAGGCAAGGGCGATTGCAAAAGATACGGCTCGCGACGTTAATGTGTTTAGAAGAAGGGAAAAGATAGAATTAGACAAACCCAAATGGGCTGATCCAAATACTCTTGCTGAGCTGCTTCCTGCTTTTCTTGTAGGAAAATGGTTAGATAACAAAGAAGGAGACAGAACTGCATTGGAAACTTTGTCGGGGATGGCTTTCGATCAGTACGAATTAAAACTAAAGGCCCTGTTGTTGGAAGAAGAGACGCCTTTGCTCCATTTCGGAAATATGTGGCGTATCCGCTCACCTTTTGAGTCGATAGATTATGCCCAAACCATGTTGACAACATCTATTCTGAACAAGTTTAAGGAGGTCTGCCGAGAATTAATACAAGATGATGACCCGGAAGCCATTGATAGAGCTTGTACTGGAGATTTTCAATTCAGGCAATTCGAGCAAAAGTATTCCAATACTATTAAAGAGGGCGTTTATCAAAGCCTTTGTTTGTTGTCAATAGTTGATGATTCTAATGACAAAAAACTTGAATTCTGGGTTGATGAAACGGTAAGAGATCTGTTGAAAGATTGGAATTTGTCGAGGTTCTTGTCGAATAAGCGTTATTTGACTGAATTGGCAGAGGCTTCCCCAAAAGAATTTCTTAGTTTTTTGGAAAAGCTGCCTAAGGACATTCTTGATGTGGTTTTTACACCTCGACAGCCGGAGTATTCCTTGTTTGGATGGGAGATTTCATATACTGAGGTGCTGTTTTCACTTGAGATGCTTGCTTGGGATGTGGATTATTTGAACAGAGTTACCAATCTTCTGCTTCAGTATTCGCAGTATAAGAATGAAAGTAATTTTTCTAACAAACCCATTAATTCCCTGTATAACATCTTTCGTGTCTTCATGCCACAGACTTATGCCACGTATAAAGAACGAATGACAATTCTGAATGCGTGTGCATCAAAAAATCAAAACGTTGTTTATGAGATTTGTAAAAGAATATGCGAATCTTTAACTGGAAGTGTGTTAGACGCCAATTATTATAGATGGAGGTTGTTCGGCGAGTTAAGGTCGTCAAAACATGTCGATCGAATGTCCATTGAACAATTGAAGGATGTAGTGGCGCTTATGTTACAGTGCTGTGATTATTCTCCAGAAGCAATCATGGATTTAATTACATTATCTACTCAAGTGAGTATGGGTGATGTTAGAATGCTGATATTGGGAAAGGTACATGAACATTTAGCGGGGTTATATGATGTTCAAATCGTTGTAGATGCGTTGAGAAAAGACATCAACCACCATTTGTCATATCCTGATACAAATTGGTCATTAAGCGAAATGGAATTGAAACCGTATCAAGACTTGCTTGATGAAATAGAGCCAAAAGACGTTATGCATAAAAACGCATGGCTATTTGAGGATTTTTATGTGCAATTACCTCTTGAAGATGCATGGGACTATGACAAAGAAGTTCAAAGATTGAGAGAGGCTCGTAACAAGGTGGTTGTGGAAATAGTTGATTCGATGGGGCGAGACGGCATTTGGGAATTCCTTAAAATCGTGAAATGTCCTGAAAGTGTTTTAGAAAGCCTTGTGGCAGTTTTTGGTGACAGCCTTTTAGATGAGGTTTGTCAAAAATATCAGGCTGATGAATTAAGCGAGAACTTTACGAGGTCCTTCCTAAATGTTTTGTGCTATAATGACATCACAAAATACCAAGAATTAGCGGCACAGATTATTGCAAAGGATCCTAATTTGACAATAGTTTTATATGCCCCAAGATATATTGAGGGATTGGCAAAAATCGCAGCAGATTGTGGTGAAGAAACCAAACGTCGCTATTGGGAATCTGTTAACGTTGGCCCTGTTAAAGATAATGTTGACAACGTTGTTCGTGAGTTGATAAAAGCAAATAGGTACTCACAGGCAATTACTACCATGTACTTTTCTCGTGAATCGCTTCAAATGGATGATTTAGAGATTGTTAAAATACTCTATGCGTATCTTATGAAAAGCGCATCGGCGAGGTCTCAATTAGACATACATTATATTGTGTCATTTTTGAAAGATTTGGACAAATCAGAAGACCCGGAAGTAATAAGGATTTTGATATTTGTCGAGTTCCTTTTGTATAGGCTCTTGGAACATGAGCGGATAAATATGTCCAATACACGATTTGTAAAGGAATTGTCGCGTAATCCCGAATTGATGATGCAACTTGTGGAGTTGGCTTATGTTCCTGATGATGGAACAGAGGAGCAATTGGAAGGCGTTGCTGCTGCAAACAGAAAAACAAAGGGAGAATGTGCTTTTCATATTTTGTTTTTTGGTCGAAATATAGTTTCGTTCATGGATGACAAAGGAGAATTGGATGAACAATTTATGAATCAATACATTAATCAGTTGTATGAGTTGGCAAAAGAAAGAAAAAGGCAAAAGGTTATTGATTGCGTGGTTGGTGATATTTTGGGCGACATTCCTAGGGATGAGAATTATCCACCCAAAGCATTATGCGAGATAGTTGAGCGATTGGGTAACGATAAAGTTGACCTACACATTAGAATTAGATTAAATAGCCGAGGAATGCATTTTTGTGCGGCAGGAGGAAATCAAGAACGTGCTATGGTGTCAGAGTTGGAGAAATATAAAGAAAAGACAAAACTGGTATATCCAAGAATGACCAGGATATTTGAAGATTTGATTAATGAGAATAGAAGAATGGCAGCGCGGATGGATGATGAGGCACGTATTGATGATTTGGAGTATTAAGTGTGGTGCTGATATAGGCTTTTTAAGTATAAAAGAGAAAAATTCAAATAAAGGAGAAAGTTGTATTTTTGCAAATCAAGACGATATGACGCAGGAAGAGTTATACAGAATCATAGCATTGGACGAGAGTTATCGCATTGAGCGAACCGTATCCACCGGCAATATAGACAAGTTCCAAGAAGCCATTTGCGCTTTTGCGAATGACCTTCCGGGGAGCAAGAAGAAAGGCTACTTGTTGCTTGGTGTCAGCGATGATGGCAAGATTAGTGGTTTGAAAGTTGATGATGCGTTGATGAAACGAATCAGTGCTATCCGGTCTGACGGTAACATCCTGCCATTACCTGTGATGAATACGGAGAAAGTGCAAACTGAGCAAGGTGACGTGTTGGTGGTTGAGGTAACGCCCTCGTTCGATACACCTGTTCGCTATCGAGGCAGGACATTCGTTAGGATTGGCCCACGTAGAGATATCGCCACCGCGGAAGAGGAACGGATATTGTCAGAGAGATGTGCCGCGAGTCTGCCGACTTTCGACACCCGTCCGTGTCGAGAGTCCGGTATAGACGACGTCGACACTGAAATCATTATTCGGGAATATCTGCCTAAAGCCATTGATGCAGAGGTCTTGGCACATGATACACGGCCGTTGAAAGAACAACTGGCTTCACTTCACCTGTTCAACATTCAGTTTGATTGCCCAACATACGCCGCACTCATTATGTTTGGGAAGAACCCCAAATATTTCATGCCGGGAGCCTACATCCAGTATGTAAGGTTCAAAGGCGATGACAATGGCGGCGAGATTTTGAATGAACGCAGATTTGAAGGTAGTCTGTACAATACATTGCCGTTGTTGGAAAACTTCATTCGTGATGGAATTGTCACCAAACGTCCCGTATCTGTTAGTATTCTTCGTGAGAAAGACGTGCTGAACTATCCTTACAAGGCCCTTCGTGAGTTGATGATGAACGCTGTGATGCATAGGGATTACCAGTCGAATATGCCAACAAGAATATATCAGTATGACAATCATATTGAAGTGATGAATCCTGGTGGACTCTACGGACAGGCACGTCCCGAAAATTTTCCGCATGTGAACGACTATCGTAACAGTGTTGTCGCTGAAATGATGAAGACTTTGAACTATGTGAATATGTTCAATCATGGTATTAGCGAGGTTCAGGAATTGCTTAAAGAGAACAATAGCCCGGCGGCGGAGTTTAATGTTGGTTATGTGACTGCTTTTAGCGTGGTGGTGAGAGACGAGGAAAACTCAACTATTCAGCAGGTGTTCACCAACTGTTCACCAACTGTTCATCACAAACTAAGTTATTGATAATGAGTCTGAAAGATTTACAATTGTCAACCTCAGAACTCCAACTGTTCACCAACTGTTCACTTCAAAGCAAACAGCTTTTCATAAAACAGTTCATTGCTCCGAATTTGGAGAACGGTATCATTGCGATGACCCATCCCGAAACACCGCATCATCCGCAGCAAAAGTATTATCTGACCGAATTGGGGAGAGCGGTGTTAGAATTGCTTCT
>Ga0265299_10004544_pt1 | contig 13099 bp, 14 predicted proteins | sample AusTroGonzalo_MG_4_FD_193485 | JGI IMG/M metagenome (GOLD analysis project Ga0265299, IMG submission 193485) | Bovine rumen microbial communities from tropical cattle in Woodstock, Queensland, Australia - Gonzalo_02 | ecosystem: Host-associated > Mammals > Digestive system > Stomach > Rumen ...
GCCAATTTCAAAAATACACTTCCATACACTTCCACGATCTGTTATAACATGTAGTATAAACATTTAAAAAATATACAAGTGTACTAAATTAATATAAAGTTTACAAAAATCTATTGTATTATATGCTGTAATATGTTATGATATAATTCTAAAGTTATATACTTTAGAACGAACCAAAACCAAAACCAATTCAGAATCCATGAAAGTGAGGTCATTATGGCAAAAGACAAATACGGCAATAAAAAGTCAATGGTCAGTTTATCACTACTTGACGGTAAACGTGTACGTAACCGTTATAAATCAATGTTATGGTGGTTGAATCTATGGTGTACTGCTATAGAGGACGGTAATAAACTGGATTTACCATTATCATGTATGGCGTATGAACGTGCAATGATCGACCGCGAATTATCAGAATACGATATCTATGTAAACGATATCGATTATCACACATCGCTGTAACCGCTTATAAGCGTTTACAATACATCATATCCCCGTCTAATGTTTACCAATGCCTATATACTAACTACAGCCTGTAGGGGCATTATATAAACGATTCTGAGTTAAAATAGAGGTATCTAAACATGGACGAACCAAAACCAAACCCAAACCCAAACCAAAAACTAAAGAAAAGAGGAAAAAACAATGGCAGATCTGAGCGACTTAATGAATATGGTGAACGGAACTGAACCCGAATCTGAAACTGAATCCAAAGAACTGGAAGTAATGGCAGAACCCGAACCCGAATATTCTGAACTGTTGGAGACATCGCTGTTATTAACACGCAACCCGCTGAATAAAGCGATATTTGAAACAGTTCCCGAATCCAAAGGGGACGCTGTACGGTATTCGACCACAACTGATGACGTTGCGTTGTTCAACGCAGTAAACGGTAATTCTGACCCTGTTAAAAAGCTGATAGGTCAGGAAATAGAAGTATCTGACATGGTTATAACATCAGCTGAGGTACATGAGGGTCGAACCCCTGACGGTGAACAGGACGAAAACACGCCGATCGTTTCAAAACCCTGTGTACACTTCTATACGCCAACGGGCGAACACTATACAACACTGTCTAATGGTATAGCCCGCGCGGCGCGTAATCTTATATCAGTAGGTTTTGCGCCGTGCCCTGAGCATACTATTATCATTAAATTCCGCACTATTGACACTAAAAAAGGAACGGCGCATACATTTGATTTAGTAAAGCGTAACTGACATAACCCCCTTGTTCTACATAGCCCCCGCGTACACGGGGGCAATACTTTTTAAAGAGGTTCAGATTATGAGTGATTATGAAAATAACCTTATATATGAAAAGGGCGTACACGCCATAATAACTGAAAACGACCAATATAAACGAATACTGACAGAAATACACGAAATACTAACTGAAACTGATATGACAGACGGTGAAAAGGTCAATTACATTATACGTAACATTGATTGGTCTGTTATCAGATAGGGGGTCAGAATATGAATAATGTGTTCTGTAGATATCTTAATACCGACGGTTTATGTCTGATACCTGAAAATAAACTGTGTAACAAGTGTCTGACGGGTCAGGTAAAGTATACATGGTCATACGATGTATACAAGAATATTACTACGATATCGGTATATAATAACAGAGGTCATCGATTGATTAGTTGTGAAATATACGGTCAGCTTGAAAGTATAGCTGTCAGGGCATACGCTGTTGACCTTTGTCACATACTGTCAGAAAAGGGCATAATACATTGATAATATAAGGGGGTAATCAAATGATATCGGTCAAATCGATCAACCAGAAAATGCGCCGATTAGCACGTAAATACGGCACATCAAACACTATATATCAACAGTTCGTAACTATAGCTGAACGCAATTTTCAAACACATAAAACCAAAGAGGGTATTTTGCAGATATCCAATCCGAAAACAGCTGCAAAAACATCATATCAGAAACAGCTTTTAAACAGATTTGATAAGTATAAAGGGGTAAAGGAACTTGAAAAGACAGCTAAACAGCGTTTAGTCGATATCGGTAAAAAACGCCCGTCTAAATCTGAAATAGAGCATGAAGTCAGACGACAGACAGAACGACAGGGGGAAATTGATAATGTGCTGAACGCCATATACGACGATGAAAAAGACGGTTCATTACCTGTTGATATAGCTGAAAAGGTTGATAAAATGCGTAATCGCGGTTCAGGCGGCGGTCAGGGCGTGACTATAGCAGATATTGATTATATGATCGATAAGACCCGCGAATGGTCTGATATAAAAAAAGAACTTAATACAATATCACAGCGAATCAAAAATGATTACCCTGAAAGTAAGATCGATATTAATGCAACTATTGACATTGATAATGCTGAAAAAGGGCGTATGTCTGTTGACGATGTTAAAATTACAGTCGATAAATTGCGTGAATATTATGATAAAATGCAACAGTCTGATCACCCTGAATTAATAAGTTATTAAAGGAAGTGTTTGAATGGAAAAAATTGACTATATCCCTAAAGGATATAAAATGTTCTATTTGAGGGCGGCTAATAAAATTTATATCGCTCGTGAAAAATCATGTTTATTCTGTAAATACTGTGATGATATTATATGGGATTATACAAACGGACCTTATTTAATATCATGCGGAAAATATAAAGATATTGAAACGGGATTAACGGGTCAATGCAGATATTTCAGAAAGGGGGCTGATTATGCGTGATTAAAAGAAACGATCTGACAACCGATAAATGCCATTATGATTATATTATCTATTATGAGAATATTACAAACGCCGATTATAGGTTCATATTGGAAACTATTGGTCAGCTGAACACGCGTATTAAATGCGGGTTCAGGCGGTACATTACAAAAACAGGTAAAGAGAGGGTCAGCCCGCTGTATACTTATAAGGAATTACATTGTGGTTTTGATATTGAAACCTCTACATTATACACCGTCAATCTGACCGACGGTCTGACAGACTTCTATTCCTGTATGTATGTAGCGCAATTTGCCGTTGATAATATAGGCATACGGTTCAGGCATTGGTCAGATATCAGGGAATTTTTTATAAAATTCTCTAAAATGTTAGGGCTGAAAAAAAATGAAGTTATTTGTGTTTTTGTACACAACTTAGACTATGAAACATCATACCTTAAACACAGATTCGATATTGACGGTAATACATATTTTGGCAAATCACGCCGTAAACCAATCAAATATTTAGCTGAGGGTCATATATTTTTCCATGATTCCTACAGCATAACCAATAGCTCATTGGAATACCTTGCTAAAATGTATGGTACTAAACATCAGAAAACGTCTGATGATATCGACCACACAAAAATCAGAAATAATATGACGCCGATCACGCGCAAAGAGGAGCGATATATTTTTAATGACGTTTTTATACTGACGGATTTTGCAAAGATCATATTTGAAAAGTATGATTTTGTACCTGATACAGCCACACAGATATTATCTAAAAAAGTAAATGCCGCCGCATTGGAACGTGCGGGGGAATTCGTTGGCGCGGCTACATGGGAAAAATGGAAAAATAAATGCGATACTGATTATAAATTATTGAAACGTCTGCACGGTTATATATTCGGATATGACTATAATATATGCGGCTGTATACATCATGTTCAGGGCTTAGTCGACCCTGATATGTTTACGCCGTATGATTCTGACGGTGTACCACCACCAGTAGAGGGGCTTAAATCAGGGAACAAAATAATATATGATTTCTATGAATGGTTGTTCAGGGGCGGTATTGCTAAATCGAATGTGAGATATACGTCATCGCCGGAATATATGATATACGGGGTTCAGGCGCGTGTCGGGGGCGTTGACTATACAAGTTCATACCCTTTTGTAATGACATCATTCAATTACCCGATATCGCCATTTAAAGAATGGTCAGGCGATATATACAGCCTGAATTTACGTTATGACCATGATGACTTTGAAAAGTATCGATATATATTTATAATCCGATTTGTTGATATCAAGGCGATAAATGATTTCTGCATTGAATCAAAAAGTAAAGTACATGGTATTAATATAATTGAGGATAACGGGCGCGTATATTCTGCCGACGAAATGACCGCGTGTCTGACTGACTGTGATTTCGCCCTATATCTGAAATATTATAAATGGGATAGGGAAAAGACCGAAATAATAAAAATGTGGCGGGCTGACGCGGGTAAATTGCCCGATTACCTACTTTATCCGATGTGGGATTCGGGGCGCGCCAAACAGGAACTTAAACACGTTAAAGGGAAAGAAACTGAATACGGTATAGCTAAAAGTGAATACAACAGCTATTACGGTTTATCGTGCAAACAGCCCGTATATAGTAATTATTATTATGATAACATGGTAACTGAACACGGATATATAACAACAGAATCGGATATACAGAACTTTTTCGGAAACAGGTATGATATTAAACATATCGTTGAAAAAGAATTGGAAAATGTATGTAATATGCCATTACAGAAAATGGACTGTAAAACATTCAAAGATAATGTGCAGTCGTTTATATTATCGCCATTTTGGGGTATATATACATCAGCGTTCGCCCGTTATAATCTGTTGAATCTGATTTATGAAATAGGTGAAAACTCAGATACTTTTTCATGCGGTGATAAGGTAGTAAAGACCAATGATGTTATATATTGCGATACAGACAGCGCATACTATTTACACCCTGAGAGACACGCCCGAATCATTAATAAATGGAATAAATGGGCGTATCAGCGTGTCAGAACACGGTTACCGCGGGAATATCATAAATCATTAGGTTCATTGGGTCAGCTTGATAATATAGCGCTGGACGAATCCGACGGTTATACAGATACGTTCATTAATTTTAAAACATTGGGGTCAAAACGATATATCAAGGAATATCAGACACCCAAAGGGCGAAAAATAAAAGCAACTGTTGCGGGTATGCCTAAAGGTACATTGGAACGATTCTGTAAACGTAATCATAAAGACGTATATAAAGAATTCAGTAACCTGTTTGACTTTACAATTGAATCTGATGATATGACAGAACAGGATAAAATCAAATTGGGGCATAAATACCATGATGTTATGATGTCATTCATAGTAGACGACGGCGAACGCGCCGTAAAAATGACAGAATATTCAAGCTGTACTTTGTACCCGATAACATTTACTTTGAAAATGTCTGAACTGTACTTAGCGCATATCAAGTATATCAATGAAACGATTCAAGGGGGTAAAAATGCTGAAATACATTAATAATAATATGCAATTGGGATTGGAATATGACCACAAAAAGATAATTGAAAAATACCGATCACTGAATTGCCCTAAAGACGTATATGACCCCGTGCCCGCGTTCAGATCAATGTATGAAAATATAGTTATGTGGTATATAGGCATGAGTAAACGCCGAATCGGTAAAACGACCAATTTTTTACTGTTGGGAATGATAATGAACGCCATATACGGCACACACATATACTATATACGCCAGCGTGATGATATGATCGCACCGCGTAACAGTAACCGTCTGTTTGATACTATAGTACAGAATAAGTATATTGATATGATAACAGACGGTGAATATAATGATGTGTTTTATAGAGCGCGGCAATGGTACTTCTGTTACCGATCGGATAACGGGGATATTGTAAGAGAATCCCCCGATTCGTTTTGTCGTATGCAGTCCGTGCAGTCAGCTGAGGACGTAAAGTCCGTGTTGAACGACCCTGTCGGCGACTTTATAATATACGATGAATTCATCGGTTCCAATGTTTATCCGCGGGAATTTGAGGACTTCTTTAATTTAATTTCTACGATTAAAAGGTTACGCCGATCGGCTAAAATTTTTCTTTTAGCGAATACGATCGATATGTATCATATATACTTTAAAGAATTCTGTATAGCTGATGAAGTGCAGAAAATGCGGGCGGGCGATAAAGTCATAATAACTACACAGATAGGTACAAAGGTATACGTTGAACGTATTGAACAGCCCGCCGCGGCAAAAAAACAGGACGAAATTGACAAAGTGCTTTATTATGGTTTCCCGAATCCGAAATTATCAAGTATAACGGGCGACGATTGGGCAATTGCAAATTATCAGCATATACCCGACGGGAAATTTGAATATATCTATAACAAAATATACATCAAATACAGTAATAAGTATGTACGGCTTGATATTGTAAAGCATGAAACCTTAGGTATATGTCTGTATGCTCATTGGGCTACACATACATATGACGATAGTCTGATACTGACAGCTGACGAACGAACAGACCCGCGCTATATATTCAAAACGGGTCAGGGGCGTTTGGATATGATATTGAGGAAACTATTCAATACAAACCGCGTTTATTATGCAACTAATGATATTGGGGTTTTTGTAGAGTCCTATTTAAATTACATTAAAAAGCTGAGATATGTATAAAAAGGAAGTGTATAAACATGAATAAAACTGATATGATAATTGAACTCGGACAAACTCTTACTAAGGGTTGTATGGCTTATTACGATTTAGTAAACGATTCAGATGACTATAATATATGTGTAGGTATGTCTGTAGATGTTATAGATAGTAATACAGGGGCAAAATACCGATATAATATCAAAATCGAAAAAGAAAAATTGGAAAATGAATAAAAATGCATAAACAAAAAATACCGATCTTAAAAATCAGTTGTGTATAATGCACAAAATGAAATTAAGATCGGTATTTTTCATTTGTATTAAAGGTATACGCCCGCTGCAAAAAGTTTTTGTATCATAGCTTTAACGGGTTCAGGGGCGGCTATTCCGTCAGTATTTATATTGCCGACGGTCAGACCGCTGTATTGCTTAACTTTACCGTTCCTGAGACACGCAAAACCAACGGTATCTGCATATACAGCGGGGTCATAGTCCGAGCTCAGAACGGGGCGGTATATTATAAGTCTGCATACATTTTCATATACGTATGATATTAAAGGACTTGCTGACTGTACCGCCTTTACAGGTACTTGTAAATGTTTCAGGTCATAGTCAGCTTTTTGATATGCATTACCCGTCTGATTCATATTATTCACCGACGACATCAGACCGCCTACACTGGCAACCGCGCCCAATACATTACCCGTCATTAATGATCCGACCGCGCCCAACGCGGAAACCAAACCGCCCACGGCTGACGTATTGGAATTATTCAGCGCATTTTCGCGGGCTAATACAGCGTTAAGTCGCTGAGAATCAAATGTTGCTGTTTGAATACCCGTTATCGGTATATCAACACCGATCGAACCTGAACAGGTCAGCACGGCTATTCCGTCACGCTGTATAAATGCAGTACACGCGCCCGTCATATAGTCAATAACCATTCTGACGTTAATATCATGGTTCAGGAAGTCAGCCGCCGATAACTGTACTGTACCGCAATAGGGTATTATCAATTCTGCACGGGTATACGGGGCATAATCCAAAAAACTGTTACCAAACGCCGCTACAAATCCATTTTGACGACTACGTGAAAATGTAAAATCAGCTGTACCGTAATTTTTAGCAAGTTCTTTTCCTGTTACAGCCGCATTAGACCACGCCCCGAACATAATGGGGATATCTGAACCATATGCGGGTACTTGTGTAGACGGGTACATTTTTATTGATATTATTGTATCTATAGGATTATTGGTCAATCCTGAATCCAGTGTATATTCCGATACTGTTACATCAGGGTCAGGGCGGTTTCGTATCGATGTTGCAATTACATCAGATAATTTTTCAATAGCCCCGCCGCTACACACATATGCATTACAAGCTGTAGGAAAATATCCTAACTGACGGTATTTTGTTTCATCGTCGTATTTTGTGTTATCTGTATCAGGTATGTTTTTAGGGTCAAAGGGGGTCTGTGTACTCTCTTTCCACCCATAAACCTGATTATCAGCATTTCCCGCGCCCTGCGTGTAATCACCGTATGTCATACCGTCATCAGCTATTACACCGCAATACATTTCATTATCCAGCCAGCGTTCAGTCACGCCTGAATCGCGCCCGCTGTTTCCTAATGCTCCAATAGCCTGACAGAAAAACAGACCATACGCCGCCGCGCCGCGCATTATGTATTCAACATTTTCAGCAACAGATAAATCCAGTTCAATATATACAATAGCGCTGTCGTCTGAAACATTTACGTGTAAATTACCTTTATCATATCCGTATATATACGCCCACTCAGAACACGTATCATTATCGGGATTCGGCTGATATGTACTTATTATTTCAGTATATTGGTAGCTACCGTCTGAAATACAATTACCGTATATAGGTAAACAGCCGCAATTTCGCGCCCAATTACCCGAATAATTAAGTATATCAATACCGTTTAATTTGTACGGTGTAAAAAATATGGGGTTAATACCGTTGGCGCGGTCTTTAACTGTTACTCCTGACGGAATATTTGTACTATATGTGCCATTAACATTAACGCGGTAATAAGGGCGCAAATATGCGCCTACACATTTATGATTTTGCAGCCATGATTCAGTATGGTTAAGATATGATTTAAGATTATCATGTCCTACAATATTATTATAGTCCACATATGCTATAATTATTTCAAAAATCACTGACTTAATTCCGAATGAAAGCACGGGCATTAAAGCGCCGCATTGGTTATATTCATACTGCACAGTAGTATTAACAGGATTCATGTATGCATACGGTGACCACCTTTGCAGTTTTTGCTGACCGATAACTGTAGCGTTATCGGGAAAACCATCAAACCCTAATAATTGCTGATATCTGGACATATTGTAATATGTGTAATTCAGATCATTAAGATATGCGAATGAAAATGGTATGGGCGCTGAATTATCCCGTATTGCAAAGGGGTTAGTTTTAGTGGTATGACCTTTACCAAACAGACCTACATTACATTGTGGCAGATCGGGATTAGCTATAGCAGTATATGCGATAGAGTTATCAAGCGGGGTATTGACACTTATTTCCCCCGCATTACATTTAGCACGCAATGTCTGATTTGTACCGCCTAATTTAAAAGACGGGTAATCAGTAAAATCAGCATTACTGTAATTATTAGCCCCGATACGTATATTACCCCATATGGTATTACTTGTTGGACTGTCAGACCATTGACCCCACGTTTCAGGCGCGCCCCATATATCGTAATTAATGTTACTCATGTTATATTCCCCGCTTTCATTGTTATTACTACATAGCGCGGTGTTTTCTGATCGGCGGGCGGTACTAATTCGTCAGTTATATCAAAATAATCTGATGTCGCAATAACGCCCTGTGTATTTTCAATATTCGGTATTATCGGCAACTTACTGTCAGGTATCAGCGTTGGTTTACCGATACCCCCATTACGTGTAACTGTAATATTACATTCTTTGATACTTGCCTGATAACTATACAACGGGTCAATTCTGCATTTGATATTCATTCTTTGGGCGGTATCGATCGATATGTTTTCGATGAAATAATATATATTAGTGTTATTATCCTGAATATAGTTTGCTGATAAATAGCCCGAATTATAGTCTATCACATATAAAGGGGCTATCAGATCGACAGCTGACAGGGGGCTGATACTAACTGACTGATCAGCCCATACTACAGACTTAGACAGTTTCAGGGGATTATCAGACGTTGAACCTATTTTAATAGTAAACCCCATATTGACCCCCCTTAGCGTTATCATTATCATAGAACATGAATTCACGCACGAAATTATTAATTATAAGGTCACGCAGATTATATATATTATGAAACTGTATAGCGGTATTCATATTTTCAAAAGGATTGGATTTATAACCCCGCTTTTCCTGTGTGGTAGTTCCCGTAGTTGTGACCGTGTCTGTTCCTGATAATGTATTACTGTCAGCTAATGTATTGGTCGTCGTGTCTGTACCGTCGTCTGTTGATTTCCCCGAATCGCGCAATACACCGTCGTATGTGTTAGTCTGTGTGGTCGTTATTTTTCCGTGCTCCAATTCAGTTGTTATTGTACCGTCGTTGGTCGACGTTCTACCGTATTCCGTTGCGGTTTCAAGATCAGGGCTGACCGTGCTGTATTCGTAATGGTCAGACACGGGGTCAATATCGCCCGAATACTGCAAATAGCCGTATATTATACCCCATTCATCGTAATGCCGTTGTTTATACAATTCCCAATTCTGTATAAATCCCGACAGATAACTGTCATCATAACAGGTAAATGACATTTGTCTGTATGCTATTTTCATTTCTGTGATGAATTCCGATGTTTTTACAACTGTAACAGTATCAGGCGATTCGCCGAACGTGATGTCAAACGCGGTCTGATGTGTCAGGGCGTATGTTTCAAGGTCATGTATTATTTGTGATAACTCAATAACATTGATATCATTCATCATTATTTACCCCCTCTGTGATATTATCGTCAGACGTTTCAGAATCGTTTTTAACAGGGGGGTCAATATCCCCCGTATCTGATATCGGGTCAGGGTCAGACGGTTCATTCTGACCCTGTTCTGTTGCTGTAAAATAGGATTCATATACACGTTTCAGAATCGGGTTATAATCGACCGACACATTCAGCCCGAACATATTATTGATATCCTCACACATTTTTTGACGGCATTTTAACTGTTCAGCGGGATATAACAGCGCGTAACTGTCTGACCCATGCAATTCTGCATTTGTCTGTTGAGCCATTTTTGATGTGGTAGTCATCATATACCCGCGACGCAACAGAAAACGCTTGATAACATTATCATGGTATTGGTTCAGATATTGCAGACCGTCTATTTTATCCACGTCAACTAAATCTAAAAATTTATCACCGCCGCCTGATCGCCCGTCAGATATAAAATCCTCAAATGCGTTGGCGGTTTCCTTTGTCGCAACGGCTAAAAGATCACCCTTTATTATAGATTTTATTGCGGATTCGATCTGTGTTTTCTGTTTATCATTATCGGCAAATGGTAAACGGCTGAACCGTGCGAAAATTACATTCATGTTTTCTGATATATCAACCTGTGTGAGTACATCAGCTGTAAATGGTATATCAAATTCAGGGGCGCGGGCGTTATTATTCAGTCCAACAACAACTGTTTTATTATCGCCGTACCATTGACCCGATATTTCACCTAATCCTGTTACAGCCGCGGTATATCCCGACGGTAAATACCCGTTCACATCACCATTATATGAACCTATAGCGCAATATACTTCATCGTTATCAAGTTCTGATACTTTACCGATACCGACAGTACCATTAATAAGCAGATAAAATTCAAGGAATTCAGCAGGTAATGTATCGGGTAGTCCTTTATATTCAAACTGTGAAAACTGTATTACAAACAATTGCGATAAATGCCTGAAATAGTTATCACGATTTTTAAAATCTATCATTCGTCTTTTCATAATTTTCACCTCTGTGTATACCAAAAACCCCCGAAAATATCGGGGGGATTTTGGTTTTATGAGTATTAAAGGAAGTTGGGGGATAGTGTCAATTCAAAGTAAATGCAACGATCGGGAAATTATCATCAATTATATAGTTGATAAGATCGTGATGATAGGTATTCCATTTATCCTGTGTGGCTGTATACGATGTTGTTACCTTTTTCTTTTCAAGGCTAACGCCCATTGCATAGCGATCATACAGACAGCCGATTATATTTGTCAGGGTCAGACCGTCGTCGCCTTCACCCATTTCAAAACCTACTTTTTTGGCAGCTGATTTTGTCAGACTGATACTTGATAATGTACCCATTGCGAACGGATTCTGACCGCTTGCATTAATGGCTTGCCAGCCTGATACTTTATCATAATCACCAATGCCTAAAAGCTGTTCATTATAGGTATTAGCACGTACGCCAAACTTAGCCCTATTTGCAAATTTTGCCAACAGTATCAATCTGCTGTCATTACTGAATGTAACATGATTATGGTTATTATATACCGCTGTAAAACGTCTGAATTCCTCTTTAGTGTTGGCAATGGTTTCCAATGCGAACGCAACGAACGCGGGGTCATTCAGCGCTGTTTCGCCTGTCTGTAATACAGCTGATGTTGCTGTATTGCTTTCAATCTTTTTATAAACGCCGTTGGTAACATCGGCAAATGTTGATTCCTCATTTGCTACATAATCGCCCGTAGCGTTCTTAGTATAATAACTTGCATAATCGGTTGACCAATCAGCGGGTTCAATGCTTACAAGTTCATAGCCGCCCGTTGTAATCAGACCACCCTGAGTACGGCTTGCATTATACAATGTTACAAGGGGAATTTCATTTCCTAACGCAATTGCACGTGATATTCCCGTGCATACTGTATACATTGCACCCACTTCAGCTTTAAGCTGTATAGTATTATCAACCGATATTTTCATAGCCGATATTAGCTTATTGAGTTCAGCTAATGATCGTACAGCCGTAAACAGCTGTTCACGCACGGTCGATAAAGCGATCATAAACGCTTTACCCTCATCGTAGAATTTTGCTGATACTGGCGGTTTAAATGTGCCATGCTCTAATCCCGCTATTCTTACCGCCTCATCATCGCCGCCTGTTTCATTGTAATTCAAGAAACCGCCGATCGGGTACATTTCATCGTTCAGTATGTCAGACAGACCGACTAAAACGTGTTCGCGGAAACCGCCCCATTCATTAGTATCAACAAATAATGACGGTAACACGGCACTATATGCACGACTGTCAATACGCATTGTAGCCAGTACATCAACCAATGCCCCTAAGAAAATATCAGCCGCCGCGGCATGATTTTCAAGTGAATGGCCCAATTCTGCTAACGCTGTTACATCAGTTTCGGTCAATTCAGGCGTTTCGGCATCATAAAAGTTTGCGCCGATCAATTGGGCTATTCCCTGTTTAGTAATGCTTACTACATCAACTAAATTCATAAACTCAACCTCTTTTCCTTATTATTCAAAATACTGTTCGTTCAGAATTGGTTGACCAATTTCTGTTACTTTCATTATAATGCAATTTATACAGAATGTCAACTATTTTCTATTTTTGTTTACAATTATATATGTGGAACTTTGTGGAACAATTGGCTGACCAATTTTTTCAGATCAGATTGGT
>Ga0265299_10004548_pt1 | contig 13092 bp, 10 predicted proteins | sample AusTroGonzalo_MG_4_FD_193485 | JGI IMG/M metagenome (GOLD analysis project Ga0265299, IMG submission 193485) | Bovine rumen microbial communities from tropical cattle in Woodstock, Queensland, Australia - Gonzalo_02 | ecosystem: Host-associated > Mammals > Digestive system > Stomach > Rumen ...
CTGAAGAAGGTCAAGGAGCCGATTGAGGAAATCGATGCCACGGGCAAGTTCGTGTTCCCCTCCTTCTGCGACTCGCACACGCACATCGTGTACGCGGGCAGCCGCGAGGTGGAGTACATCGACAAAATCAAGGGACTGAGCTACGAGGAGATCTTCAAACGCGGCGGCGGCATCCTCAATTCCGCGAAACGGCTGCACGAGACCTCCGAGGAAGAACTCTACGACCAAGCTTGGCAACGCTTGGAGGAGATGGCCTCCTTCGGTACAGGCGCGTGCGAGATCAAGAGCGGCTACGGCCTCACCACCGAGGACGAGCTTAAGATGCTGCGCGTGATTCGCAAGCTGAAAGAGAACTCCCCGATGACCATCAAGGCCAACTTCCTCGGCGCACATGCGGTGCCGTTGCTCTACAAAGACGACCCCGACGGTTACGTGGATCTCATTATCAATGAGATGATTCCGATGGTGGCCGCCGAAGAACTCGCCGACTTTGTGGATGTTTTCTGCGATAAGGGCTTCTTCACGGTGGAACAGACCGAGCGCATCCTGATGCAAGGTATCAAGTACGGTCTGCGTCCGAAGATCCACGCTAACGAAATGGCTTGCTCCGGCGGCATCCAGGTGGGCGTGAAATACAACGCACTGTCCGTGGATCACTTGGAATACACTGGCGATGAGGAGATTAAAGCACTCTACAAGAGCGAAACGATGCCCACGGTATTGCCCGGCGCGGCTTTCTTCCTCGGCATGCAGTGCGCCCCCATCCGCAAGATGATCGAGGGCGGTCTGCCGGTGGCATTGGCCTCCGATTTCAACCCCGGTTCCTGCCCGTCAGGCAACATGCAGCTGGTCTTCGCCATGGGTTCCGTCATGTACAAGATGCTGCCCGAAGAAACAGTCAACGCCACGACCATCAACACGGCATACGCTATGGATGTGTGGCGCGAATTGGGTACCATCACGAAAGGAAAAATCGCCAACTTCTTCATCACCAAGCCGATGGACACGCTCTATTTCATGAATTATGCGTTCGGATCGAACAAGGTGGAGCAGATTTTCCTGAAAGGAAAGAAACAGTAATCTTCCGTAGAGACGGGGCGCGCCCCGTCTCTACAACGAAACGAAATAATGGTCGTTGAATCTCCTGTAGAGACGTTTCAGGAAACGTCTCTACATTAGGGCCTCTTTTACGTATTCGATAAATTTTTTGATGTTGGTCCGGCCGTACAGCCAGATTACGCGCTCTTTGTCGCCCAAACGGGTGACTATAACGTAATCGGAACAGCCTTTTTCGTCTTTCTCCGTGGCGCAAATCTTCAACAGATAGTCGCCTTCGTTAAGCTCGAAGACGATGTTGAAGTTCTCCATCGACTTGCGAATGTCCTTGTTGAACCTTTTGTATTTACAGGATTTTGGTTTGGCATCGCAGGTGAGGATCTTCACGAAAGAGGCGTTGTGAGCGATGAGGTTCAGCCAAACGGGTTTCTGATCGCCATACTCGAACTTTTCGAAATGGCGTTTCTTTTCATATTTTCTGAACAGTTTGTCCATGTTTTCCGACTGTGCGAAGACGGTACCGGAAAAACAGATGCAAAACAGCATCAATCCAAATATTTTCAAAACGTTTTTCATCTTTTCAAAAATTTTGGTGATTAACGATGGTTAAACTGCTTTGCGGGCAAAAAGTTTAACGGATGGTATCAGCTTGGTCTTGATTATTTTGCGGAGTTGCCGCTGACATGCGCATTTCCACCATATCGACCATATTTATCATCGCCTTCACATACTCGCTTTCAGGATAAACCTTTGATATGCTGGTATTTATTTGTTTTAAGATGTCTAAATCCTGATAAAGATCGAAAAAATTGCGGCGGTTATAACTTTGATAAAAGGCAATATAAGAGGCCATGTTGTTTGGATGCTTGTCAATGAAATCCTCCAAGTATTGTCGGTGGTTATTCAACATTTTGACGTATTGTGCTTCAATGTTGGCCCGGACAGAGTCATTGTCCATATTTTTCTGATAGGTTTCATATAACTTTTCAGAAGGTGTTACAAAAGCAGCCAATGCGCTGTCTAACTGATACATCAGTACCGCTTCCTCACCGCCGGAGATATGATAAGTGCGGGTCAAATCCTGCGCATCAGCGGTAATTTTCAGATGTTCGCCTTTTTTCGCCATCGTGGCCAGGCCATTCTCGTCCGACAAGAACAGCTGGAACATCATCGGGGCATTCTCGCGCTCCTTAATGCGCTCATCTTCGGAGGAAATCTTGAAAGAAAAATGGCCATCTCGCATGTTCACGGAATCGATCATATCCATGCCCTCCGAGGTGATGAGTGCCAATCGGACCATTTGGTTTCCGCCGTTTTGAAAATCACCCTCGATTTTCACCGATACATTGCGGTCGGAACAAGCCGTTAACGTCACGGCCAATATCAGCAATAACAAAAATTTTTTCATCGCTTTATCGTAATTCATCGTTTCATCGTCTCATCGACCATCATCGTACTTCATCGTCTTATCGTCCATCACCGCCAAATCATTTCCCATTGGGGTGGTACGCAGGTTCTCGCATCCGCAGTTGCGGTCACGCCGGTGTGGGGTGGCACCGATGACTTTTCTTGCGCAAGATGTTGAGATACATAAGATTGCGCAAAATATAATTCCAATTATTGTTCTCTTTTTCATGCGGCAAAAATACAAAAAATGGTTTAGGGTTTAGAGGGTTAAAAGGTTATTAGTTTAAGGTTTAGGGTTTAAGGTTTATGGGTTAGAAGGTTAAAAGGTTAGAAGGTTAAGAAGGCGGCTATTGAACAGCCGATGGAGGTTGACATATTATGCATGGATGAAGCCCCTGTTGGCATACAAAAATCATCAATAACATTTATTATCAGGCAATTATGAATTGTGAATTATGAATTGTCACAGCGTGGTGGCGGCGAGGGTGGCGACGCTGACTTTGACTCCCTTGACCTCTAATAGTTTTCGGATGGCGGCCTCCATGGTGGCACCGGTGGTGAGCACGTCATCGCACACTAACACGTGCGTAAAGGCCACTTTTTCAGGATTTTGCACTGCAAACACCTCCTTCACATTCTGCCAACGCGCAAAACGGCTTTTTCGTGTCTGGGTGTCTGTGAATTCCGTGCGTATCAGGACGTCCGTCAAATAGGGAATCCCCATCCCTTTTGAAAGTCCTTTCGCTATCCATTCGCTTTGGTTGTAACCTCTCTTTCGTTGTTTCTTCGGATGCAAAGGGATGGGAAGGATATATTGGATACTGCGATAGCGTTCCTCCGTAATCAGCTGACCACCAAGATGTTCTCCTAATACAGCACCGATTTCTTTCTGACCGTGATATTTGAGATTATGAAGGATTTTCTGTGTTTTATTCGCTTTTTTGTAGCTCATCAAGGCGGTCACCTCCTCCACGGGTACGCGCCCGTCGAATACTTGTCGCAATGGATTGAAATGCTCCTTATGAAATTCAGTTTCAGGAAGATGTAACATGCAATCCAGACAAAGGCAGGTTTCGTTTTGTTGCAAGGCGTTGCCACAAGAGGCGCAAAGCCTTGGATAGAAAAGAGACAGGATATTCTCGATTAGTTTCATAGTTTTTTTTATTTTGTTTACTATAAAAACACAAACGATGCTTGACTTCATTTATTGCGATACCCGAAATTTTTGTATCTTTGCAAGTTTTTAATTTTGGATAAGTATGTTTACTGGAATTGTAGAGAAAACTGGAAAAATCGTTAAGATAGAACAAGATAGAACCAATTTCGATTTCACTTTGGAGGTGGATTTTGCTGATGAATTGAATATTGACCAGAGTATGGCTCACGACGGTTGCTGCCTTACGGTGGTGAAGTTGGACAAAGCAAAGAAGCAATATGTGGTGACTGCCATGGAGGAGACGATGTTGAAGACCAATTTAGGTACATGGAAGGTGGGTGACGAAGTGAATTTGGAACGCAGCATGCGCATGGATGGTCGTTTTGACGGACATATCGTGCAGGGTCATGTGGATCAAACCGCTGTTTGTGAGAAAGTTGTGGACGAGAACGGCAGTTGGCGTTTTTATTTCACGTATGATCCTGAAAAAAACAATTTCACTGTGCCCAAAGGCTCTATTTCTGTAAACGGCATCAGCCTTACCGTGGTGGATTCCGAAAAGGGACGTTTCTCCGTGGCTATCATCCCTTACACTTACAAAGTGACGAATTTCCACAATCTGAAACCGGGTTCGGTGGTCAACATTGAGTTCGATGTTTTCGGCAAATATGTCCAACGTCTCTTGGACGAATATTTTATGAACAGGGAAAAATAAATCCGATATTTCTGCGTTAATCACGTCTTACTAAAAATTCAAACATTGAAGAAGAAAACAAAAATATTTACCAGAATCGGTTTCAGTCTGCTGGTCATTGCAGTACTGACGGGTTGTTCCACCTCGCGGAACACCTTCCCTAATCGTGCTTATCACAACGTAACTTGCAGATATAATGTATATTGGAATGGTAATCAGGCTATGAAAGAAGCCGAAAAGGCATTAGCCAAATTATCCAAAGACAACTATACGGCGACATTACCCATATACAATTATCCAGACAAAACCGATTTGGGACCTGCGCTCACCCATTTGGACCGCACGATAGAGAAGTCATCGAAAGCCATTCACAAACATTCGATGATGATTAAGGGCAAGGAGTATGTGAGAACCATTGACGATGCTTATTTCCTGATGGGCAAGTCCTATTTCTACAAGCAGGATTACGTGCAAGCCCAGCGCGTGATGAACTATATTGTGCACACTTACCCCAAATCCAATGTTTTTACCGAGGCGCAGATTCTACTGGCACGTTCCCAGATGCGTCAGGGCTATTTCTCCAGTGCGGATGAGTTGTTGGAGACCATCCGTTACATGAATGACAAGAAAAACAGCAAGAAGGTCGCTGTGCTTTTCAATGCAGCCAAGGCCGAATACCATTTGACGGCCCCTGACGGGGATGTACAGGAAGCCATTGACTATATCGGACATGCTCTCGAAAATAATCCCAAGAGAGATTTTCGGACGCGCTTGCAGCTGATTCAGGGCCAACTTTACGAGAGCCTCGGGCAGCAGCAAGAAGCACAGAAAAACTTCAAGGCGGTGGTGCAGAAATCCACGGATTACGAAATGACGTTTTGTGCTCAGATGCACTTGGCCACCAACTATGACGGTACCGAGTCAAACCGTAACGCCATCACGAGACAGCTCAACAAAATGCTGAAGGACAAGAAAAACGAGAATTATCATGACCAAATATACTACGCTTTCTCGGAAATTGCCCGCATAGATGAGGACGAAGATTTGCGCATGGATTATTTGGCCAAATCCGTCTCTTCGTCCACGGAAAACAACTACCAGAAGACCTTCTCCAGCATCACATTGGCAGATCTTTATTTTGATAATAACGAATATCGGGAAGCTCAGCATTATTATGACACAGCCATGATGTCGATTCCTAAGAACTACCCGAATTATGAACAGGTTCAAAAGAAATCGAGTGTCTTAAAGGATTTGGTGGACAAATTGGATGAGATTGATCTGCAGGACAGCTTGTTGCGCATTGCTAATTTGCCTGAAAGCCAGCGAAATGCGTGGGTGCGGAAGATGATTTCCGACTATACAGAAGCTGAGCGCAAGGCGGCTGCCGAAGAGGCTGAACGTATGTTGGCTATGCAGAATGCTGCTTCCTACACCAACATTAACACTACTTCTTCCAACGGCAAATGGTATTTTTACAACCAATCGTTGGTGACCGCCGGTCAACAGGATTTCTACCGTCGTTTCGGTAATCGAAAGCTTGAGGATAACTGGTTCATCAGCAACAAGACACAGATTTCCTTTGACGATATGGCGTTGATGAACGATCCGTCGTTGGCTCGTGACACTGTGGACTACGATGAAGATGGCAATCCGATTCCCCGCCGCGAAACCGACCCGAAGAAAGAGGCCTATTATTTACAAGACCTGCCTTTGACCCAAGGGGCGAAAGATACAGCTAACGCTATCATAGCCAAGGATTTATATGAGACAGGTTTCATATATCAGGATTTGCTTAGCGATCGCAACCGTGCTTGTTCTTCTTTCGAGTTGTTGCTACAACGTTATCCCGCAAGCGAATACGCCCTTCCTGCCGTCTTCATGCTTTATACGCTCTACACCCAAATGAATGACCCAAGAGCGGAAAATTATAAAAATTTGTTGCTGACAAAGTATCCGGATACAGACTATGCGAAGTTGATTCAAGATCCCGAATATTACAACAAACTTGCTGCGCGCGAGAAAGTGTTGGAAAATCAATATTCGCAAGTTTTTGATGATTTTTCCAATAAAAAGTGGAAAGCTGTGGTTAACGCTTCCGATGCTATCATTCCGCAATGTTCCGATATCACGCTGAAATCCCAATACGCATATTTACGTGCTGTAGCGGCAGGGCAGCTTTACAATCAGGACACCTTGATTGTCGGATTGTCGAAAATATTGGTGGATTACAAGTCGCAGCCGGTAGCGGAGTTGGCTCGCATATACCTGACCAATTTCACACAAGAGCAGATTCGGCACAGTTTGGGTATTGAAACACCTGAAAAGGCTACTGAAGCCGAGGTCACCCAAGAAGTGGTTAAAATCATTGAACCGAAGAAATCCAGTGTGTTCACTGTAAAACCGGATGATGTGCACTATGTGGTGTTGTTGGTGAAAACAGATAAGCTCCCGTTACAGACCGTGAAGCAGAACGTCACCAATTTCAATAATACTTCTTTCAGTCTTAAAAAGTTGGTTATCAGTAGTTTCTTGATTGATAATCAACGACAGATGGTCACAGTCTCCAAATTCAACAATCAGGAAGATGCAATGGAATATTACCATATCATTTTGAAAGACGAACTCTTCAAGAGCGATATTGAAAGTGGTACGATTGAAGTGTATGCCATGAACAGCATGAATTACACCACATTTTACAATAAGCGGGACAAGAGATCGCAATATCCCGAATTTTTCCAAGAGAATTACTTAAACAATAAATAAAATTTGAAGCGTATGAAAGATACAGATACTCGAGATTTCGGAAGTGCTACCGTGAATGTCATAGCACAGGGAACCCAATTGCAAGGCAATATGATGACCGCATCAGATTGCCGTATTGACGGTGCCTTGCGCGGAAATATCGAATCCAAAGCCAAAATTATCGTGGGTCGCAATGGAGTGATAGAGGGTAACATCAAATGTGCCAATATCGAGATAGAGGGTAATGTGAAAGCCGAGTCATTGGTGGTTGCGGAGTTGGTGTCGCTGAAAGCCACTGCCAATCTGATAGGAAATATCGAAACCGGCAAGATTGCTATCGAACCAGGTGCCGAATTTTCAGGCAATTGTAAGATGCGAAACAACAGGAACGTTGCCCCACAGGCAGCTCCTCAACCGGAACGGAAATAATTCATGACCACGCCGGCATCCCGCAAAAAAACTTCCCCCATTCATCAATATGCCGTTTACTCGAATCTGGCGTTCGAAATGGGGGCCGTGATTGCGTTGGGTGTTTTTGGCGGCATTCAATTGGATAAATGGTTGAATGTCAGTCCTCTGTTTACCATTATCTGTTCTTTGGCGGGCATTGCGATTTCTATGTTTTTGATTATCAGGTCACTGGTGGTTCCCACAAAAAAATCCAAAAAAGATGAGCAAAAAGATACCCATTAGGAAGTTTTCATTCCGTATATTGGTCTTTTCCGTTATTATGGCGGGATTGGCTCTGCTGTTCCAATGGTTGGCGCCTCAGTATGCCACCCCTGCATTGCCATTTATCGTGCTGTTTTTCTTCATCATCACCCTTTTCACACTCTACATCGTGTTGCGCAGTGACGATGGGCGCGAAGGTAAACGTTTCGTATCTGCATATATGCTTTCCCGCACGGTGAAGATTTTGTCATGTCTTCTTTTTTTGATTTTGTATGTTTTTCTTAATCAAGAAGATGCAATAAAATTCGGCATTGCTTTCATGGTCATATATTTTCTGTTTGCCATTTTTGAGATTTTTGTGTTGAAGAAAGAAAATGGATAAGAAATCATTGCGGCAGCAGATCCGCGCCCTCAAAAAAGCACATACGGCGGATGAACTTCAGCAGCAGTCGGACCAGATTTTGCAGTTGTTGGCCGAGCATCCGCGTTTTCAGTCTGCAGAAAAGGTGATGTTGTACGCTTCGCTGCCAGATGAGGTGCAGACACTGAGTTTCCTTGAGACATGGAGACACCAAAAAACCGTCATTCTGCCCACGGTAGTCGGTGACGATATTATACCCGTGGAATTAGCTGAAAACGTGACTTTTGCGGAAGGTGACTTTCATATACCCGAACCGCAGAACCATCCCTATACAGGTGACTTTGACTTGATAGTGGTACCGGGAATGGCTTTTGATAAAGCAGGGCATCGGTTGGGTCGCGGACGTGGTTACTACGACCGATTTCTGGCCCATTACCCACAGGTTTACACCATCGGATTATGTTTTGACTTCCAACTTCTACCAGAAGTGCCTGCCGAACCCCATGATAGGATTATTAACGAAGTGATATCCATATAGTTATGATCAAGCAGAAATCCATAGACAGTGTGATGGCCGCCGTCCGAATCGAGGAGGTGGTCGGTGACTTTGTCTCCTTGCGCAAGCAGGGTCAGGATTTCGTGGGTATTTGTCCATTTCATGATGATAAAAACCCTTCGCTGCATGTCAGTCCTCGCCTTGGCATCTACAAATGCTTCGTGTGCGATGCCGCCGGTAATCCCGTGAAATTCCTCATGGAACACGAAAAGATGTCGTATCCTGAAGCTATCGAGTATCTGGCCAAGAAGTACGGCATTCCGCTCGAATATGAACGTACAGAAAGTGACGAAGAGCGACAACAGCGCAGTTTGCGCGAAAGTCTGTTGATAGTCAACGAGTTCGCACAGAAATTCTTTGTGGACCAATTGCGCAATACTGAAGAGGGCAAGCTGATGGGTATGGCTTATCTCAAGGAGCGCGGGTTTAAGGATGCCACCATCGACAAGTTCGGGCTGGGTTATTGTCCCGATGGTTGGGACAACTTCACAAAAGCGGCGTTGGACAAGGGTTATAAGGAAGAGTATTTGATTGAGTTGGGATTGACGGGCAAGTCGCAGAGTGGCAAACTGTACGATATCTATCGTGGACGTGTCATTTTCCCGATTCACAATGATGCGGGAAAAGTCATCGGTTTCGGTGGGCGTATTTTGAAAAAAGACGGGAAAGATCCGCGTAAGTATGTCAATTCCCGTGAAAACACCATTTATCACAAAAGCGACACACTGTATGGCATCTTTTTTGCCAAAAATGCCATTCATAAGCAGCAAAATGTCTATTTGGTAGAAGGTTATACCGATGTGATTTCCATGCACGAGTCGGGTGTGGAGAATGTGGTGGCTTCTTCCGGTACATCGCTCACGCAAGGACAGATCCGCATGATTACCAAGCGCACCCAGAACATCACGGTGCTCTACGATGGCGATATGGCGGGTATTAAGGCCTCCATGCGTGGAATCGACATGCTGCTGGAACAAGGTCTGAAGATTCGTGTTTGTCTTTTGCCTGATGGCGAAGATCCGGATTCTTTTGCCAAGAAGCATCGTGATAGCGAGTTACAGGACTATTTGGCTGCCGAATCCAAGGATTTCCTGCTCTTCAAGGCGGATATTCTTTCAAAAGAGGCGGGTAACGATCCCATCAAGCGCGCTTCCATGGTGAACGAGATCTTGAAGTCCATCAGCTGTGTGAAAGACAACATAGAGCGGGCGTTTTACGTGAAGGAGTGCGCGAAACTGTTCGATCTTTCGGAAAATGACCTCAATCTCAACCTTCGTAGGTTTGTGTGGGAGAAAACCAAGGAACAAAGTCGGGTCGCAACCTATCAACAGCAGCAACAGCAATTGCAGCAGCCGGTAGTTCCGGGAGTTGCCGAACAACCAGGAATTCCAGATATCATTGATACCAAGAAACATCCTGAACTTTCACAACAGACGGATTTGTTGTACGAGGCAGAAAAGGATTTGATTTTGATGATGCTCCAGTATGGCAATTTGATGGTTTATGAAGCCGCAGACGGGGAACAGGGTGAGAGTCAGGAATTACGAGTGGACCAGTTCGTCTGCAATGAAATGCAGAAGGAGAATATCCGATTCCATTATTCTTTGTTGGAGAGCATTTTCGATAAATATGTAGAATGGGCTTCGTATGTAGGAAACCAGGATCAAATCATTCGGAATTTCACGTTGGCGGAAGACCCGCAAATCAGCGATTTCGTGATCAAAAACATCCCTGTGGAAGAGCCCAAATTCAGTAATCGCTGGAAAGATAAATACGATATTCACACCCATACCACACGAAACAACATTCGTATTCTTCAGAATCAAGTGCAAAACATATTGCTTACGTTGAAACTGCGGATTTTGGAGAATGATGCGGCCATTATCCAGAAAATTCTTGATAAAGAAGAACTTGCCGAAGAGGATATGATGCTCGCGCTTCAGCAGCTGAATAACCTCAACCAGCTGAAGAAAGATATCTCCAAACGCTTGAACCGCGTGGTGAGTCGGTAAGAATTACCCCATTGTTTGTTAGTGCGCCTCAAACCAGTTATGGCCGCTGTTGATATTGACATCCAACGGCACAGACAACTGCATGGCACCCGACATCTCCTTTTGAACGATTTCAGTCAGTGATTCTAATTCATCGGGACAGGTGTCGAAGACCAATTCGTCGTGCACTTGCAGAATCATCTTGCTACGCATCTTTCTCTCTTCCATGATGTTATGGATGCGAATCATAGCGATTTTGATAAGGTCGGCGGCAGTGCCTTGAATAGGTGCGTTGATGGCGTTGCGTTCGGCGGCGGCGCGGAGAATGCCGTTCTTAGCGTTGATATCGCGGATGTTGCGGCGACGACCCATTAGCGTTTCCACATATTCGTGCTCGCGGGCAAAATCCAACGTATCGTTCAGGTAATCAGATATTTTTGGGAAGCTTTTGAAGTAGTCAGTGATAAGTTGTTTGGCTTCCGATTGCGGAATTTGCAAGCGGTCGGCGAGACCGAAGGCGGAGATGCCGTACAAAATCCCGAAGTTGACGGTTTTGGCGGCACGACGCATATCAGCGGTAACTTCCTCTTTTTCAACACCGTAGATGTGTGCAGCCATCGTAGCGTGGATGTCTTCGTTTTGGCGGAAGGTCTCAATCATACGCTCGTCCTGGCACACATGCGCCACGATGCGTAGTTCAATTTGAGAGTAGTCGGCGGCCATCAACACATTGCCGTCGGAGGGCACAAACGCCTTGCGGATGTCACGGCCGCGTTCAGTGCGCACGGGAATGTTCTGCAGATTCGGATTCTGGGAACTGAGTCTTCCCGTTGCTGTAATAGTCTGAGTGAAAGTGGAATGGATGCGTCCCGTTTTCGGGTTGATGAGCTGCGGCAGTGCATCGATGTAGGTCGATTTCAGTTTCGACAGCTTACGCCACTCTAAAATCAGCGGCACGATGGGGTGCTTGTAGGCCATCTTCTTAAGTACCTCTTCGCCAGTCTGATACTGTTTGCTCTTGGTCAACCGAGCGTTTTTCACGAGGTTCATCTTTTCGAAGAGAATCTCCCCTAACTGCTTGGGGGACCCAATGTTAAAGGTTTCGCCGGCATAATCGTAAATCTGCTGCTCAATGGCAGAGATTTCAGCGTTCATGGTGTCGGAATTTTGTTGCAGAGTGGGAATATCTACCTTTACGCCTGTATATTCCATGTCGGCCAGTACGGGCACCAAAGGCATTTCCATCTGCGTGAATAGATCCGACAACTTATTCTCTTTCAGTTCTTTATCCAACAAAGGATAGAGCTTTTGCAATAGTAAGATTTGTTCGTTTTCAGGTGCGGGTGACGGTTTGCCTGTTTCGGTGAGTTCGCAGTCGAAGTAGCTGAGGGCGAGGTCGCTAAATTGGTGTTTACGTTCGGGTTGCAGCAGGTAGTGGGCAATCTGCACGTCCCAGAAGGTGCACTTCGGCTCCACGCGGAAGGTCTTCAGGTATTTGTAGGTGTTTTTGCAGTCATGCATCACCACAGTACGCTGTTCCCCGAAAATCTGTTTTATAAACTCTTGATAGTGACGATGTTCACTCTCTACCCAATGGAAATAAGTTTTCGTTTCGTCCGTAGCAAAGGCAAATCCGGCAATCCGTTCCTGTTGAAAAATCCATGTAAAGAAGAGGGTTTCCTTTTTCTTGATGGTTATGTCTTTAATGGATTGAACCTCAACCGTTTGTGGAAACTCAAAGACGGTTTTGGGAGCTTCGACTTCCATAGGGGTTTGAGATTCGGTTTCTTCTATCGGGCTGAAGAGGTCGGGAGCAGCCTGAGGTTGAGGTACTTGTAGCGACAAATCGGTGAAGATACGTTTGGTCAGAGCTCTGAACTCCAATTCGTCGAAAATAGCCTTAAGTTTAGCAGGATCTGGACCATTGTAGGTCATGTGGTCGAAATCGTACTCCATCGGGATGTCTATCATAATGGTAGCCAGCTCTTTGGAGAGGAAAGCCTGCTCCTTGTGCTCGTTCATCAGGGCACGGGTTTTGTCGTTATCCTTGTCAAAGTTGCGGGCATACATCTCCTCGATGCTGCCGTAGTTGGCGAGCAACTTCTGGGCGCGCACCTGTCCAATGCCGGGCACGCCAGGGATGTTATCGGAACTATCTCCCCACAAACCGAGCATATCTATCAGCTGTTCAGGACGTTCAATCTTGTACTTCTCGCAGATTTCCGCCACGCCAAGGATTTCCGCCGGCTGACCAAACTTGCCGGGTTTGTACATTTTGATGTGGTCGGAAACGAGTTGTCCGTAGTCCTTGTCGGAGGTGAGCATCAGCACCTCAAAACCCTCAATTTCAGCGTGTTTAGCCAATGCGCCCACCAAATCATCCGCCTCGTAGCCGTCGATGCCGATCATGCGGATCTGGAAAGCGTCAAGGATGCGTTTGATGTAGGGGATGGA
>Ga0265299_10004549_pt1 | contig 13091 bp, 9 predicted proteins | sample AusTroGonzalo_MG_4_FD_193485 | JGI IMG/M metagenome (GOLD analysis project Ga0265299, IMG submission 193485) | Bovine rumen microbial communities from tropical cattle in Woodstock, Queensland, Australia - Gonzalo_02 | ecosystem: Host-associated > Mammals > Digestive system > Stomach > Rumen ...
TGATTTGCTACGCTCCTTGTATCAACCACGGTATCAAGGTCGGTATGGGTCGTTCACAGCACGAAGAGGCCAAGGCCGTTGAATGCGGTTACTGGCACCTGTGGCGCTTCAACCCCGCCGAGGACGAGGCTGGTCAAAACGGCTTCCACTTGGACAGCAAAGAGCCCGACTGGAGCAAGTTCCAAGAGTTCATCATGGGTGAGGTCCGCTACAACAGCTTGCTGAAGACCTTCCCCGAAGAGGCCAAGGAATTGTTTGCAAAGACCGAGCAATTCGCGAAACTTCGTTATGAGGGTTACAAGAAACTGAGCGAGGAAAAATAATTGCTGATTTCCAACATTCAATGGGGCAATGGGTGGTTTGCCTGTTGCCCCATTTTTATAATTATTTTCACCTATTATGATACATCTCCAAATTAAAAACATAGGCCCGTTAAAGGACACAGGTGTTGTCCCAATAACCAATATCATGCTGATTATTGGAGAACAAAGTACTGGAAAAAGCACGTTCATGAAAGTGCTAAGTTTCTGTCGGTGGATTGAGAAAAAAGCCATGCTTGGGGAGTACGATGACATAGTGGTTAACGGTGGTTTCATTAAACAGCTCAAAGAATTCCATAAGTTGAGCGACGAATACTTTAAAAATGGGGAACCATTTGTTGAATACACCAGTGATATTGTAAGCATCTCACATAAAGGGATTAACACCAAAACAAAAGTTTCAAAAGTTGATGATAATAAACGTCACAACACAAAAATCGCCTATATCCCTGCCGAAAGGAATCTTTTGTCCGTTATCCCAAACTTGGACAACAAATACAAAGCGTCTTCATACGATTCGATGTTCAACTGCGCTTTGGAATTTTCTGAGGCTAACGCTGTATTTTCCAAGAAGAATCCCCTGAAACTCGTATTTGCTGATGATATGGAGTACTATCATGATGGATTTAATGATTATGTGAAACTACAGAAAAACAATACTTCATTGCTATTAGAGCACACCTCCAGTGGGATTCAATCCACAGTTCCTGTGTCTGTACTTGTTCATTATTTGTGTTATATTACGGGGATGCCATCTCGTCGCACACCAAGTATGGTAAAAAAAGATAGCGTACAAGGTTTCAATCAAGAAAATGCCGCAAACCGACTGAATTTTTACAATTACCCCCAACTTTTTATTGAAGAACCAGAACAACACCTTTATCCAACATCGCAGGCAAAATTACTACGAGACATCATCTCACAGTTTTCCTATGCGATGAATAAAACCGGGTATCCAGGATATGTTGTAATGACATCACACAGTCCGTATATTCTAACGCAACTGAACGTTTTATTGAAAGCCAGAAAAGCTTTTCGTAAAAACAAGAAAGAAACATTGAAGTATATACCTCAAGAGTGCATTCTTCCATTGAAATACTATTCGGCCTATTACGTCACACAAGATGGAAGGATGGAGAACATGATGGATAGCGAGACCGGATTGATAAAGGGAGAGTATCTGGATTCCGTTTCAGAAACTACGGAAAATGAACTAAACGAACTAAATGACATTATCTATGGCTAAAAAGTCAACTGACGATAACTTAATTAGTGAAAAATTGAGAGCATACGGAGCCGAAAAGCCATTAGGTGAGCGCAAGATAGTTTCAACTTCAGAGAAAGGGAAGACATACAGGGTTGTATTTACCGAAGTTAAGCCAAGTGCGGTTTATACAATTGATGGCAACATCATAACGGAGGGTAATAAATGTGACAAGCTAGTCTTGATTCAATCGGACAAATCAAAAAACAATTGGCTGGAGATTTTTGTTGAGCTCAAGGGGAAAGGTGTTGACCATGCAATAGAACAGCTTAAGGCCACTGTCGATAAACCTATTTTTCAACATAAAACAATAGAGAAAAGATGGGCGCGAATTGTTGCACAAAGTTTTCCACGTAATACAGGCGATTCTTCTTATGAGAGAGCAAGAATCTATTTTAAGAAGAAAAATATCGACCTCAGCCGTGGCACTATAACGATGGAAGAAGTTATTTGAGAAGGGAGTGTATGGACTGTGAGGTGCACGCATAAATCAACGAAAAAACAACGAACAAAAGAAACAGACTAAAAGACCATATATATTATAGATAGCGTTTGTGGCTATCCTTGAACGTCAAATTTGAAGTATCAACAAAAAAAGAGAAATATAGAAAGAAAAGTAAACTAACATATTATTAATCATAGCGTTTGCTATTTATTCGGTATCATTCTGGAACGTGAGAAATTTTAGATAAAGTTATACCTCGAATAAGTCAGTAAATGCCTGCGCCAAGCGTGGGCTTTTGGCTTATCTGGTATAACGGGCAATTCTCACGGCCTCAGAATGTGGATAATGTCAAAGTCCACGTTTTTTTGTCCGAAGGGTTGCCCGAATTCCGATAAAAAGCCAAACGCCAAAATGAAAGCGTATGGCAAAGGCAGTCAAACAACACGGGCGGGTCTATACGCCCGATTATTTGGTCAAGGTGATCCTTGATTTTGGAGGATATGATAAACCAACCATCCTCAAAAAACACGTCATTGACAATAGTTGCGGTGACGGTGCTTTCCTCACAGAAATTGTGCGGCGATATTGCGCATTTTTTCTTACCCAGAAACAGGATTTATCCGAGTTGAAGCATGAATTGGAGACCTATATCCATGGCATAGAATTAGACGCTGTGGAATGTGATAAATGTATCCTAAATCTCAACAAAGTAGTTGAAGAATATGGCATATCTAAAGTGAAATGGGATATTACCAATGCCGACACGCTAACCATTGATAGTTTCAATGCGAAAATGGATTATGTGGTCGGTAATCCGCCTTATGTGCGTGTCCATAACCTCGAAGAAAGTTACGAGATCGTAAAGAAATTCAAGTTCGCTGAAGGAGGAATGACAGATTTGTTCATCGTCTTTTTCGAAATTGGATTTAATATGTTGGCAAAAGGCGGATTAATGTGCTTGATTACTCCGAGCTCATGGTTAGGAAGTTTGGCTGGAACACATCTTCGTCAATACATTCACACACATCAAAACTTGTCTGGTGTGATTGATTTAGAACACTTTCAACCATTTGAAGCTACAACATACACTTTCATTTCACGATTTTCAAAATCAAAGAAAAACAGTCAGATAGATTATTATACCTTTGATGGAGAAAAACTTAAAGCGAAATTCCAGGAAAAACTTTCTTATTCGGACATTCAGATAGGTAAAAACTTCTTTTTTTCAAAAAAAACACACCTTTCTCTTCTGAATAATATCAAAACGACATACGGTTACCCATACGTATCTGTGAAAAATGGCTTTGCTACGCTTGCAGATAAAGTTTTCATCGGCGACTTTGATTTCACAGAAGGTACCATTGACATTTTGAAAGCATCTACGGGAAAATGGAGCAAGTGTATTTATCCATACGACAAAAATGGAAAACCTTTGCCTCTAAAGGATTTTATGAATAATACCGGGGCTTATAATCATTTGTTATCTCATCAAGATAAGCTTTCCAAAAGCAGGGATATTGAAGATGATAAGTTCTGGTACCTCTTTGGGAGAACTCAAGCACTGAAAGATGTTTCAAAGGTGAAATATGCTATAAATACTCTTATTAAAGATAAAGGTAGCATCAAATTAGAATGTGTTCCACAAGGGGCAGGCATCTACAGTGGGCTATACATCCTTACCGACATTGAATTTGAAACAATTAAGCAACTTATTTATTCAGAGGATTTTATCAATTACGTAAAGCTTCTGAAAAATTATAAAAGCGGTGGCTATTACACATTCGCATCAAAAGATTTAGAACAATATTTGAATTACAAATTATCTGAAAAATATGGACAATCAAGAATTTCTAACGGTAGTCGGGAACTCTTTTAAGAAGTTCCTTGAAACAGGATCTCGAAGTAATGAGAAACTGAAAATCCTGCACGGTGCCATTGCCAAAGATTTGAAAGAGCGTTTGGGTGCTGGCTATTATGTGCAGTCCTTGGGAATAGGTAACGGCAAAGAAATGAAATTAGACGGTCGTTACATCGATAAAGTGGTTGATATAACGATTCTAAAAAATGGGAAAGCTATTGCAGGCATCGGCGTGAAGTTCGTGATGCAGAACTATTCCCAGAATTCCAACAATTATTTTGAGAATATGTTGGGGGAAACGGCGAACATTCGTTGTGCAAACATCCCCTATTTTCAGATATTTATCATTCCTGACAAACTGCCTTATTACAAAAATGACGGCACTATTCAGAAATGGGAGGAGTTTTCCGTCCACAATTCAGCCAAATATCTGACTCTTTCAAAAGATGACATACAGACATCGGTGCATACGCCAACCAAAACGTTGCTATTTGTGGTGCATTTGCCGGAAATCAAAGAAGAAGTTTTCGACAGATATGATTATGTCCATTATTACGAACGTCAGCAGAATCTCATAGTTTGTGAATCACCTATGCAATACGGCAATTTTTCCTCAGCCGTCGTCCACAATGACTACGAGGATTTTGCCACCAAGGTGGTGCATTACATCCGGTTTTTGTAAACCGAATGCAGTATTAAGGCCATCGATCAGATTGTGGCTTGCACCGAAATTCAACCCTGCTGAGGAAGAAGCTGGTCAAAACGGTTTCCACTCGGACATCAAAGAGACGACTGGAGTAAGTTCCAAGAGTTCATCATGGGTGAGGTCCGCTACAACATCTTGCTGAAGACCTTCCCTGAAGAGGCCAAGGAACTCTTTGCCAAGACCGAGCAATTCGCTAAGGCTGAGATATGAAGGTTATAAGAAACTGAGCGAAGGGAAATAAGATATAATTCCCAATAATTCAAAGGGGCAACAAGTGAAATACCCGTTGCCTCCTTTTTATTTTTATGATTTGTATTATTTTCTTTATTCTGTCACAAACACCCGCAAACCTCCCCCACACTTTCAAGCCCTTCCTAATTATCAACTTTCAAAATTCCTTCCACCTCATGCTCTACAAACGGGCCTTCCTTGCATTCGAAGATGACGGAGCCCGGCTCCAGGGCTTCTACGGTGTGCCAGACATTCTTTCCTACGTTCACGCCGTAGCGGCCTTCCGATGGGTTGAGGACAATGTTCTCGATGATAGTGCCGTCGTCGTTGTAGGTGATGACACGTATCCTGCCACGCAACACAACAATAGACTCCTCTTTCTCCGGATGGCGATGAATGGGGATGTTGGCACCCGGTTCCACGGCATTCAGAAAACGGTGGCATTTCTCATCCAGACTCTGATGAAAGTTCAGATTCATCCGCAGCCGGAGCACGTTTCTCTGAACCTTGATTTCGTATGAAATAATCGTCTCAAATACGGTATTTCACCACACCAACCAGGGTATCACGCATGTGGAAGTGCGACGATGTGTGTTTTGTGCCGTCGGCATTGTAATAGAATGAATCATCCAATAATTACTTCAAAGTTTTTTTGTCTGATTTTTAAATAGCTTACACCATCATTTTCTTTTAACCAATGTTGAACTTCGTGAACAAATTGAAATTCCTTCTCTTCCACAATCTGTTTATATGTCTTATCACCCATCTTAAGATTTGCAAAACTATCCATATAATATGAATAATCGGTTTGATGTACAGGTATTGGTTGACCTGGTTCTATAATTGATGCCGCCACAGGTGGATCATAATAAATCATTGAATCAGATATACTGTCAATTGGAATATACTGTAGTTGGTTTATTGGGACTTCCGCAAAATATTCATTTAACTTACAATAACCATCTTTAGTTCTTGCCTGAAAAGTGAACGCATTTTTCATCTCTTTTAATTCAACATCTTGCGCCCTATTACTTCCTGGTTTAAACATCACGAAATCCCCCTCTTCAATATCATCTGTGATTACGGCTGCATGTTCTTTAAATCTTATAATTGTTGAGATAGCATCATCTATCTGAGTTGTATATAAGTCTCCTAGAGCGATTTTTAATGGAATCGCATTGATTTGACGTTTCAATTCGCTAAAACGAGAAATCATCCCATCGCACACTGTGTAAAGTGGTTTCTTTTTCCATTCATCTACCAAATCGTCGATTTCTTTGTCGTATTGATGATATAGCTTCAAATATTCTGTTTCAGACTTAAAATCATACTCCGATTCGTCTTCTTTATCTCGTGCAGTTGTCAATAAGAACTCTTTATATCCATTTTCCTTAAAAATCGGCCAAAAAGCACGTAATTCTTTAATTCCTTTAGCTGTATCATTGTCTTTTGAATACAATAATTGCTCAAATTCGTTTTTCTTATCTTTGTCTGGAAATACATCTTCGAAACGGAAGAAAACATAAAACGAAGCTTTGGCATTTTGTCCTCGCCCTACGTATAAAATAATGTTGCTATATTTATAGAAATGAGCTGTGACCGAATCTCTTAATGCATCAGCTACTTGCTTATAGATGTGATTTTCACCATTCAAAATCATTGACATTGATAAAGCTTGATTTGCGCTCCACGTTTGCTCATCCACTTTATCCAAATATGCCTGAAATAACGACACTGCTATATCAAGTATTTCCTGTTCCGTGAAATAAAAACCATCCATAGATGCGCTTTCGTGATATGAAATGATGGCGTGATGGATATAATTTGAAACAGCTTTTGGACTTTTTTCCAATAGTTCCAGCAAGGCCTTTTTTATCCAATCAATATATTCCAACTTGTCTTTTAGGCCAATAATCTTTATTATTTTTTCAACATCCTCTTTTCTTAAAAATGAAAAAGCAGGCGATAAATAATTCAACGTCGTATTCTTGATGATTAAAGCACTTACAATAATATGGAAATAGCGCCTAACGGCAACAGCTTCTTCAAAATCGGTAACATTTTTTGTTACCAATGCTGTTTCTACATCTTTTGGATATAAATTACTTAGTCTCTCCAACTCATCAAAAGACTCTGGCAAATCCATACGCAACAGCTCAACAGCTTCTTTCGCAGTCAGGTGAGCATATTCATAATTATAGAAATAGTACTCAAAAGAAGAAATACTATAAATGCGTTTCTCCCTAACAGGATACCAGACCCTATAGTCGGCTTCAACTGGAAACAAATCTCGAATTAAATCAATAGATGCTGGAGCAACAGTTTTATTGAGATTATCTTTTTGTTGAACATTTCTACTAAATTCATCATTGAGATACCATAGATTTTCACTTACAGCTTCATTTGAAGTAGCCAACGATGTTAAATGTATATATCTCTTATTATGAATGTTATCATATTCCTCAGGGTGGGCGAACCTAATCAATTCAAGAAGTAAGAAATCTCTAAAAGAAACCTCTTCTTCTATCGGTTTGTATGAATATATCAATTGGTTTACAAATCGCTTCACATCCCTCACTGTTTTCAATCTCTGTGAAATACTATTCGCATGAGCAGCTATAGTAAAAGTAATACTATCTTCTGAAACATCAACAATACCTTTTTCACGTTCTTCTTTAAGCATTTGCTCCAAAAGAGATCTCAATCTATGTGGCGCATGTATAGGAACTGGTATTTCTGTATTGAAATATTTATCGGTATAGTTGATGGAGTTATCACCAGAAAGATAATTCCTTATTGCATTATTTACATATTCCTTGTCAAAAGCCGTTATGAAGAACATATTTTTAAAGGCACCGTTTTTGGACAACAGCTTCATCACTTCAATAAGTTCTTCCCCGGTAAGACGGTCAAGGTCATCAATAAAAACCAAAATTATCTTCCCATTATTAGTGATTGCTTCCTCAATACTTTTTCGCAATTGATTGGCATCTTCTTCTTTATGAGCCGTAATTTGTTTCAACAATCGAGCCAAAATGCCAAGTTTATTATCGACGATATTTATGGCTTCTGCATATTTGGCAATAATATGATCAAACCCTGGTATTTGAGGTGTCAGTACTTGTTTTAGCGTTGTTAAAAAATCAGATTGAATGTGTTTAGCATCCTTCGAAATACGTGGATTATAATCCAAAAAGACAAATTTATTTGTTGGAAGTTCCGACTTTACAAGATTCATCAAAGAAGATTTACCCTCTCCCCATCTGCCCACCAACCCAATACTATACGCGTTATTGCTTACATCAGTATTGTTAAGATAACCTAATATACGATTCACCTGACCTTCCAGCCCAAAAACATCATCGGCAAAACAGTCAATAGCATCGTCTCTATGAAAAGCAACATTATTGTTTTCATCACTATTATTACCACTTATTGAAGAAACAACTTTTTTATGATATAAGAAAGACCAAATTGCTGAAACAGCAATAATGACAGCAATCGGATCAAGATACGCAATGAAAGATTTCCAATAAGTATCAAAATCATAGTCTGGACTAATTACTCTGAAATACCAATAAACGAACTCACCAAATATCAACCAAGCCCATTCTTTTTCTGTAAAAACTTTTTTATTTTTTTTCCATCCAGTATAAATCCAATATAAAACAACAATGGTAAAAGCCAAAAAAAAGATGCTTAACCAATTATTGGCTTCATGGCCAAAGATTGGCATTAAGAACTTATCTATCAGCACAACAATTTTATCCATGACACCCAGAATGAGTATAATGGCAAGCACTGACGCAATAATATGTCTAAATTGTTGGATTTTCTTATACATAAAGTCAAAGCATCTAGTTATTATATAAATCACCTTATTGGTCGCAAACATCTTTTTAACCTATAAATTAAAAAGCTGCATCTTCCTTTTTTTATAGCTTGAAACACAGGTGCCAGACCTAGCTCTGTAATGTACTCATCATATTTTTTTACCTTATTTCTAACATTACATGTTTGTGCTGCATCACACATCTTTTTATCACTAGTTAATAAAACAATATCCTCATTATCCACTTGTTTATCTACAAAATACAAGATTTGTTCATCCCATAAATAATTAGCTCTTGATTTTGTACTAAGATCAAAACCAGGGGTCAAAAACTGGGAAAAGAAAAATTCCCTCAATGATAAAGCTACTTGATAACTCAAAACAAACGTGTTAATCATTTGTTGGGTTACTGCAGGTGTTTGAGGCATTATTCCTTGTTGCGTCAGTTGCATATTAACAGCAATAAGCATAGCACAAGCTGTCTGCTCTTTGAAAGTCTGTGACCTTATAAAATTCAAATAAGCAGCCCTTTTCGTTTTATCCCCCACAAACAAATGCCAAACTGTATAGTTTGGATCAATCTGCCTGCACATTCCTAGCACCTCGTTGATAAGACACTGCTCTGTATCTTTAATATGGTCTTTAACCTGGGTCAGTTCGTTTGAGAACTTTGTAATTGTTTTGCTCTTGGGTTTTTTCGCAACATGACTCATTACAACCCCTAAAATTTGTTGTGTTTTAATTGCCGACAGATTGATTTTGCCAAAATATTCCTTGGCAATTTGAGTCTGGGGTGACGGTAGAAGCCGGAATGAATTTTTGTCCTCCCGACAATGATTATACATGACTTTACAAGCTTTTAAACACGAGCGATAGTCTCTTGACTTTGAGTCATCTAGCAAGTGTGAGAGTAATTCACTTGCAGCGATACTACCCATCATGGCCCTTATTCCCTTCTTTTTTTCAGCCCTTATTAATTCTTTAGCAATAGCATCCAACTTCCACGGCTTTTTGATGGATACATCCTCTACTATCTTTCTATAAAAATTAGTATCACCAGTAACTATCATATCTTATTCTCCTTTCAACCATATACAAAACTTCTACATCACCTTCGCAAAAGATTCCCTCTTCCTTCATCCCTCTCCAGTATCCCTTCCACCTCATGCTCCACATACGGGCCTTCCTTGCACTCGAAGATGACGGAACCCGACTCCAGGGCTTCCACGGTGTGCCAGACATTCTTTCCTACGTTCACGCCGTAGCGGCCTTCCGATGGGTTGAGGACCATGTTTTCAATGACGGTGCCGTCGTCGTTGTAGGTGATGACACGTATCCTGCCACGCAACACAACAAATGACTCCTCTTTCTCCGGATGGCGATGAATGGGGATGTTGGCACCCGGTTCCACGGCATTCAGAAAACGGTGGCACTTCTCATCCAGACTCTGATGAAAGTTCAGATTCATCCGCAGCCGGGGCGATGCCTTGGCCTGAGCGGTCAAATTGTCAAGTATCTTGTTGTCTATAATCATAATGCTTTCTTCTGATCTGAAAATGTGCCAACCCCTCCGTCTTCCCTCTCATTTTGTGTCATACAATTGGCAAAAATAAAAATTTTTCTTTTTCTGTCACTATGCTCCCTAAAATATTTGTCTTCCTAGAGATAAATATTCACCATACATCTTTCGTCTGACATTCCGCGATTTCCTCGGACAGGCCAGCAGTGACAAATTGCCCGATGCGCCTTTTGTTTTTCATCCCCCCACGTTTCACATTCCAAAAATGAGTATCTTTGCGGCTGGAATTATCTTTTTGAAATAACAATGAACCGTATCAAATTATTCCTCAGTAGTGTGCAGAATGAGTTTGCTGTAGAACGCAGACGGATAGCGGATTATATTCGTCAGGATGCATTGTTCTCTCTGTACTTTGAACCTTTCCTGTTTGAGGAATTGCCGGCTCAGGACAGGTCTGCCCAAACCGCATATCTTGAACAAGCGGCCAAGGCGGAGGTTTATCTCCTGTTGTTGGGCAAACAATACGGCTTCGAGGATGCCGAAGGGATTTCACCGACTGAACGAGAATATGACATTGCCACGGCTCATCATGCCTACAGAATAGCCTTTATTAAGGAAGTGTCTGAACGGGAAGCAAAAGAAGAAGCTTTTAAGCAGAAGATTGATAACTCCGTTATACGCAATACGTTCCATTCATACGAGGAATTGCAGAGCGGTGTTTATGCTTCGTTGATAGAGTATATGACTTCGCATCAAATCCTCCGCGATGGTCCTTTTGACGCTTCCGTTCATCCAGAGGCAAGCATTGACGATTTGGACAAGGACAAGATAAAGTGGTTCGTGGGGATGGCACGCGAAAAGAGGCAATTCCCGCTGCAATACTCTGAGGAAAACATTCGTCAGATTCTCCTTAGTCTGCATTTGATTACAGAGGACAACAAAATTAAGAATGCTGCACTTCTGTTATTTGCCAAGGATGTTCAAAAGTGGTTTGTCTCCGCTACTGTCAAGTGCGCTCATTTCTATGGAACTAAAATCCAAAAACCCATCATATCACAACAGATATACGGAGGTTCCGTTTTCGAGATGGTGGACATGGCGGTTGGGTTTGTGATGAGCCGCATAGACCAACACGTGGGCGAACGCACTCATTCCGCGCAAGTGGATGTCACACCCGAGCTGCCGGCGCAGGCAGTGACAGAAGCTATAGTAAATGCTGTGGTACACCGCAACTATACCAGTAACGGCAGCGTGCAGGTGATGTTGTTCAAAGATCGCTTGGAGGTTTGGAACCCCGGCAAACTGCCACAGGGCATGACTATCGCAAAATTGAGTAAGGAACACACTTCCAATCCTGTCAATCCCACGCTTGCCAATCCTGTTTATCTTTCTGGCTATATAGAACAACTGGGAACTGGCACCACCGATATTATTGATCATTGTTTGGAGTATGGGCTTCGCAAGCCAGAATTCCACCAAGATGATAATTTTCGGGTTGTGCTTTGGCGTCCAGAAGTACAAGAAAGAGGTAAAGAAAGAGTACAAGAAGGAGGTGAAGTAAGAGGTGAAGTAGGAGGTGAAGTAAGAGGTGAAGTAGATGGCAAGATAAAAAAGGTGGTTTTGGCGGTTCGAGGAAACACGATTTCTGCTAATGAAATAATGAAATCACTCCAATTAAAAGGAGAAGATAATTTCCGCAAACGTTATCTTGTCCCGTCTATAGATAATGGGTATGTTCAAATGCTCTATTCCGATGCGCCGAGGCGCCCCGACCAAGCCTATTACCTTACCGAAAAAGGATTGGCCTTGTATGCTGAAATTTCTAAAGAGAACTAACAAATTGGCCGATTTAATTCTTTTACACGATTATAAAACAAGTACCAACATTAAAACGTAACATTATGAAGAAAACCCTTTTCGCATCCCTTATCGCGCTGCTGCTTGTCGCGTGCGGCACTTCCAATAAAGTCGATAATACCCCAGTGGCAGCACTTGATCTGCAACGCTACCTCGGCGATTGGTACGAACTGGCGCGTTTCGACCACAGTTTTGAGCGGGGACTCGACTTCTGCAAGGCCAACTACGCTCTGCGCGAGGATGGCAAGATTGCTGTCACAAACACCGGCATCAAGGATGGAGAGCAGAAAACCTCCAACGGCAAGGCCAAAACTACGGATACCCCCGCACTACTGCGCGTGTCGTTCTTCGGACCGTTCTACTCCGATTACCGTGTGATGCTCCTTGACGAGAATTACGGCTGGGCGCTCATCGGTAGCAAAAGCGCCAAGTACCTCTGGATTCTCTCGCGCACACCCGAGCTGCCGCAGGAAACCTTAAACATCATCCTTGCCGAAGCCCAACGCCGGGGGTATGATACCGCGAACCTTATTTGGGTGAAACAAAAATAGGAATTACATCTGTAGGGGCGAATAATGATTCGCCCCTACCATTCAATCGATCCATCATGTCAACCTCAGAGATCATGATTCTTGTGGCCGTCATTCTGATCTATATCGGATGGGCGCTGTTCAACGGGTTCTTGGCTAAACAGCGGAACCATTCGTTCTGGGCGTGGTTCGGCATTTCGCTGTGCATCCTGCCGCCCTTCGCAATGATCGCGGTGTTGGTCTATTGCAAGGAGGACAATACTCATCTTATTCCGTGATGATGTTACAAAAAACACAAAAATAATCCATTATGCCCACATTCACTATTCGCGCGGCGCGAGAGAACGAGGCCGCCACTGTTTTGGAATTTATCAAGAAACTGGCTGAGTATGAAAAACTTGCCCATGAGGTGGAGGCCACCGAGGAGGGACTCCATGAAGCACTCTTCGTGCGCCACGAGGCGGAGGTGGTGTTCGGCGAGGAGGACGGCGTGATTGTCGGATTCGCCCTCTTCTTCCACAACTTTTCC
>Ga0265299_10004552_pt1 | contig 13080 bp, 13 predicted proteins | sample AusTroGonzalo_MG_4_FD_193485 | JGI IMG/M metagenome (GOLD analysis project Ga0265299, IMG submission 193485) | Bovine rumen microbial communities from tropical cattle in Woodstock, Queensland, Australia - Gonzalo_02 | ecosystem: Host-associated > Mammals > Digestive system > Stomach > Rumen ...
ATGCCTCTGCCGCCTCCTTGAACTTCTCCTCCGCCTCCTTGTCGCCCGGATTACGGTCGGGGTGGTATTTCATGGCCAACTTACGGTAGGCCTTCTTTATTTCGTCTGCTGAAGCCTCTTTCGTGACTCCCAGCACTTCATAGTAATCTCTCTTTTCCATTCAATAGTCTCCTTTCTTATTGACCTACAACCACTTTTGCATAACGGATAACCTTGTCCTTTAATTTATAGCCCTTCTCCGTCACATCAATCACCTTGCCTTTGTCCTCCTCTTTTTGAGCCGGGAAATGGGTCACCGCTTCATGGAAATCGGTGTTGAACTCTTCGCCCTTAGCTTGGATTTCCTCTACATCGAAACGTTTCATCATCTGAACCAACTTATTGTAAATCAGATTGAAACCCTCTTTGATAGAGTCGATATTGTCAACTTTTTCGTTGGCGGCGATGGCGCGTTCGAAATCATCGATGACGGGAAGCAGGCTCACCAATACTTTTTCAGAAGCTGTGGCAATCAAATCCAACTTCTCCTTGCTGACACGTTTCTTGTAGTTATCGAATTCAGAAAAAAGACGTAGAAAACGGTCGTTTAGCTCAGCCTTTTCAGTTTTCAGCTGTTCAATCTCATTTTCAAGTTCTTGAATTTTATTTTTTTCCTTATCTTTTTTTCTTGAAAAAATATTCTTCTTATTTTTGTCAGTATTCCCCTCTTTTTCCGTCAAATTGTCAGTATTCTCATGTACGACTTCTTCCATTTCAGGATTCTGAACTTGCTCGTCCTGCATGTTATTCTCTTGATTGTTGTCCATAATGATGTTATTTTCAATTACTTATATATACAAATATATTACGGTGTCGGAATGTTCATCCAACCCGCCCGATTCTTATAGCAAAAAATTTGCCAAAAGTAAAGATGCTTTTTTTACCGTTTTGCGACTTTTTTCCGAAAATTTTGCGAAAAAATCACCCTTCTATCGAAAATAAAATCCATAATTAATTGTAACCATCTGTGTATCAGTAAGAAAAAAATTTATCTAGAAGTGTTCATCGTATTATTAAGTGTGTTACTTTTGCAGTGTCTTAGTTCACTAATACAGTAACAATTTAAAATATAAACGAGATGATAAAATTAGACAATGTACAATTCGGATATGCTAAAGATCGGCTGTTGTTCAACGGCGTGACTTGGCATTTAGAACAGGGACACCTCTACGGCTTGCTTGGGCGCAACGGCGCGGGCAAGACCACCCTGCTGAAAATCATGACGGGACTGCTTTTCCCTCAGTCTGGCGAAGCACTCTTAAATGGGCAACCTTCCTGCAAACGCACGGCGGAACAGCTGCAAAACGTCTATTTCCTGCAAGAGGAAATCTACGTTCCGCACCTGAAAATCAGCCAATTCGAGAAAGCATTCGCGCCGTTCTACCCAAACTTCAGCCATGAGCAGTTCATGGAGTATCTCCGCGAATTCGAGATGGACAACATGCTCGGCTTCATCGACAAGTTCTCGCACGGACAGAAAAAGAAAGTAATGATTGCCTTCGCGTTGGCTACCAACGTGCCGCTGCTCATCATGGACGAGCCCACCAACGGCCTCGACATCCCTTCCAAGAGCATCTTCCGCAAAATCATGGCCTCCTACGCCGATGAGCAGAAAACAGTGCTCATTTCTACACACCAGGTGCGCGACCTGCACAGCCTCATCGATGCAGTCTCCATACTTGACAATGGCCGCATGATCCTCAACGCCTCCACGGAAGTCATCACCGACAAACTGCTGTTCGACACGGATGACAAGAAGTCGAAGGATGGCAAAGTTTTCTACACTGAGGAAACTCCGCGCGGCACCTATCAAGTGAAAGAAAACCTCAACCACGTGGAATCCTCCATTGATCTCGAACTGCTGTTCAACGCTGCTGTTCAAAACAAAAAAGAATTTACGGAAATGTTTCAATAACCTTAAAATCAGAAGATTATGAAAAAATATACGAATAAAATCTTAATCATTACAGCTATCGCTGTAGTGTTAAGTATAGTTATCGGCTATACCATTGATTTCCAAACTGGTTACCGCAGCGGCAAAATCAAATATGAAGAAAGGAATCTGGATTCTGATTCTAATTCGTTGGAAATGCTCATTCGCGTGCCTCGTAACGGTGATATTATCATTGACACCGTAGAGACGGGGCTCACCCCGTCTCTACAAGAAGACGAAACCGCATCCGAAAAAGAACCCGAAACGTCTCACCAATAAAACTGTAACATTATGAATATCAATAATATCATTAACTTAATCAAAGCCTATTTTTACGAAAACTGGCAAAAAGACCTGCTTTATTCCTTTGCCGTTATCGCCACTTTGGCTATGTTCAATATGGCATTTGGATTGTTCAATATTAGCTTCGTTCTCTTTTTCGCCTTAGTGATGATGGTACTGTATCCAACCAAGGTTTTTGGTAATCTATACCAATCTTCAAGCCGGATGCATTATTTAACAATACCTGCCAGCAACGAAGAAAAAGTAGTGGCTAACATGTTGCTTGTCAATGTTTATTTTGTGATTGTCGTGGCACTTGCCCTTTGCATCGGCTATGTGTTAGGGTATGGTATCGGCTATGTGAGGGATCCAGAAATGGTTAATTACAAATGGGAAATGATAAAAGAAACAATTAGCGACCCTGGAATGGCGTTGTTGATTCTATTTACCTCCACTGCTGTCATGTTTTTCGCTTCAATATATTTTAAGAAAAGTCCGTTCTGGAAATTGATTTTAACAGGCTTTGTCGTTTCAATGGTTTTAGGTGCTATTATGGCCGGTACCGAATGGTTGAATATTGTACTGACTGTACCAGCAGAAATTCGCAACGGAAACTACTATAAAACAGTGAATTACGTTACAACTTCTTCGGAATGGTTCCCGTACGTTGTCGGCTGTGTGTCGATTGTCTATTTCTACGCAATGAGTTTCCTAAGAATGAAAGAAACGGAGGCATAGTATGGATTTCAAGAGCACACAAACCATATACCGGCAGATCGAGCATTGGGTATATGAGCAGATCCTGTCGGGCGCGTGGCAGCCAGGCGAGCGAGCAAAATCCGTACGCGAGTTGGCCGTGGCCTTCGAAGTGAACCCAAACACCGTGATGCGTTCCTACGAACATCTTCAGAATCAAGAGATTATCACCAATAAACGCGGCATCGGCTTTTTCATCAACGAAGATGCCGCCGACAAAATCCGCGCCCTCCGCAAAAAGGAGTTCCTCGAAGAAGAGGCGCCGGAGTTCCTGAAGAACATGAAGTTGTTGGGGATAACGATGGAGGAGATTGTGGAAATGGCAAAATAGTTAGTAGTATGAAAAAATTAACAATCATAACCTTAATCTTCTGTGCATTAGCAAGTCAGCTAACCGCGCAGAACAGTTATTGGGTGTTCTTCACCGACAAGCAGAACACCACCTTTAATCCGTATCAGTATTTTGATACGAAGGCCATTGAGCGTTACGCTCTGAATGGTGCGGACCTCTATGACATCACCAATTATCCCGTGAACGGCCAATATGCCGCAGCGGTGGAGAACGCGTCGGAGGAGCTGATCGGCACTTCGCGATGGCTCAATGCTGCGGGTGTGATGGCCACGGAGGAACAGATTGCTATCATCCGGGAGTTTCCATTTGTGGCGGGTATCCAGCTGATTGCCAGCGATATGGAAATCGTTTCGGTGAAGGAAACCGAGAAAGAGGCAGCTCCCGTCACGTTGGATCAAGTCGCCATCCACCATGGAGAGCTGTTCAAACAGCACAACATCAGTGGCAAGGGCGTGCGCGTTGCGGTGTTTGACGCCGGTTTCCCGGACGTGGACATGCATCCTGCGTTCAAGCATCTTCGTGACAACAAACAGATTATCAAGACCTGGAACTTCGTGAAGAAGAAAGAGGATGTATATGAAGCCAATTCTCATGGTCGTATGGTGCTGAGCTGCATCGCGGGTATGAGAAGTGACGCCACGTTGTTGGGTATGGCCCCTGATGCGCAGTTCCTGTTAGCCCGCACGGAGGTGGCCACCGAGCCGAAAAAAGAGGAGGTCTGGTGGGTGCAGGCACTCGAATGGGCCGACCAAAACGGCGCCGACATTGTGAACAGCTCTCTTGGATATGGCAAACAACGTTATATGCTCAAGCATATGGACGGCAAGACCTCCATGGTGGCTAAAGCTGCCAACACCGCCGCCCGCAAAGGCATTTTAGTATGCAACGCCATGGGTAACGAAGGTAGCGACAAAGAGTGGCGGATGCTCATCACCCCCGCCGATGCCGACAGCATCTTATCTGTGGGCGCTGTGCGTGATATGGACATCATCGCCGATTTCAGTTCGTTCGGTCCCACCGCGGACGGGCGCATGAAGCCTAACGTAGTAGCGTGGGGCGAGGACAATGTGGTCGCTGGCGAGAAAGGCAACTTCACAAAGGCCTCCGGCACCTCTTTCGCCTCCCCGATGATGGCCGGATTCGCCGCCTGCGTGAAGCAGTTGCATCCCGAATACACCGCTTGGCAGCTGAAGACCGAAATCGAGAAATCCGCCAACCACTACCCCTATTTCGATTATGTTTTCGGTTACGGCGTGCCGCAAGCTGGTTACTTCTTCGGTGAAAAGCCAGAAAAGAAGGACAATCTGACCTTGTATGAAGATAAGAAGGCCATTTATGTCACCTCTAAGGATCCTGAAGCCAAGATTTTCTTCAAAATCACCAACGGCGACGGAACGGTGGAAAGATATGGTGAAAGTACGTTGTATAAAGGCAAAAACGTTGAGAATGCGGGACAATCGTTAGAATTCCCCAAATATTGGCTGAAGGACGGGCAGACGTTGGAGTTCTGGAGCGAAGGCCAGCATCTGAAACACCTTTTCGGCCAGCAGACGTTGCCTAAAGTTGATAGTTTGGTGGCGGCGGATTCCCGTTCCGCAAACTGCAACCGCCGTTTTGATACCCCTGACAACGACATTTACACTCGCAAGTTCCTGACCACCTACAAATTCAGCACAGTGTTGAATTTCTCTTTCATGATGCCTTCCATGTGGGGTCCAAACGGCAACATCTGGACTTGTAATAGAGTTTCGCACGGTTTGACTTTCGCTTTCGACAACAGCTGGCGTTTGGCCAAGTGCTATGCTTTGGGCTTCCGCGTTGGTTTTGGTTCTTCATGGTATGCAGTAGTGAGTCCGTTAATCTTCAACCCTTTTCTTGGTTTGATTGATGAAACGATGAATAGTAAGGTGGTCAAGAATAACATCAAAGTCACGAAATTCGATTTGGAACTTGTCAACCGTTTCATTTTGGGCTATGCGGGATCAGAATGGTGGTATTTAGATGCTGGCATTTTCGGTGAATGGAACACAGGAAGTCGTTATAAGATCAAGACTAAAGATGATAATGTGGTTAATATTTACAGAGTCAACAAGTATCTCAACGATGGACAATACAATTTCATGATGAACCGCCTCGACTACGGTGTGCGCTTGCGCATGGGTGTCACAAGAAGATTCGCCATCTACGGACAGTATCGTATCTCCAACCTGCTGAAGGTGAAAGGCACAGATACTTCTGACCTCCCGAAATGGGAAATCGGCATACAATTGTTCTAACACTATAGAGACGCACGGCCGTGCGTCTCTACAAAACATCCTGCAACCCTATCATCATAGCCATTAACCCTGGGTTGCGGAAATAAAAACCGCAGAGATTTTCCAATTCATCTCTGCGGTTTTGGTTTTTATGGAATGTTGATACCTTCTTCTTTTAGGTAGTGGTAAATCTGCTGGAACTTCTCTTCCTCTGGCAAGTCTGCATCGACCCAGTGGATGTTGAATCCCATGCGTTCCATACGGCGGAACCAGGTCATCTGCCTTTTCGAGAACTGGTGGATGGCGGTGTTGAGCAAACTCACCATGTCACCATAGTGGAGTTCGCCTGTAAGATACTGTGTCACAAACTTATACTCTAAGCCGTAACGAATGAGTCGCTCGGCGGGGATGCCTTCGTCAAGCAAGGCTTTCACCTCATCGACCATGCCTTCTTGCAAGCGTGCCTGCAAACGTCGCGTGATACGCTCGCGGATGTGGTCGCGGTTGCCACACAACCCGATAATGGCAGATTGCAAAGGTCTCACACGCTCGCTCAACTCAGGATGCTTGGCGTAGTAGTCTTCGATTTCAATGGCGCGGATCAATCGTGGACGTTCGGATGTATCGGTGTCGTTGTGCAATGATTTGTAGGAAGCTAAAAGTTCCGTAAGTTCCTCATTTGTATGGGTTTCCAGTTCATTCCGTAATTCGGGATTCTCTGGCACGGGAAAGAGCCGGTAACCGCGCAGCACCGCCTCCACATACATACCGCTACCACCGCACAACACAATGCGCTTGCCACGAGCGCGAATTCCCTCCATGGCATCGTAAGCCGCCTGCTGGTAACGGAAAACATTATACTCTACCCCCGGTTCTTCAATATCAATGAGATGATAGGGAATTGGAACGCCATTGTATTGATACTCAGATAAATCCTTACCTGAACCGATATCCATGCGGCGGAAAACCTGACGAGAGTCAGCACTGACAATTTCGCCATTCAATTCCGCGGCAATCCGTACCGCCACGCCAGTTTTTCCCGTAGCCGTTGGACCTAACACTGTGATTATCGGTTCATTATCTTTCATTTCACCTGAGCTTGTTTGGGAATGTCATAGATTTCCATGTTCTTAATTTCCTCGCCCTCAATTTCGAAACGTAGCATGGTCAGTCGCGTGTGGATACCGTATTTACCCGCCGCTCCTGGATTGATAAACAGGAGGTTATGGTATTTGTCATACATGATTTTCAGGATATGGGAATGACCCGCCACGAAAATGGTTGGCTTCTCCTCGCGAATAATTTCCAAAGCCTTGGGCTGATAACGTCCCGGCGAACCCACAATGTGCATCAGCGCGACTTTGTGTTTTTCGCAGGTAAACACCTCATATTCATCCACTTCGCGACGAATATCCCAGTCATCGCAATTGCCGTAAACCGCACGCACTGTGGGGGCAATAGCCCGCAACTCATCCAGGATGAAGTCGTCCATGATGTCGCCGGCATGCCAAATCTCATCGCAACCCTCGAAAAAGGTGTAAGCATCAGGATGTAGATAGCCGTGAGTGTCGGAAAGTACGCCTATTTTCATTCTTTCACGGGATTTCTTTGTTTAACCACTTCAAATAAAGCGATACCAGTTGCTACGGAGACGTTGAGCGAGCGGATTGTGCCCACCATTGGGATAGTCACAGTGTCGTTACAGTGTTTCAGGTAGTCCCACGCGATTCCTTCGTACTCGTTGCCCATAATCAGGCAGATGGGTCCGGTAAGGTCTTTGTTGTAGTGCGCATGGTTGGCCTTTTCGGTCACACCGATGACTTCAATACCGCTATCTTTCAGGTACTGAATCACTTCCACAAGGTTAGAGTGGCGGCATACAGGTACTTTGTGCAACGCGCCTGCAGAGCTTTTCACTGCATCTTCGTTGAGCTGCGCACCGCCATTGAGCGGCAGGATAATAGCATCCACGCCCGCACATTCGGCTGAACGGGCAATCGCGCCCACATTGCGCACATCCGTGACTTTGTCGAGCAACAACAGGAACGGTACCCTACCCTCTTCAAAAATCGTGGGCACAATGTTGTAAATATCACAGTATTCGATAGCAGACAAAAACGCAATCACACCTTGGTGATTTTGGCGTGTGAGACGGTTCAACTTCTCTACCGGCACATATTGGAACGGAATCTTGCGCTGTCGCACCTCGTAAAAGAGCTGCTTAAACAGTTCGCCTTGCAAACCTTTCTGAAACAGCACTTTATCGATAGTTTTGCCGCTTTCGATAGCCTCGAAAACCGGACGCATTCCGTAGGTGATTTCGGGATCTTTCATTCAATTGAGAGGTTAAAGGGTTAAAAGGTTAAGAGGTTAAAGGGTTAAAAGGCTAAAAGGACTATATTAATCTTTTAACCTTTTAATCTATTTTTTCGGTTGCCGGACGTAGTGAGGCATTTCCATCGGGATTTCCATGGAAAGTTCGATATATCCGGCAAATTCGCCGTTTTCGAACCACGGAGATTGATAAATCAGTTTTTTCACGCCGTTTTTCTCAATGGTGTAGGCATTAAGATTGTGATTTTTCAGCATTTCCATCAGCTTGGTGCGTGCCGGTTCGGGATGGCAATCCAGCAGATTCTGCCCGATGATGTGCTGACCATGACTGAGCACGCGCTCGGCGGTCTCGTTCATTTCCAATATCTTACCGTCTTTGTCGCAAACCGTGACGGAAAACGGAACGTTGTTAAAATATTCCAACATAATTCTGTCTGTTAAAAATCGGCAGCAAAGGTACACAATTTCAAAATATATACAAACAAATGTAATTATCCCATAGAGGCGTTGCGCACAACGTCTCTACAAATAAAAACTATCCATTAATATTCCCTGATACGGTTTTCAATGTCAATGATGGCATCGCGGAACTGTGCGGCCTTCTCGAAATCTAACTCCTTCACTGCCTTATCCATCTCTTTTCGGTACTGTTTTTTCTTCTTTTCGAGCTGCTCTACGTTATATAAGGTCAAATCTTCCGCCACAGCGGCCAATTTTTTCTCTTTGGCAACATATTGAACAGATTTTGGCTGCTTACCATTCTCACTTGACATTCCAGTCAGCAACATCTCCTCTGACTTCACCACGCCTTTCGGAGTAATATGATGTAACTCATTATAAGCTATTTGTTTAGAACGACGGCGGTTCGTCTCGTCAATGGTAGCCTGCATCGATTTGGTAATCTTATTGGCGTAAAAAATCACACGACCGTTCACGTGACGCGCAGCACGACCGGCTGTCTGTGTGAGCGAGCGCACGTTACGTAAGAAACCCTCCTTGTCGGCATCCATGATGGCCACTAAAGAGACTTCCGGTAAGTCCAAACCCTCACGCAAAAGGTTCACGCCCACTAACACATCAATGGCACCGGCGCGAAGATTTTGCAGAATCTCCACTCTGTCAAGGGTTTCCACATCCGAATGAATATAACAGGCTCTGATTCCGATATTTATGAGATACGTATTCAGTTCTTCGGCCATGCGCTTGGTCAACGTAGTCACCAACACGCGCTCGCCCTTATCTACCGTATCTTCGATTTCATTCAGCAAATCATCGACTTGGTTCGTAGCGGGACGCACCTCGATGGGCGGATCCAACAGTCCCGTAGGACGGACCACCTGTTCCACCACTACCCCACCCGATTGCTCCAATTCATAGTCGGCGGGCGTTGCGCTCATGTAGATGGTCTGTCCCACCAACGCTTCGAATTCATCGAACTTCAGCGGACGGTTGTCCAAAGCTGCAGGCAGACGGAAACCATACTCCACCAAGTTGATTTTGCGGGAACGGTCACCACCATACATTGCCCCAATTTGCGGCACCGTCACGTGACTTTCGTCAATCACCAGTACAAAATCGTCTGGGAAGAAGTCGAGAATGCAGAAAGGACGCATTCCCGGTTCACGTTTATCAAAATAGCGCGAATAGTTCTCAATACCAGAGCAGTAACCTAATTCTTTCATCATTTCTATATCATAGGTCACTCGGTCCTCCAACCGTTTGGCTTCCAAATGTTTACCTATGGACTTGAAGTAGTCGCGCTGTTCACCCAAATCTAACACGATTTGGTTAATCGCCTCATTCATGGTCTGTTGTGTCGTCACAAAAATGCTGGCAGGATAGATGACCACATTTTCCTCCTTGGAAATAACACCGCCGGATGCCGCTTCTATAACTGCCAGTGATTCAATCTCATCATCCCAAAAGATAATGCGGTAAGCGTGTTCTGAATAAGGAGGAAAAATATCGACAGTGTCACCTTTCACACGGAATTGTCCACCTTGCAGGTCGAGTTCGGTACGCGAATATAGACTCGCTACGAATTTGAGCAACAATGCATTACGGTCAATTTTCATGCCCGTATGTAAATGTATCACATTCTTGGAAAAGTCTTCAGGGTTTCCGATGCCGTAAATACAAGATACTGAAGCTACTACAATTACATCCCGCCTACCCGACATCAACGCGGCGGTAGTATGCAACCGGAGTTTTTCAATCTCATCATTGATGGAGAGATCCTTTTCAATATATGTATTGGTAGTAGGAATATACGCTTCCGGTTGGTAATAATCGTAGTAGGAAACGTAATATTCAACTGCATTTTCAGGGAAAAACTGTTTGAACTCACTGTAAAGCTGCGCCGCAAGGGTCTTATTATGACTTAAAATGAGCGCCGGTCGGTTCACTTGGTTGAGCACATTGGCAATGGTGAACGTCTTTCCCGAGCCTGTCACGCCAAGCAAGGTCTGCGCTTTATCTCCATGATTCAACCCTTCCACCAATTTTTTGATGGCTTCCGGTTGGTCGCCGGACGGTTCATATGCAGATGTGAGTTTGAAATTCATTCGTTTTTTTTAAGGTTTGGGATTATTGATGTTTAAGTGTTCAAAAAACAATCACCAATAGCTAATTAAAAATGCAAAAATACGAAAAAAGAAAACGCCGATTTCTAAAACCGGCGTTTTTATAGCTTTTGTTAAAATCAACTATTAGTGGAATCTGTAACGGAGACCTACACCGAAGTTATAGAGACCACTCCAAGGAGCATAATTGGAGTTATTAAATCCCAGAACATTAACCATAGGACGCCAGTCAACCGTAAGGTTCAAAGGAATACCAAATTCCCATTCGAAACCAATTTGTCCGCCAACATTGACACGGAACGGCATAATATCATAATCTCTGTAATAAACACCATAACCTACGCCAAGACCTGCAGCAGGGCCTACAAACCAATTCCAAATACCTTTAATATTGAATACCCAATCGAAAGAAGCCGTAGCATCTGCATATCCCCAATAAGACCAAGCATTACCGAGACCAGCAGTTAAATCTACATACATACCATCTGTAATGGAATGTTGATAAGAGAATTCAGTGTTGTAGCCGATACGACCACCGATTGCGCGCGGTTGTGCGAACGCAACACTTGCAACTGCAAGCATAACAATCATTGTTGTAATAATCTTTTTCATACTTTTGGTATTTTAAGTTATTAGTTTTGAAAGCGCAAAATTAGCTTTTTTTAACATTTTCAATTTTCGTAAAATGAAATAGTTATAAACAGGATAATATGAATAACTACTCTTTCTTTACCCAAGTACCCTTCTAACCGTGCAACCAAAAAAAATCCTATCTTTGCGCTTTTCATCTGAAAATAGAATTTACCACTAAAATACTGATAATATGAAAGATATTAAACGTTACACGATTACTTCCGCGCTACCGTATGCCAACGGTCCTGTGCATATCGGACACCTTGCTGGCGTCTATGTACCCGCCGATATTTACGCACGCTACCTTCGCAATAATGGAAAAGAAGTGCTCTTCATTGGCGGATCTGATGAACACGGTGTGCCCATTACCATCAAAGCACGCAAGGAGGGAGTGACCCCGCAAGACATCGTCGATCGCTACCATAATATTATTAAGAAATCGTTTGAAGAACTCGGCATCTCTTTCGATATTTACTCACGTACGTCCAATCCAACACACCACGAGACGGCAGCGGACTTTTTCAAATACCTTTATGAAAACGGAAAACTGATTGAAAAGGTATCACAACAATATTATGATGAAGAGGCACACGAGTTCCTGGCCGACCGATATATTACCGGTACTTGTCCGCATTGTAACAACGAGCACGCTTACGGCGATCAGTGTGAAGCTTGCGGTACATCGTTAAGTGCTACCGATCTAATCAATCCTAAATCTGCACTTAGCGGCAACACTCCCGTTTTGAAAGAGACCAAACACTGGTATCTTCCTCTAAACGAGTACGATGCATGGTTGAGAGAATGGATTTTGCAAGGACATAAAGCGGATTGGCGTCCCACTGTTTACGGTCAGTGCAAGTCATGGATTGAGCAAGGGTTGCAACCTCGCGCCGTCACCCGCGACCTTTCCTGGGGTGTGAAAGTGCCGCTTAAAGAGGCTGAAGGTAAAGTACTTTATGTTTGGTTTGACGCGCCAATTGGCTATATATCAGCTACTAAGGAATGGGCAGAAGCGCATAATGCCGATTGGAAACCTTGGTGGCAAGACGATAGTTCCAAACTGGTGCACTTTATTGGCAAGGACAACATCGTATTTCACTGCATCATTTTCCCATGCATGTTGAAAGCGCATGGCGGTTATATTTTACCTGAAAATGTGCCTGCCAATGAGTTTTTGAATCTCGAAGGCGACAAAATTTCCACTTCTCGCAATTGGGCCGTATGGGCGCATGAGTATATCGAGGATTTTCCTGGTAAACAGGATGTACTGCGCTATACACTAACCTCCATCGCACCGGAAACCAAGGATGCTGACTTTACTTGGGCGGATTTCCAAGCGAAAAACAACAACGAACTGTTGGCCATCTTTGGCAATTTTGTGAACAGAACTGTAGTGCTATCTCATAAATACTATGGCGGTATTATTCCTGAATGCGGTGAACTCACTGATTATGAGAAAGAAATCATCGAAAAAATGGCTCAATACCCGAGCATTATCGCTGATTCTATAGAACACTATAAATTCCGCGAAGCGCAAGCTGAACTGATGAACTTGGCACGTTTAGGCAATAAATACCTCACCGATACGGAACCTTGGAAGAAACAGAAAGAGGATCCTGAATATGTGAAGACCATTTTGCACATTTCCCTGCAAATTTGCGCCTCTTTGTCTATATTATGCGAGCCATTTCTGCCTTTTACTGCTAAAAAACTGCAGAAAATTCTGAATATTGACAATAAGAACTGGTCTGATGGAGGTCGTCATGATTTGTTGAAAGCTGGTGATCAACTTAATCCTGCAGAATATCTCTTCGAAAAGATTGAAGATGAAACCATCGCTAAACAGGTTCAGAAGTTAGAGGATACTAAAAAGCATAACGAAATGGCAAATGCTGACGCAGTTCCTGCTAAGGA
>Ga0265299_10004553_pt1 | contig 13080 bp, 4 predicted proteins | sample AusTroGonzalo_MG_4_FD_193485 | JGI IMG/M metagenome (GOLD analysis project Ga0265299, IMG submission 193485) | Bovine rumen microbial communities from tropical cattle in Woodstock, Queensland, Australia - Gonzalo_02 | ecosystem: Host-associated > Mammals > Digestive system > Stomach > Rumen ...
GCATAAACAGCAACCAAAGCCACGCTGAGTGCAAATACAATACTCAGCGAAGTCATGATCAACTTACCCTTCAAAGACATGTATCTCTTTCTTCTTTTTGACATTTCCGCTCCGATTTTTTGCAACATAAAAGAAACACTCTCCCATGTTGTGATATTATTATATCATAGTCATTTGCAACTTCAAAACGAATTATGCCCATTTTCATGTTTTCTTTTTAATATATTATTATACCGTACGCACCCACGAATTTGCACACATAAAAAGAGGCTTTCTAAGCCTCTTTTAATTACCATGCTAATTTCAATGCCTTCTCCTAACGAATTCTTGTCTTCTTCTGCTACGAACTTCTTTAGGATTCTTTGGCACTGTACGTCCAGCAATACCCATGGCATTTTTATACCGTTTCTGCGTATCTTCAGATAGAGCTTTGATACCCTTTTGAATATTCGTAGAATCGCCAGCCATCATATCACCCATCATGGTATTCCATGCTCGATCCATTTTAGCCTTTTTCTTACGCTTTACCTTATTATCATGTAGTTTATCAATAAACACACCACCAGGTATCCACGAATTTGAACGGTTGTATTTACCTTTTGGATTATCATCATCTTTTAGCATTAGATCTCTTGCCATACCGTGGTCAATTAGGAAGTCTTGCATATCCTTACCAGACACCACATTCTTTGTATTGCCAATCAGACCGCCTTTTAACTGCCCTGTATATTGATCTCGTTTACCAATGACTTTTGCAGTATTGCTCTCACCAACAGCCACGATATCAGTAGGATTCTTTTTATCATCACCTAAGAGTTGTGAAATCATAGAAACACTGGACTTAAATGTTGCATATAGGACTAATAAGAACATCATTTGAACGCCAAAGTTTACAAATTGCGCTGGCATATATCTAAATACACCAGTAAACATGTACTGTTCAAATAGATTAATCTCCGTAACTACAGGCGTCACTAAGAACACAAAATTTAGTGTTATTACCAGACCATACGCCGCAAATAGTCGTGCAATAAACTGCTTATTCCATTGCCCCACTCGTGCACCATCATCTAATGGTAATGTCGATGCCACCATCGGGAATAACATCAACAATATCATTATATCATATATTCGCGTAATTAGTGCAAAACAAGATTTTAATAAAATGCCAAACATAAATGATGCCACAAATACAAATATAACCCAATTAATTTTTTTGAGATTATAATGCTGCTCTATAGCAGTTTTACCATCAAATGTGTAATTTAGCGTCAGAGCTTCACCTCTGCCCAACTGTAATGAATATACTTGGTCCTTTTGGAACATAGTCCATACATTAAATCTAAAATAGACATACGGAACCAACTCATATGGGTCCAATCCAGTAATGGTTTGAAAACCATACCTCAATACTTGAGAACCTAAAGTTTCAGTATATGAATCGTTTTTCTCATATGTGACAACTGGGAAAAAATCTGCTATCAATGGTACATTTATGTAATCTCGGTAACATTGAATACTTCCATCAATATTTTCACGAATGGTCGTAGGATATCCCTCTTCACTCATCAAACCTTTAGCCAGCACTGGTGAACCTGTTTCTAGATAGCTGGTATTAAAATAAAAAGATTTAGACTTTGATTCATTTAAAACTTCCTTACCATCTTTTATCTCATAATACTGATAATAGTATATTCGTTGATGTGCTACCACAGGTATATATTCTATCACACTAGGAGTACTAAGACTACCATCTGCCTGTTTGACCACTTTAGTTGGACAAATAGCAATAGTAAATACTGCTCCCTGCTCTTCACTAAATCCGCCACTAGATATCATCGTCTTTGATGCTCCACCAGAATAATTAATTGTCATACTAGCACCAGCCGCCAAACGAACATAATAGAATGGCAATCCATATTTTACCATAGTATCTTGCAGGTCTGCCATTACGTAATAATCTACCCTATCGACATAGTTATTTACCGTGTTATATCCATTCTCCTTTTCCGCGCCACTCGGCAACATAGAATTAGGTACTAGGTTTTTATCATATGTCAAATAATAGGCACTCGGAACATACTCTCTATCAAAGAAACTAGAGTTCAAAAAGAATAGATATGTTATCAGACCTGTATTCCATGCTGGGGCTTCTGCCACAGCCATAAAGTCCGCTTCCATCTGTTCTACACTACCTTCTATTGGCATTTTTAAAATCGCATCTTGATCGAGTTGTTCTAGCGAATACAAAATAGGTATTTGTTTATTACTATCCGCATATTCTCGGAACAAATTCGCTTGATAAGTGGATGACAAGAATACTGTCGTGCCAATGTTTATATCAGCACCACCATTAAAAGCAGACGAAATTGACGTCAAAACAGTATTTGACATTATTATACCGCCAAATGCCATAATTGGCACTAAAAACATTAAAAATAAACCTCTGAGCGATGATACCATTACTTGTTTTTTGGTATCATTACCATCTGTTACTGCAGCTGTATATTCGGATTTAATTATTCCTACTATTGTGAAAAGCACTAATAGCACTAAACCTAATCCAAATAGTCTAAGCAATACCTTACGCACAGCCTCTTGTCTTAAAAAATTAAATAACACATCGGAATTAGTAAAATCTTCTGCATTTATTAGATTGGTTGAAGTATTCATGCCTGCCAGTTCTCTAAATACCACAAAAACCAAATCTAATAGTTTCAACATAAATTCAACGACAATGTAGAAAAATTTAAGCACTACTGTGATAATCAAATCCAAAATAGAAAGGAAGGATCGCCAAAGGTAAGTCGGTAAATTACTAATAATCGACCACAATCCTGAATCTGCTTCCGATGCTTTAGACACATCTACCACATCACCAGAGCCATTTGACAACATCAATGAACTAAGCACTTTATTACAAAACGTAAAAATGCTGTTGTGCATAATACCTCCTTTTTATTTTGACATCTTCTTCTTAATACCACCAACAAATTTCTTGACTTTTTTCTTTCGTTTCTTGACACGTGAGCCTTCTTTTTCACCCACACCTTCAAGTTTAGTATAGTCTTCATTAGACATATAGCCATGACGTGTAAAACGTTCTGCTTCTCTCTTCTCGAGGTTTGTATCTTCCGCCATCTTTTGTGCTTCTTCCTCTTTTCTCATAGCATCATAACTTTTATTTAATTCTTTAGCAGCTGCATCCGCCACTTTCGGATCCACGCCATTAGCAATAGCCGTCTTTCTAGCCACCTCGACAGAGTTTTTAAATGCCCTGTCCTTCTTCTCTTGTCTCTTAGCTTTTATACGCCTTGAAATAGGATTTTCAAAATTCTTCTTAAGCCTTGCAAGCTTATCTTTAAGAAGTTGCCCATTAACCACTTCTTTGACATCTTTGATATTATTATCTACCATCTGTTTAACGCTGTCACCATCAGAAAATACATCAGATGTGCCAAATACCGTACCAAACAATTTTGGCGCATTTTCTACCATAATAATAGCACCAAACAAGAATACAACTCTAAACACGCGATTCATAAAATCTGTGCTTCTACCAAAGAAGAACCAGAACTGCGACAAATCTTCCGCAAATTTTGAACCTTCTTGAATCAATTCCATGTTTTCAATAACATTTGCCAACATAAAGAATACAGTCAAACCTAATACTAGGCCAAACACAACTAATACTCTCTCGATAAACATAGACCGCCACTTCGCAAATGGCGCTTCATTGGCTTTCTTGTCATCCATTTCAGTAAGTGGGATTGTAGAAATTACTAACGGATGAATGATAAATAATAGCACAATATCATATAATCTCTTAATAATACCCCAACAAGCTTTACCTATCATAGTAAACAAGAAATATGTACCAAATATTAGCACTATTATGTTTAAATCCTGTGGTCTGTATAGGTATGCCATCTCAATCGCACTGCCTGTATCAAACATATAATCCATTTCTACAGAACCATTGTCTAGATGGTACAAATTAGTTATTTTTACACCATATGGAAGATACAAATTTGCATCAACCCACACTCTAGGTATTGCATTGAGCAACTTCTCTGTCAGTGTTTCACCATCGCCAAAAAAACTAAATAATTTATTTGCAACAATAGTTATAGGTGTCTGTACCACAACGACTTCTTCAGGAGATTGATAATATGCTCCAATCCCCATAGATATTGCATCTACCACCTTAGGGTCTTCACGATAAAACTCTATATCACCATTCACTTCTCGAATAGCGGTTGGTAAACCCTTTTCTGTAAATATACCTTTTGCAATTACCACATCTCCATAATCGCAATATGATGTCTTAAATGTAAATGGATTATCCCCCTTTCCTCCAGCATACAACGTGCAACCATTGGTAACTGGTAAATAAGTATTAGTTGTTTCATCAAATACGCAAATTATAAATATATCACCATTAGCTTCATCACGTTTATTAAAGTTAAAATTCGTTGAATACTCTAATCCAACCAATTCGTTTTCTGGCCTACTTTCCATGCCGGCCAGTTTCATGACTGCACCCTTAGATGCATTATTCACTATGATTGTACTACCTGTATCATCATAATCAGTACATACTAAATAAAATAGTTCCAGATACCGCAACCTATTTATAGCCTCATTATCTTGTCCACGAGCCTGATATGAACCCAATGTCTCCATCGCAGCCAATCTAAGTGATTTTAAATTTGACTCCTCTGTCCATTCATATTCCACGCCTAAGAACTGTAAGAACTCAGCCACATCTTCTATATCATTCATTGATGCTACTGTATTAGTTCGATAATAAGACTTTCGAGTTTCAAAATACTCATTAAACTTAGACGCAAAGACTGTACCAGTAATTTTATTGTCTTCATAAGTATCCATTAACTTTGCAAAACTAGTCTTATTAGTGAGATTAAAACACAATTCTCCAAAGCCGTTAATGAAATCTCTCAGTCTAGCAAAGGTAGATGCACTATTATCACCATTACCTTCATTGATAAGTATGCCCTCAAAATCATCTTCGACAAAACCAAGTGTCTGACTTTGGTATCTTTTAGCTACTAGGTTATACAATGTATCCCAAAATTTATTGCCATTATCATCAGTATCTGGTGGTAAATACCCTTCTTTATATGAAGAGAAAACATCTGCAAATGTACCTACACGCATCTCTGCAAGATTATGGTCATAATATTGCCATGAATCTCCAGTCACTTCACTCAACGCCACCGCTTTTTCTAGTTTTTCTTTTTCTGTTTTAAATAGATTGTTATATTTCACACGCACGTTAGAATTTAGTTTTGGTAATAACGATGCTGCATATGATTGATTGCCTTTTATAATCTCAACATATTTCTGAGTTGTCATATTGATTTGAGCATTGAAACCTTTATTGTTAATTACAACTTTATACGTACCATTAACCGTGTTACTCATGTACACATTTAATGCTTGAATAAGATTATATTTATCCAACTGGTTAAGTTTTTTTACATTTTCCACATAATGTGTTATTGCTGCATATAATGAGGAATCGTATATTTGTAAACTTGACATTAAATCATCATATTTTTCTCTAACTTCGCTATCATTTGATGCCCCTAGTTCTATATAATTTATTATTTTGTCCGTTGCATCAGCGCCAAAAACATTGAGGAACAACATTTCTATGTTTTCTATCATATTCTCCTCAAAATCTTTGATCTCTTTTCGCATTTTTTTAACATTTTTAGTATATTTTTCAGCAGTAGACATATCTATGAGTGACTCTTTTAACATACCTGTTTCAAAATAATATTTAGTGCTTAAATCATATTTCCCCTCAACTAGTTCACCTAAAAGATTGTCATGTTCTACGGGATCTGCGTATATACCTAAATACCTGGCTAGAGAATTAATATACTCTGGCAAACCTAAATCCGGACTTATTACGTATTTATATTCTTCCGCATAGTCATCTCCTAGAGCGGCAATAATGTCACTATTTGACTTCTTAAGCAATTCATCAATCTCTTCCTCTTCCATTCCTTGATTTAAATAGTGGTTATACACCAACTCCCAAAATACAGTATCACGATGAGCTCTAGCTTCAGAAAAGTCCAATTTTTTATATAATGCTCCTGCTGTTTCTTCTGTTATCTCATTACCTAGAATACTTTCATAGTTGTAAAATTCTAGTGCTTTCGCATCCGCCTCAGTTGATTTGTCTTCTAGATCATTTATCATCTCTCTTACTCTCAATATTCTATCTGCACTTCTAATGAAATAATTACACAAATCTTCACTGAATAATTGACTGGCTAAGTATGCTTTATATGTATACAATTTTGCACCATCATTTTCAACATCTAAAATATCAAAATCTTCATAATACGCCAGTTCATCAATAATAGGCGCCATCATCATATTAAAAAATTCTGTATAATATTGTAATTGCTGATATACCTGTTTATATTCTTTTTCTCCACATATTGCCTTAATCAAAGCGCTAGTAGAATTTGCGGAATATATTGATTCAAAACCAAGCTGAGAAAACGAGGTGTTTTCAGCAGTCTGCGTGTTTTTGCCTAAGAATATTTCTGCAAGGATTAGTCCTAAAGGGTGTATTAATGATGTATTAAATGCCCCTACCGCATATGATTGCATACCTGCCATATTCTGTACATATTCACCCAAAGCATCTGCCCAATTCCCTGTATTAATAAAATTATCGATGTTTATGTTACCATAAATAGCTTCTAGATCTTTGAGTACTTTTTCAGGATACGTTACTTTACGATTTATCTTTTTTGCCTCATACTTTACACTATCTGTACCTGTCACATTCTCGGTAGAGTATAAAATTGCCTCTATGCTTGCATCTTTTTTAATATTATTATTTTCATCAGTTTCAAAACGTTTTGCTCCGTTATAACCAAAAATCGCATAATATTCTTTACCTTCTGTAACTATGAATTCATCTTCTGCATCTTTTTTCACTACTGACACTGACAATGTCGGTTCATCTTCAACACGAATGTACTCTTCAGTACCTTCTAATTTTACGGCTTTAATTGGATCATTGGCATATTCAACATAAGATTTTAAACTTTCAACATATTTAGAAAGAACTAACTCATAAACTGGTAGAAATGTAATACTACCATCAATTTCAACAATTGCTTGCTCGGCAGTCCAATCTACCGTGTTAAATGAACTATTAACTTTAGACAAATAGTTAAACATATAATCACTATAATCACCTAGCGCCAAAAGTTGATAAATGACCGACAATGCATCTTGCATTGGCGTAGAAGAATTGTTCGGCCCCAAATTATATGTTATAGTTGTTGATCCATTTGATCCATGATAATTAACGGTTAGAGTAGATGCCGTGGCACTATAACTTTCTATTTTTTGACGACTTACACCACCGTTACTCCATTCAACACTAGAATCTGATGCACATTTAACATAAAAATGCACATTGTTTTTCACGGCTTGATCTATAAAATCTGCCATTACATAATATTGTTCACGCGTACACAAAAAGGATTCAAACTCTTTTGAATACTCATTTTTAGTATACAAATTTCCACCAATATACGTAGTCGTATCTTCAAATTTTGGGAAAGTGCCTATAGCAAACATCGCATATATGCTTTTCCCATTCTTCCAAGAATCGTAAATATTAACTAATTCCTCTGGTGAATATGTTGACAGGTATACATCATTAGAAGGGTCTTCAAAATTTAATAATATAGGTATTCTGAGCCCATTGTCCGCGTATGTTCTATACCTATTTGCATCATATGATGCAGCAACAAATATCTGCCCACCAATAGATGAAGCAGCATATTCCTCACCATTAATAGCGTGATAAAATCCATTAAATACTGCATTAGAAAACAATATAGACCCCACAAATATTATAGGCACTAATATTAATAGGAATACTGACCTCAACGCAGATTTATATACACGTAATTTAGTCTTTTCTGTTTCTTGTACTGCCTCGGAATATTCAGCTTTAACAATGGCAATTACTGTAAAGAGTATTAAAAGGACTGCCGCAAGTCCTACTATTATCCAAAAAGCAGTAATTATCACATCGCTCAATAAAAATTTGAAGATAGGATGATTTAATGTGAGATATGATTTTCCACCAGAAGTGGTTTCTATGCCTGCCGTTTTCTTCACTATCATTTCCATCAGGTCAATAATGTTAAATACCCACTTGCAAATCATATACACAAATTTCATCACCAGACCCCAGATTCCATTAGACACGAATCCAAAGAAGTCTATAAATACATTATTGGAGCTAATTGCCTCACCGGTAGCCCCCAAATAGTTTGGTAAAGGACTTGCCGCTGTACCAGCAAGTATCACACCACTAAAAACTTTCCCCAGTGTTTTTTTCAAGTCCCTTACACTTCCTATTTCTATTTCTTAAACTTTTTAAATATATCTTTTAACTTATCTGCTTTGCTATTTGTCTTCGTTTGAGCCACAGCCTTAGCCTCGTCAGTAATTTTTAACTCTTCTTCTGGCTCTACATTTTCTTCTGCAGTTTTTTCATCATTTGGTACCACTTCATTTTCTTCTGCTGTATCTTCATTCGTAGTCATTTCAGCGCCATTTTCGACTGGCACATTATCATTTTCATCTGTTACAGATTCAATATTTTCATGAATTGCTGGCTCTGCTACAGCCTCTGTATTCTCTGCCACATCTGCTATTTCTTCACTTACATTCGACTCCACTACAGTATTGTTGTCTGGAACAGGCTCACTAATTGCATTTTCAGACATTGTTTCAGGTGCAATATTTTCATTGGTCTTATCTGCAGCCACCGATTCTACAATAGGTGGTTGTTGTTCTGTTGTTTCAGTTGTGTTTGGAGCTTGTTGTGTAGGTGCTTTTGAAAATTTTGTTCCCAAAAGAACATATGCTCCAGTACTAGGATCAATTTTTCTAGGTTTTTCAAATAGATCTCGTACCTGCTGACTATATTCAATACCAATACATGTTCTCGAATATGGCCCAGTAATCAAGAATGCACGTCCACGAGGGTTTGATACAATCGTATCTTGCTCAGTTTCATTAATTTCACCCGCTTTTTCATATAGGGTTACCAAGTCATTCAAGTCATTTGGTGCTAGGTTAAATATGAATGAATACTGAGATGCGTTTATAATTGCTGTAGATTTTCTTGCAATTTCTGGCGTACCGACAAAGTCTTTTATATTCTGTGTACATACAATTTCCATACCATTGTATTTACGAATACGTTTTGCCAATTGGTACATGAAGTCTAGCGCAATATCTTTTTTAGGGTCGATGAACACGTGCGCCTCATCAATAACCACGACTACACGCCTATTTGCATTAAACTTGGCATTGTAATCCTTGTTTTTAATAATCTCATTATCTAGCCAACGCAATACCAAAAGCATTTGCGCATTGGCAATAGTATTATTTTTATTCGCTAGCAAACTTTGGAAGTTAAATACCAGCATATTTTCTTCTGATGTAATGGTTGAATAGCCATTCCACAGCATACTGTTACGACCACCAGATGCAAACTTGTTGATATATGTCTTAATTATTCTTAGGTTGTTGCGCATGTAGTCGTCTGATGCTTTTTCATATTGTTCATTTACATAATTAAATAAGTCTTCAAAGAGTGGGTATTGATCAGGACGCAATTTTGTAATATCGGTCTTATCTGTAATACCAAATTTTGCATACAACTGTTTTACACACTCATTTAGCACTTCTAGACCATCACGTGTAATACCATCAAGAATGATATCAAAGAACTGCTCCAAGAACTGCAAATGAGTAGTCAAGTCAGAAGATGAATTGCTTTCATCTTCTCCATCATCAGATAGTGTGGTAACGATTTGGAATGGATTAATTCGTCCCTCTTTCGCTGAACCGACATCCACCACTTTACCACCGAGGTTGTGGGCCATGATGTCATATTCTTTTTCTGGGTCGAGAATATATATCTTAGTTTCATCTGCCGCTAGATGTGTCAAAAGTCCCTTTACAGAAAAGGATTTTCCGGAACCAGACTTACCAATAATTACAATATTGGAGTTAATTCTTTCCCTATCTCTCTGGAACACATCTAGAAATACTGGTTCTGAGTTAAATCCTAAGAATATACCCTTTTCATCTTGCACTGCATCAGAAATAAATGGGAATATGGCAGCGAGAGATTCTGAGTTTATGCCGCGCTCGAATTTTTTATCATTATTCCTTCTAGAAATATTGCTGTTAATAAACGCTTCCATTTGTCCACAAAATAGTTCATTATATCTAAACCCACCACGTCGAATAGCCAACCTAGTATCACGACGTGCTTCTTCTTTTGCAGTTATAAATATGTTGGTATCCAGCAATAATTCATTACCTTCTTTTATGGCTACCATCAGCTTTTGCAGGGTTTCGAGGTGCGTTGATCTTTGCAATTCTACAGACGCCTTTGCACGCTTCATCATCTGAATTTCCATTTCCATGATGGCATTATCAATACGACGCTCTGCTTCGCTCTGAGATACTGGCTTAAATTTTGCTACCACCTTGGTCCCTGGTATATTAAAGAATGCATTACCCCACGCATTGCGTACTGCGATTGGGTAGTCGGCAATCTCATATGTGGTATAACTTTGCTTATCCACCATTACTCGAGTAGCACCGAATTTAATTCTTTCAGGCATGATCCAGTCTATGTAATGTGCAGGATCCATATTGTATGCATCCCTTTCGTTGAATTCGTCAGTATATGTGTTTTTTAGGAAGCATGCAGTTTCCATCTGGCCTAACAATTTGCAACGCAAACTACCAGCAGTGCCACCTTCCATACTGTTTACGACCATATTCATCGAGTTTTTCAATGATGTTTTGTCAGTACTAAATAATACAAAGTAGTATCTATCTTTTAGTATCGTCTCCTCAGGATTTGCTGTATTAAATTCTTCCAAGATATCCAACCTATCCTCGATAACTTCACGTCTTGGGACTAACTCAACCTTATTAATAACACCATTTTTAAAGGTCTGATTCAATACATCTATCTTAGACTCTTCATTCTTTATATATTTATCTAATATAAATGGTCTTTGCAGTTTTACAAACATGGCTGTTTGGTTATTTGCCAAAACCTTTAATGCATTATCCACCGCATTAATATAAGAATTCTGACGTCTTTCATCTAGCATGTAAAATTCCACAGGGAGAATTTCACACACTGCACCATAGTAATTACCATAATTTATAATACCAATTTCATCTGCGCCAACACCTTCAGCAGTAATTTTAGAATATGGCATCAATTTCTCGACACTTTTGTTATTGGTTTCTTTGTATCTTTTAAATTCCTTGTTGGCAAATACGAATTTGAAAAAATCACCTATAGATTCGTATAATCTTGTATCAGGTGCTACGTGTACAAATAGTATCAACAAAATCACACCTTCTGCAATCGCCAAAGGAATTTTAAAATTTACATCAGTCAAAAATGTCAGTCCAATAAGGCCAAAGAATAAGATACCTATTACCGCATCTTTTACTGTGAAATTTTTATAAAATTGAATTTTGACTTTCGTCTTTCTAGGTATTAACCTTGCCATAAAATTCTCCTTGTTAGTTCAGGGCCTCTGGGTGTGCCGCTTTGGCACACCCACCCTGAGTTGCATGTAATATCCTTTATTTCTTTAATCCTTTGCGTACGTTTTTAGCTTTTTCAATATCTCTATCACTAGCTGTTCTACCTTCTACTTTAGCACGCTTTTGCGCTTCTTTCTTTCTCTTGGTTTCTGCTTGATACTGCTTACGTAATTCTGCAGCACGAGCAGTGTCACCATTTCTCGAAGCTTCATCTGCTTGATTTAGCAGTGATGTTGCATTATTTCCTGCTGTACGTGCAATTTCTGCATTTTTCTTTCGTTTAGTACCAGCCTCTATTATACGCTCCAGTTCTCTTCTCTTAGCAGCAACATCATCTACATATTCACCCTTGCCGTGTCTGACTTTTCTGTCGCCTTTTGCAAGGTCTTTTTGTATTTGTGCCACGCGCTTTGCTTCTTTATGTGACAAATATGAGCCAATACCCTGATTATTAATTGCATCAGCAGCATTATTTGCAGCATTTTGATTTCGAGCATGTTCCTTACCAGAAACTAGTTTTCTCACTCTTCTCTTAGTTCCCAGACTTGAACCTAATAGCCCTAATAGTGATTGAGAAGAATAATCTTTACGTCCTTCAGCTAATTCTTGTGCTTTCTTTCTACGAGCCGCCTCTACCGCTGCCTGTCTACGAGCTGCACGCGCCTCTGCACTCTCCCTAGGTTGTGATGAAGCAGGTGCTGAACCTTGTCCTCCGCCAGCTATAGCGAATATCTCACGAGCCTGTTCAGCTTTGTCATGTTTTCTCACGTATTCACGAGTAGTTACATCCAACTTCTCGCCACTTTGATCTCTACTCTTCTTAGCTTTACGTTCTGCTGCCACCTTTTTACCGATAACACTATCAGGATCATACTCTCCATCAGCATTTTTTGTTCCAAGTGCATCACGTTTCTTTTCAGCCTCTTCTTTCTTATCCTTAAATACTTGAGCTTTTGAATCTTGAACTGCAAAATCTTGATCCGCAAATTTCTTTTTAGCAGTAGCTTCAGCCAATTCTTGTTTTGTACCCTTGCTTATTTCATTGCCCCAAGCATCTTGTTCGCCATATACATCATGATATTCCTTATGGAATCCTTCATCTTCCATTCTTCTCTGCACTTGTTTATGTACCTGATTCTTTTCTCTCATTGTTAGTTCGTAATCATCAGATTTACCATGCGCCTTTAACCATTTTGCCTTCTCGTGTTCGAATAAGCCTTGTTCAGGGTCATCTTGATACTGCTCAGCCATTTCCTCATTATCATTAAATAGTACTAGTTTCATTGCATCTTTTAATGCACTACTTGCTTTTTCATGATCTTCTGTTGCGACATCAAATTCCACATCAGCATCTTCTTTGGCTTGTCTTGCATCTTGATATTCTTTACTATTTACGACAGCATCATATTG
>Ga0265299_10004554_pt1 | contig 13077 bp, 21 predicted proteins | sample AusTroGonzalo_MG_4_FD_193485 | JGI IMG/M metagenome (GOLD analysis project Ga0265299, IMG submission 193485) | Bovine rumen microbial communities from tropical cattle in Woodstock, Queensland, Australia - Gonzalo_02 | ecosystem: Host-associated > Mammals > Digestive system > Stomach > Rumen ...
TTAAGACTGGTGTAAAAACATTAGACGATATGTTAATGGGTGGATTACACGAAAACTCATTAAACCTTATAATGTCAAGCACCAATGTCCGGAAAGACTTTGATAATGAGTTCCTTGACAAACAATCTAGTATTGAATGGCTACAAGGTTCTTTACATTACATTTGAAGATAGTGAAAACAAGATTGCTGCCCGTATAGCACAAAATATGTTCAACCTATCACAAACACAATTCAAGTCAATGTCATTAGAAGACTTTGGTAAGGTGTTTGGAACATTCAAAAAGAAGTGTAATGGAAATAATTTAATTATTAAGGAATATCCAGAAGGTTCTATCAATGCTATGAATATCAAATCCTTGTTAAAGGATTTAATGGATAAGAAGAAATTCAAGCCTGATGTTGTATTCATTGACTATATTGGTTGTATGATTCCAAATGGAAGAATCAATCCAAATATGAATACAAACACTATCTTACTACAAGTAGCCCAACAGGTTCGTTCTGTAGCCCAAGAATGGGGTATTCCTATTGTATCCGCTGCACAAACTAATCGTGGTGGTTACAATGCTGCCGAAGTAGGTTTGAATGATATTGCTGATTCCTTTGGTGTTAATACTAAGGCTGATGCTATCATTGGTGTTACACAAACACCTGAAATAAAAGAACAAGGAATGTATTCAGTCCAATTGTTGAAGACTAGATTCGGTAACAATAAGGGTCAAGTATCAATGATTGGTGTTGATATTGAAAAGCAAAGAATCTTTGACTTGAATCAAGCTAATGTCAAACAAAGTAGTATGAATGTATTTGAAACTACGAAAAAGTCTAGTGATGAAGTAGCTGATGATTTAGGTGAATTAGATTTTGAATTGTAAGGAGAATCACAATGAACTTAGATGCTTTAATTAGTGATGAATACACAGACACCGTGTTGAACAAGAAAAGCTACAAAGAAAAATTCTTTAATTTGTTAGCAAAGAATGGTTTTGACTTTTCAGATATTGATGATGCTACACATTTGCCAAAGTCATTGATACCTGTCATTTCAAATAACAATGGTCCAGAACCATTTAACAAGTTCAATATGGCTTTATCCAAATTCCATAAAGAAAATGAAGTGAATATTTTGGATTCAGTTTGTTTCTTGGTAAGTGATTATTTGGATGCTCCCATAGCATTGAAATGTCTTGATGAAATGAATTTCATTATGGTAAAGAATGAATTACAAAAACGATTCAAGATAAAATCACAAGATAACAAACAAGAAACTGATTTATCAATTTTGGACTTTTTGGAGTAATAAATGTATAGTAAAGATGGTGTATATAACTTGTTTCGTGCGTTGAAAGACTTTCTAAGAAAGCCTACCCCTGGTAAGTATAAACATCTTATGGAAAATAAGTTTGACTTTTACCTTACGCACTACTTTAAGACCCCGAACTGGGATAAGGGGGCTAATCAATACATAACCTTAGCAAATGCCCTAAATAGCGGCAATATTACACTTATGGAAGTTGTTTCGGCTTGTATAGGCAAGTACATTTTAAAGTTTAAACAGCTAACAAATTCTGAGTTTAATAGTATTGACAAAATTAAAGAATTTGCTAAATTTTACACCATAAAAGAAACAAAAGCCCACTTTGAATACATAAGGAAATTGAATGAGGAACTTTCTAAAGATAGAGAATCAATAGAAGGTTTCACAGAAAACAAAATCAATGTATATCAAGTCAATGAAGAACAAAAAAATACTTTGTATGATTTAATTAGAGAAGGTAAAGTTAATTTCTATTGTTTCATCTATGCCTGGGAAAAGGGTAAATTTGAAATTGATGAAAAGAAGATAACCGACGAAAATTATTTACATTTCATACATTGTATGAGTATTGTGCGACAGAATATAACAAAGTAAACAAACTATCATTCTTGTAAACAAATACTTTTGTCTTAATGTTTAAGGTGAAACTTTTTTTTTTGAAAGATAGATTTTAAGTCATTAAGTTTTTTATATTTGGTTATGAAAATGATGAACAAATGGAGATAAAATAATATGCCAATTAAAAGAGATTTAAATTCCTATTTCACCCAAATTCAATCTGCTGGTAACACCACACGGAGCCGGTAAGAAGTCTTATAAGGTTGAAAATGCCTTTACACCAGTACTTAAAGATGGTAAGTATAGTGTAGTTATGCGTTTCCTTCCTTCCCATCCAGACGAATTTGCACCATTCGTAGAAAATAGAACACACATGTTCCAGCTTCAGAATGGTATGTGGTTTGGTTGTGATTGTTTAAGCAAGTTTGGCAAACCCTGCCCAATTTGTGATTACAACCGTGCTGCTTGGAAGAAATGGGGACGAGAAGAAGGTAGAAACCACGTACTCGGCAAGTACAAGCCAAAGTACATTTCTAATGTCCTAATTGTGCGTAACCCAAATGCACCAGACACCGAAGGCAAGGTTTTCCGTTTTGAATACGGCCCACTTGTTATGAAAATGATTAGTGATGCTATGACAGACCACGAAGACCAAGAAGCCGGCTTGATTAAAGGATTTAACCCCTTTGATTGGAAGACAGGTGCTAACTTTGTGTTTGAAGGTGTACAAGTTGGTAAGTTCACTAAGAACGATTCCTCTCACTTTGGTTCACAAAAGCCAATTAACAAGTGGAATGGTAAATCTTATGTTGAATTGACCGATGAAGAAATTGACGAAGTAGAAAGCAAACTTTATACTCTCGCCGATTGCGAACACAAGGAAGAAGATGTAAAGGATTATCAGGGAATTTTGGATGCCTACCTCGCAAAGAACGGCGCTCCCCTCTTTGAAGGTCAAGTCCAGAATGCTCCAGTAGCCGCCCCTGCTACATCTACAAGTGTTGATGATGAACCATCATTCACACCAAATTCAGCGGCTTCTACAGATGAAGAAATTACCGATACCGATGATTTCTTTAGTAAATTGGCTAATGGCTAATTGAAAGTTTGTAGTGAAAAATAATTTTAAGTGGTTGCTATTGAAAGTGGCAACCACTTTTTCTATATTGGGAATATAAACAAAAAGGAATATAAAATGAATTATTTTTTAAACTCTAAACTCCGTATACTTAACTTTACACATATTGACTTGGACGGGGCAACATCAAACATTGTAATTCGTAACTACTTTAAAGATGTTATCACACATCAGATTACTTATGAACACGAAAACGAAATTATACCAAAGATGATTAAGGAAAAGGATAAGTTTGATGCGGTTATCTTTACCGATTTTTGTCCAGTAAACCTTACACAAGTTCAAGCATTTGGTCGTCCAGTGCTTGTCCTAGACCACCACGAAAGTGCATTAAGTTTCAATGACCCAAGCAAGAATGTTTACATTTGTTCAAAGTTCTGCGGGGCTAAACTTACTTATGAATTTTTTAATCACGATGATTGCTTAAAGCATTTAGATGAACTTGTAAATATCACAAATGACTTTGACTTGTATAAACTTACAGACCCTCGTAGCAAACCATTCAATCACTTGTATTGGGCTATGGGCTTTCCTTGGTTCGTAGAAAGATTTATGACCGGTGATATTGAACTTAGCAAGTCCGAAATGAAATTCCTAATGCGTAGGCAGAAAGATTATAATGAATTTTATGCTAACCTTCCAATTCAAGAATTGAAGAATAATGGTGTAGTTTGCGAAGCCGAAAAGTATCTTAGTGATGTAGCTGATTCCCTTAGAAACGATGGCTATGATTGGTGTATCTTGTACCGTAATGGTAACTTGTCAATTAGAAGTTCTGATAATAGCAATATCAACCTTGTAAATGTTACAAAACGATTGGGCAAGGGTGGTGGTCATTATCACGCAGTAGGTGTTCCACAACAAAAGGAAAATCTTGCTGACCTTATTAAGAGAATTGAAACCGAAGTTGATAATGAACTTAAAGAAGTAAAGAAGAAAGAAGCACCAAATGAATTTATGAAAAAGCTGCAGGATGCTTAAATGAGTGAATTTGGACTATTTTGTTTCTTTGTTTTTTATGCATTTTGTTATATGTTAGGAACTAATACCGACAAGCTAAATGAATATCTTAACGGGAAGTTCCTAACACACCAAGAACAATCTACATCTAAGATACCGTGGCAATTTGATGATTGGCACATAGTAATACATAGTAGTACAAATGCAAATACAATTAATAAATAACCAATTTGATTCTGAATTAAAGACCGTTGAATTAACAGAAAAGACTTATAATAACATTTTAGAAAGTGTTAAAAAGCCTATTGTTGTTGTAGATAAATCCAAGATTCCACAGTGGAAATTTTGTACCATAAAGGGTAATAAAAGATGTACCGAAAATATGGATAAAACCAATATGCTAATCTTGGATTTTGATGATTCAACTTATACTTATCAAGAATTTGAACATCAATACCAAGAATATAAGTATATTCTTCACACAAGTTATTCCTACAATGGAAATAACAGTAAGTTCCGTGTTCTTTTGCCTTTAGATGAAGAATACGAAATTGATAGAATGTTCGCCAAATTGGAAAATGACAGAACATATAGTCCATACCACTATTTAATCAACCACTTTAGTCATGTTGACCCTGCTAGTTTCGTTAAGGCACAATTCTTCAAAGTACCTGCTGTAACCGACGAAAAAGCACCTTACTACTACAATATCCACGAAGGTAAGGTCTTTAGCTTGTTTGATATTCCAGGCTATCAGATGGCTTATTTGGGCTATGAGGAACATCGCAAGAAAGATGAAAAGGAACGAAAGATTAAGTATGAAATTCGTAAGACACAATTCAATGGTGATTTGACAAGGGCTGTTGAATATGTAAAACGAAAAATGGAAGAGGCTCCAAATGGTATGCGTCATAATTGCATTTTCGGGCTTGCTGCATTTTTTCATCGTATTGGTGGTGATTATAAATCTTTTTCAACAATAAGACCCAGTTGGGCTGATAAAGGGTTTGAAAAACAAATGAAAAGATTAGAGAATGAATGGGATAAATTAAAAGTATAAATATATTATAAATGAGGACAGTGGGTAGCTACCATTTTAATACCTAGAATATTAATTACTCATTTATAATTAATTTTCTTTCTAGGAGAAATATATGCTTTGCAAAATTTGTAATAAAGACATAGATTCTAAATCTGTAAAATTTTATTATCATTTTAAAAACCATCATAATTTATCAATAAAAGAATATTATGATAGATATTTGAAAAAACCAAATGATGGTATTTGTTCTAGTTGTGGAAAACCAACTAAATTCATCAATTTAAAACACGGATATTTTAAACATTGTTGTTATAAATGTTCAAATAATGATGCTGAAGACAACAAAAACCGTGGTAATAGTATTTCATTTACATTAAAAAATAAAAGTTTTGAAGAAAATAAAGATAGATTGTATAAAAATACTATTACAACAGTATCTAATCATTTTAATTGTTCATCAAATGAAGCTGCTAATTATTGTAAAGAGAATAATATAACAAATATTGCCCAATTAGATTGGATTAAAGAAAAGTTACACACTGAAGAAATCAATGAAAAAATATCACTAAAATGTTCCTTAAATCAAAAAGCAATTACTAATGACAAAAGAAATGAATTAAACGAAAAATTCTTTAAAACTTGTATAGAAAGATATGGTAAATGTGTTTTTTCAACAAATTATGTGTATAATAATATACATTTTCATAGTAGTTGGGAATTAGCATATTATATTTGGTTGAGAGACCACAATATTGAATTTGAATATCAATTAGAACCAATATTATATGAAGTAAATGGTATTAAAAAGAAATATATAGTTGATTTTAAAGTTAATGATACTTTGATAGAAATAAAAAATGATTATTTATTAAAAAAGCTAAAATCTGGTGAAGATGAAACACTAAAATCAAAATATGAATGTATGTTAAAAAACAATGTTAAAATTTTAACAGATGACGATATTAAACCATATTTAAAATATATTGATGAAAAATATGGCAAAAATTATTTAAAACAATTCAAAAGGTCTAAAAATGAAACTTGATGAATTACAAGAACTGCAAGTAGATGGATGTGAACATAGGAATGAATATCCTTATGCCGTAGATTACCCTCTTAATTATAGTGAACCAATTATTAAGAATACACAGGGTGAATTTATTTGTGATAAGTACACTATTTTGGAATATAATGACTATGAAATGAAGTTCTATGAAGATTATGAAATTTGTTTAGTTCCATCTGGCCCTAGTATAATGGGAAATTATTATTATTTGAAGCCTGTGAAACCCAAGAAAATTACTTATCTTTATCACACCAGAAAACAAATGATTGATTTGATTTTACAATTACGAGATAAAAGACGATATTATGATAAGCAAAGAAAAGTAAAAGAAAAATTAATCAACTTGGAGAATGACTTTAAATGACAACAACAGAAATGCAATCAATTAAGGAATTTGCTAGTAACCTTGGCTATGTAGTCAAGGATTACAATAATTTTGATAAATTTCAGAAGAGAAACTTTGAAGAATGGCAATTCCTTATTTGTATGCCTGGTCATGAAGATTACGAATGTGTTGTTGACTACTCTTTCAATGATTACACAATGTTTGAAGTAATGGAATGTGTAGAGGTTTTCTTTGAAGTAAACGAAGCAACTAAAGATGATATGATAAATTGGTATAGTCATTGTGAAGAGTTGGCGGATTATCCATTAAATAAGTTAAAAACAGTTTTAATTAGGGTAATGAAAGAATATAAGCAAATGAAAATTGATATAAAGAAAGCAGAAATTCAAAAAGACTTTGTAAATTAATTTTAACAGGAGAATAATATGGCAACTTATGTTGTATCTGAAATAGATTATTGGGGCGGTGCTCCTAGAATAAAATTTAGTTATGTGGGACAAGACCGCATGGAAGCAATTAACGAGTTTGACGAATGTTTTAAACGTAGTTGTTGGAACCCTGATAAAAATGAATGGTTTATGATTCCACAAAAAGTAGTCAAAGAAGTTGGTGAAGACCCAAGCTATGAAACTGTATTGAAATACCTTATTCGTGAAATGGATGATGATGGTAATGTAGAAATAGATTCTGATTGGGATGATGGTGAAGGAGATTATCCACTTTATCTACGATTTATTAAGGTTGATGAATAAATGCGATACCACGAATTAATCGGATTAGTAGATGATACATTTTCTAAGTTCCGAAAAGATGAAGCAACACCAGATTCTACCTGGACACCATTTGGCTTTTATAAGAACCTAAACGATGTTAAGAATGATTATTCTGTATATTGTGGTGGTGTAAGAAATGCTTTGATTGATTTGATTGACTTATATCAAAAAGACCAAAAGATACAATTTAATGAAAAAGAAATGTATTGGCTATTTTCAACATTAGAAACTGCGAACAATCAGAATAATGATAATGATTTATGGACGGATATAATGTTTCGTTCAAAATATAATTTTATCAATGTTTTGGAAGAATTGTTAAGTAGATATAATGTAGATGGCTAAGACTTTGTAAACTAAATTTTACTTGACAAATTAAAAACATAATACTATAATTGGAAATACAATAAAAATTCACAATTAACAAAGGATAAACTATGATTATTTCTCTTACTAACGGCACAAAGATTGAACTTTCTTCTTCAGAAATGACTGAACTTGCAAAGCATAGTGTTGATATGTTTAGCCCAATGGCTGTCAAGACTATGGAAGTTGTTTCTCCAGCAACCACACCCAAGGTTGGTGAAGTAAAGCGTGGTCGCGGTCGCCCTCGCAAGGATGTTCAGACTCCTGTCATGAGTACTAAGAAGCACAAGCACCACAAGGCTAGGGGTGGTTCAATCATTGACAAGATTCGTGAACATTATGGTGATAATTCCATTCGCCATGACAGCAAACTTTATTTGCAGGAAAAGGGTTACTACCTTTACCACGGCAAGAAGTTCTCTTGGGAAAAGTAATTTAAGTTTAACTTAAATCTTAATTTGTAAAGACCAACTTAACCGTTGGTCTTTTTTATTATATTTAAGTTTATGATAGATTTAAGTAATGAAAATGTATTTTTTGTAAGTGATACCCACTTTAACCATACAAAGTTATGTACGGGTTATGAAGACCATTTTGAAAGAACTAGAAAATATGAAACTATTGAAGAAATGAATGGTGATATTATTGACCAATGGAACAAGTCAATTACCAAGGACGATGTTGTAATTTTCTTGGGTGATTTTTCTTGGGGTAAACCTTTTAAGAAGATTCCATATTATGCGAAATATTTTTATCCTAAACTTAATAGCAAGGGCATAATTTGGATTGAAGGAAACCACGATGCAATCCTTAGAAAATCATTCAATATGGTTCCGTTTTTTGAATTTAAGTATAAGGACAAAATATATCTTTGTCAACATTATGGGTTTGATGAAAAGCCAGAATTATTGCTTGACCACAAGGCTGATTATCTAGTTCATCGGACACACCCATTGTGATGTAAAAACATCTAATATCAATAATGGTTTAATACAAAATAATGTTTGTTGGGAGGCTTGGTATAGGCCAGTTCATATTTCTGAACTATCTATAAATAGTAAAGAGGTATAAATATGAATTTGTTAGAAGGTGGTAACGCAAGACTCCCAAGCGGTGAACAAGCACAAAAGGTAGATTTGGTAAATCTATCTGATAAGCAATACGAAGCATTTAAGACAAATATTGTCAATGTCATTATTGAAATGAACAATGCTTTCAACAAAGAATACGGACACCCTTTATTCTCTAGTGAAGCCATTAAAGAAAGACGAATCTTTGCTGGTAGTGCTAGTGTATTCTTTAGAAAATCAAAGGAAGAATATACCAACTTTAAGCCTACTATGGGTGATATTGATGTACAAGTCAATAAAGCCGATATGAAAATTATTAAAGAATTTTTGGATAAAAGTGTAGGAAAAGAATTTGCAGGTTGGAAGTATCTAGGCTATTCCAAAGTAGCATTAGTTTATTGTAATGTATTTAAGGTAAACGAAGAATACAACCCACAAGCTACAAATGTTCAAATTGACTTTAACTTTGTGAAGTTCAACCAAGAAGAAAACAGACCTTCTACTTTCGCACAATTCGCACACAATTCCGACTGGGAAGATATTAAACAAAATATCAAGGGTGTTGCGAAAAATGCTTTGTTACCAATAATTTACAATGTAGTTTATGCCACACCAGGTATATTGGTTTCTAAAAAGACCCACAAGCCAACAAAGAATCAACCAGACGATATTCATACAAAGTCTTATGGTTACAATGGTTCAAGAGAAAAGTATCAACCAGTAAAAGACGAAAAGGGAAACCAAGTCTATGTTGATGGTAAGCCCGCCTACAAGGAAATGTCTACTGAAGAAACTCCATTGAATACCGACTTAAATAGTATCTTTGAAGAAATGTTTGGCAAGAAACCAACACCAGAAGAATTGAAGAAATTGTGGAACTACATAGGGGTGCTTGATTTGATTGAAAAGTACCTAAACAAAGACCAAATCAAGTTGATTTACAAACGATTTGGCAAAAGCCTTGATGATATGGGTGTAGATAAAGAAGTATCTGCCCTTATCTTAAAGAAGTTTAAGGAAAGATTTAGCTATGTTGGTGAAACTAACGAAAAGATGAATTTTTCCAAGTATGTGAAAATGATATTACAAGGATAGTATGGTAAAAATTAAAACACAGGTGAAAAATGCAAATACTATACTTAAAGAAACACTTGATGATTCATTTACTCTAAAGAAAGAAAACACTGGAACTAAATTTGCTAAGAAAGTAAAGAAAATTTTACAAAACAAGAATGTACCAAATGAAGAAATAAATGTTTGGTACAATTTGTTTAATATACCACAAGCTAACCGGTGGTGATTTCAATACAGAAAAGGTTTATGGAAAAAAGTTCAATGTGTTGAACAAGTTCTTTAATGAAACCAATATTTCTGTAGTTGCTTCAGAATTGATTATTCCCTACATCTTGCTTTGTGGATATACGAAGATAAATGGTGTAGAAATTGTTGATAAGATTTACAAGGCAAAAGAATACCATCCTTTACAATATGTTAGATGGTCTAAGAAGTCCAATGCAGAAACTATTGACTACAAGTTGTCATTCTTGAAAAACAAGAACATTAGTGAACAAGCAATTTCTGCCAAATCAAATACATCAAACAATTCTACGATTATTTCCTTTATTAGAAAGTATATCAAGACAAATCCAAGCTATACTGGCAATAATTGTTCTAAGATGTGGCAAAGGATTATAAAAGCATTGAAGTATTGTAACGATAAGAAAACTACCAATGCTTTTGCTTGTTGGGCTATCGGTGCCGCTTGTATGAACTTAAATCATTTTGATAACCTTTATAAGACATTTACTGAACTTAAAACTAACAAGTTATCAACAACATCTAAACAAGTAATTCAAGTAATGAAAGTGAAGATAAAGAATAACAAGGCATTGAATGACAATGACTTGATTCATTATCCTTATACAATGACTGACATTTTTGAAAAGATTGCAGTCTATATGATTAACAATGAAAAGAATAATAGTTGTTTAAAGGAAATATACAAGCTAAACTATAAGAAGATTAAATACACGCAAATTGAATTACACACGAATAAAAATTCAATATTCAGTGTAGTTGTAAAGCCACCCAAGATGGATAAGAAGAAACATCTAAAGTTGGTGAATGTTTGTGGTAACAAATCTTCTGTCAAGAAATTGACCCAAACCGACAAAGTGAATTTGCTAACTATTGGTGGTGGCCGAGGTCAATTCATCGGGTTTAAACTTATTTAAGTTTAAATATGTAAAATAAAATTAACATAAACTTAAATAAGTATAAACTTATTTGTATATTTTAGTTATGGCAAAATTAGACAAATTTTACACAAGCACACCAATAGCTAGAAGTTGTATTTCTATATTGGATATGTTCATTACGGTAGATTCAAGTGATTGTTACCTTGAACCTACTGCTGGTAATGGTGCTTTCATAAACTTTTTGGATAATTACGAAGCCTATGATATTGAACCTGAAGACCCACGAATAAAAGAACAAGATATTTTCAAGTTTGTTCCAAATAGAAATGATTACATAACCATTGGAAACCCTCCTTTTGGTAAAAGAAGTAAAATGGCTATTGATGTATTCAATACGGTAGCCAAATATTCCAATGTGATTGCTTTCATTGTTCCGGTATCATTCTTGAAATACAATGTTCAAAAGGAATTGGATAGTAATTTCAAACTTGTACACAATTACATTCTACCTGAAAATTCATTCTTGGACAGGGATAAAGTTTACAATGTAAATTGCGTATTCCAAATTTGGGTAAAGACTGGTTCACGATTTGACACACACCCAAATATACGATTACTTGAAAGACCAAAGACAAAGTGCGATGATTTTAAGATTTGGCAGTACAATGCTACACAAGGGCAATTTAAGGTAGTTAATGAAGATTGGACTATTGCTGTTTATCGTCAAGGATATAAGGATTACAAGCGAATCTTTACCCAAAATGACAAGCAATTAGTGATAGATGAAATGAATGGAACAACCACAGGTAAGAAAGTTCAATTCTTCTTTATAAAGCCATTGAATGATGTAGCTGAAGCCATAATAAATAAGATTGATTTTGAAAAATTGGCTAATAGGAATACAAGCACACCTGGATTCGGTAAAGCTGATTTTGTTGAATATTATAATGAATTGAAAAAAGATTTTGAGGTGAATTTATGATTAGTCCAGATTTACACATAGAACTATGGAATGCATTTAATGATATATCGTTTAATGAACCTGACCACAAGTATACGGATTCAAAAGGAACTAAGTATAGTTCTGCTACCGGTTGGATTAAGCAATTTGAAGCTGATGTGGATTGGGAAGCCATTAAGGTAAAAAAAGCAAAGAAAGATGGTGTAACTGTTGAACAACTTACAGAAGAATGGGCAAGAAAGGGTGATTATGCTACCAACTTGGGAACACAAGTTCACGCAGTTATGGAGTATGGTTGGCAAAAGAAGAATTATAACTTTGACAAGTCCTTAAATGAATCATTTCCAGAAATGGAAGAAGATTTTGATTTCCGTAAGGGTAGATGTAAAGAATTATTTACAAAAATGAAGAAAGTATATGTACCAATAGCAAACGAATTTATCGTGTATGACCAAGAACACGGTATTTGCCGGAACTATTGATATGTTGGCTTATAACTTGAAGAAGGGTTGCTATTCCATTATTGACTGGAAAACATCAAAGAAGTTTGACCAGGGCAATTCTTTTACACCCTATATGAAACCACCCTTTGACCACGTTCTAAGCTGTAACACCAATGAATATAGCCTGCAATTAAGTTTATATAAGTATATTCTTGAAAAGCACACATCTATCAAGATTGGCGAAATGGTATTGTTTCAAATTCCAAACAAGGATAATCCAGCACCACAAGTGTTCAAGTGTATAGACTTTAGTCAAGAGATAGCCGATTTCCTTGGTGATTCTAAGTTTAAGAAACTGATAAACGAAAGTTCAAATTAAAAAATAATATAAATCGTGACCTATTGCCACGATTTTTTTATTTACTATATTGTCTTTTATGAAGATAGAATATTATACTGAAAGTAAAGAAGATGAGATGTTTCAAGTAGCCTTCCTACCTGATGTGTTACTTAGTATATCCATAAACTATAACAAAGATAGAAATAACGACGGACTCGGTAGTGTAGATATTTGTTGGAATAAGGAGAATGGTGAAAGTGATTCTATTTTCTTGCGATTCAACAACATTACTTATCTAGTAATAAATGACAAGGATAAGTTCGTAATCAAGAATAGGGCAGACTTGTGTGAATTGTATAAGTTTTTGACAAAGACTGACACAGAACTATTCTTAAAGCAATTTAAAGCCTTTGACAAGGTACAATCCATTGAAGGAGATTTCAAATGAATTATATCTTAAAATATGTTGAAGTGCTACAAAGGTTATATCCAGATAG
>Ga0265299_10004557_pt1 | contig 13068 bp, 10 predicted proteins | sample AusTroGonzalo_MG_4_FD_193485 | JGI IMG/M metagenome (GOLD analysis project Ga0265299, IMG submission 193485) | Bovine rumen microbial communities from tropical cattle in Woodstock, Queensland, Australia - Gonzalo_02 | ecosystem: Host-associated > Mammals > Digestive system > Stomach > Rumen ...
AGGAGGCTCGTTCATCTGTCCATAGACCAGAGTAGCCTGGCTCTTCTTCAGCTCCTCGGGATCGACGAGTGAGAGGTCCCACTTGCCTTCATCCATCGCCTGACGGAACTTATCACCGTAACGGATCACGCCCGACTCGATCATCTCTCGGATCAGGTCGTTACCCTCACGGGTACGCTCTCCCACACCGGCGAACACTGAGAATCCATTATGTCCCTTGGCAATATTATTGATCAGCTCCATGATGAGCACGGTCTTTCCTACACCGGCACCACCGAAGAGACCGATCTTACCACCCTTCATATAGGGTTCCAACAGATCGATGACCTTGATACCTGTGGCCAGGATCTCCTTCTTCGTGGAGAGATCCTCAAATGTCGGAGCTTCGCGGTGGATTGGATAAGCGCCCTCCATATCGAGTTGTTTCATACCATCGATAGGCTGACCGATCACGTTCAGCATTCGACCCTTGATCTGATCACCGGCAGGCATCACGATCGGTGAGCCCAGGGGGATCGCTTCCAGTCCACGGTGCAGTCCGTCGGTATTATCCATAGCCACGCAGCGCACCGTATCCTCACCGATGTGCTGCTGCACCTCGGCAATCAGTTCGCGCCCGTCGCCACGGTCAATTCTCAAGGCATCATGAATCTTCGGAAGCACTTTTTCCGCATCCTGTCCTTCCGTATCGAAATAGACATCGATAACAGGACCGATAATCTGCGAAATGTGTCCAGCAATTTGTGACATATGCTTTTTATTTAATTGTTGTTTGGTTTAAGTGATGTTAGTTACATGCAAAGGTAGATATTTTTATCCTAACAGAACTCTTTTCAGTGTAAAATTATCCTAAATTCACTGTTTTCTATTTCCTCAATGCCAGCGTATAATTATAATAGCGACTGTTTCCCGTCACCTCCTCGATCACCTTGATGAAAGGCGGGAAGTTCACGGTCTCCTGCTCGGCAATACCCTTTGTCTCCATCATCACCAGATTGTCGATGGGCGCCAGGAAGGTGTCGATCTCGAAATACTGTCCTTTCCAGATAAAGCTCCGACGGTGCTTATGGATGGTCTGCCGATAGGGATCGGCCTGCTGGAGCAACGACTTATAGAGGTTGTTGTTCACCTGGCGTTCCGTCTCTATCTGCTCCGTATCAGAGATACGTTTCTTCGTACGATGCACGTTGACCACCTTACCGTCCCAGATACGTCGGCGCAGGCGCACCTCACACCCCGGCTCCGCCACCAGGTAGGTCTGGATGATATCACTCTCCGTACACTCGGGAATCTCCCCAACGATCTCCACTCTGTAGACCCGTTCCTCCTGCACCCGCTGAGGCAGTCCGAGCACATTCGAGATCTCCTTGATGACACGGTTCAGCTTCGCGTCGAAGTCATCGTGGTTGTTGATCACGCGCAGATGCGGATGACCGGTCCAGGCCTTGATCACCTTTTTGTCCAGTTCCCGGGCCAGACGCAGTCCTTCCTCGTCGGCATTCTCATAACGGATGGCGTTCGTGGCCGTCGTATAATACTGTTCCGCACCGTCGGCGGCACTCACCAGATGGAGCACCGCGTCATAGCGTTCACGCAGACGGTTGGAGTCTGACCCGCACATCGCCGTGATCTCCTCCCACTCCTCGGGCTTCATATAGGCAGAGATATCCATCGTCCCTCGGTCGCAGACCATCAGCACCGGTTTCGTACAAACCTCGGCCAACCGCTGGAAAGAGTCTTCCAACGCCAACTGTGTCTCAAGGATGGCCCGTTCTCCCTCGTAATAGAGGTTACGGTTAGGTGTCAGGTAGTTCCAGCCGCCCTGGCTATACAGCGTAGGCACCTCAGGCACCATAAACACCTTGTATCCCATTCCGGAGAAATACTCATTAATCTTCACCAGTGCCGTCGTCTTACCGGCACAGGGTCCTCCCGTCAGAACAATCTTCTTGATTTCCGCCATGTTATCTTCCTAACTCCTGCTTACGCCCATTAAATACTTAATTCATCAAGTACCGTTATCAGTTTCTTATCAAACGGCTTATCAGTACGGATGCACTCACTGAATGGCACGTACACCACCTCGTTGTTTCTGACACCGACCATGATATTACGCTGTCCCTGACGCAGGGCCTCGATGGCACCGACACCCGTACGACTGGCCAGGATACGGTCGTGAGCCGACGGTGTACCGCCACGCTGCAGGTGACCCAGGATCGACACACGTACATCGAACTCCGGGAACTCCTTCTTCACACGATCGGCATAGTAGAGAGCGCCACACTTCGGACTCTCCGACACGATGACGATACACGACTTCTTCGACTTACGGATACCACGTCCCATGAACTGTGCCAACTGGTCCACATCTGTCATATCCTCAGGGATGATGGCGGCCTCGGCACCACTGGCGATGGCTGAGTTCTGGGCCAGGAAGCCCGCATCACGTCCCATCACCTCGACGAAGAAGATACGCTCGTGCGAGTTGGCTGTGTCACGGATACGGTCCACACACACCATGATCGTGTTCATGGTCGTATCATAACCGATGGTAGAGTCCGTACCGTAGAGGTCGTTATCAATGGTACCAGGCAGTCCGATACAGGGGAAGTCGAACTCCATACCGAAGTCACGGGCACCTGTCAGAGAACCGTTACCACCGATCACCACCAGGGCGTCGATCTCCTCCCTCACACAGGTCTCGTAAGCCTTCAACTTACCCTCCGGTGTCATGAAGTCCTTGGAACGGGCTGTCTTCAGGATCGTACCGCCACGATTGATGATACCACTCACATCCTCTGTCGTGAACGGCTTGACCTCACCTTTGATCAGACCGTCATAGCCACGGTATATGCCTTTGATGTTAAACCCGTTATAGATGCCGGCACGCGTCACCGCGCGAATAGCAGCATTCATGCCTGGTGCATCACCTCCTGAGGTGAGCACACCAATCGTCCTTATCTTTGTCATTTCCATATATGTTTTAGTTATACAAATACATTTCCAACCACAAGACGCCCAGTCCGATGAGCCATCCCGTCAGCACCTTCAGTGTCAGGTTCTTCATATACCATCCCACACGGATATGCTCCATCTTCATCAGGGCCACACCACTGATGGAACCGATGGACAGCAGACAACCGCCGACGGCTGTCGTATAGGCGATGATCTTCCAGTAGGCACCGTTGGCGATGAAGTTACCGATATAGTCGCCCGGCAGTGCACCTCTGATCACCGGATAGAGCGAGATATCACTGATGGCAATGGTGAAGGAGTCGACCAAGGCACTGAGCAGACCGGAGACAATACCCAGGATCCACACGCTGTGCACGTTCTCGTTCATCCATGCCGACACATCTTCGAACACGCCCGTCTCCGTGACCACACCCATACCCAGCATGATACCCATGATGAAGAGTATCTGCTGCAGCGAACCGTACTGGAGCGCCCGGGGTGTCAGGCGTTGCGACATCTGGTCGGCATTCATCAGCTTACGGTTCATCACCTCGTTGACCACCCAAAGCACGCTCAGCACACAGAGAGCGCCTAAGAACGGTGACAGCTTCGTGATGTTATGGAAGGTCGGGATAAACCACAGACCACCGATACCCACGAACAGCATCACCACGCGCTGCCAGGGTTTCAGGTTGGTGTCGTCGCCACGGTAAGGCATCGGCGACCACTGTGTGTCGAGCCGTTCCGGCAGCTCACGGTTGATGAGGATGGTCGGCACCACCCACGCCACGATAGCCGGCAGAGCCATATACGACGTGAAGTTCGTGGCAGTCACGGCACCGTCGCCCCAGAGGAGCAGTCCCGTCGGATCACCGATAACGGTGAAACAACCGCCACAGTTGGCTGCGATCACGATGGCACATCCTATCAGCATCCGCTGGCGACGGTTCTGCACAATCGAGTGCATGATGACCAGCATCATCGTCGCCGTGGTCAGGTTATCAAGATTGGCCGACACGATAAAGGTGGCGAAGGTGATCGTCCACAACAGGCGTTTGGAGTTACGTGTCCTGATCCAGGAGGTCACGAAGTCGAAACAGCCGTTGTTGTTCAGGATCTCGATGATGCTCATCGTAGCGAGCAGGAACATCACGATGCTTGCGGCCCTACCCACATAGTAGAGGAAGAGATTATCGTAGATATAACCCTTCGCGGTCTCACTCGTCGGGTCGGCACCCGCCAGGTAGTCGATATAGTCCAGGGAATGCTGCGACATGACAAAGTCGGTACCATAGCAGATATACAACACCCATCCCACGGTTCCGATGAACATGGCGATGGCAGACTTGTTCACACCGGTCAGATGTCCCGTGCCGATCAGCACGTACCCCAGCAATAGCAATATAACAATTATCAGTGTCATTTTTACGATAGTATTTTAACGGGGGCCCGGAACCAAACTACGGTTCCTCGCCCATCCTCCTCATTATCCTTGGCTCCAATCGTTCCGCCCATCTTGTCGATCACGGCCTTACAGATGCTCAGTCCCAGTCCGGGCGTCTTCTCTTGAAGGTAGGTGTTCTTATCCGACAGCAAGGCGAAGATATTATCCTTGAGTTCCTCAGGCAGTCCGCAACCGGTGTCCTTCACCTCCACATACAGACTGTCGTCCTTCACGTCATAGGTCAGCGTCACCTGTCCCTCCTCCGTATGCTGTTGGGCGTTCTCCAGCAGATGCATGGTCACCATCCGCAGCAGCTTGGGGTCGATCATCACATGGGCACCGTTCACCGCCGCATTCACGTCGAGTGTCACACCCTCAGCCAACTGCGTCCGGATCTCCTCCACATAGTCGTTCATCATCTGGTCGATATCCACCTCCTGCGGGTCGAAGAGATGGTCGTTCTCCTCGATATCCGACAGCAACAGCAGTTCGTTGATGAGATGAAGCAACTGCAGACCGTTGCCGTTAATCAGACTCATCAGCTGTATCCTCTCATCCTCCGGCATCTCCTCGTCGGGTGTCGTCATCAACAGGTCCGAGAAGCCGATGATGGCGTTCAACGGTGTGCGCAAGGCATGACTGATATTACTCAGGAAGAGTCCCTTCAGTTGCTCACTCTTCTTGGCACGTTCCATCTCCCGTAGAATCCGTCGGCGGTTGAGGAGCAGCACATAGATTACCAGGAGCAACAGCAGGAGCAGCAGGGTGCCGATGAGGAACCACACCCATGTCGGAATGATGTTCGTGCCGAAGTTCGTCTTAATATGACCATATATCGCCTCGGTCACACCCTCTTTCTCCATCTTATCCAGCTCCGCGTCGATGGCTTCGATCAGGCGCTTGTCGGAACTCACGTAGCAGTACTCGCGTGGTCCCAACGTCAGATCGGCGCTCGCTAGGTTGTTCAGGTGGTTCTGTTCGATCATGAACTGCGCCTGAAAGCGGAAGCAGATCACACCATCGTAGCTGCCCGATGCCAACTCGAACAGAGCGCGTCTCAGGTCCTTCACTACCACCGGATTGGCACCTGCCTTGGTCAGTGTGTCCACGACAGGTATCGACTCCATCAGGGCGATGGTCTTACCGTTCACGTTTCGCAGTCCGTCTCTGTTGTGCTCCTCCCCTTTCCGGTACACGATCTGGTAGTACAACCGGAACACTGCCCGCGAGTAGTTGGTCAGGTTCTTCCGGTTCGGTGAGTAGAGCATCATGGCCAGTCCCACCCTATTGTTCACCACATCATCAACAATGGTTTCCCAGTTGTCCGGTCTGTAGTCGAAGGGGATGTCCAGCCGGTTCATCAGCTGCGTCGTGAATTCGAGGTCAAGCCCATGCGGCTCCCCCTTCATATCCACCATCTGCAGGGGCGCATAGTCCAGGTCAATGGAGAAGATAAGCGGGTTGTCTTTCGTATAACCAAGATTGTTGGCGCTTACCGAAAAGGCAAGTGTCAGCATAAAAAGGATACAACTCAGTCTTAGCTTCATATTGGCAACCGTTTCAAGCTTATGGCTTGTATGGCGACAAAGATACGAAAAAAGTCTGTAACCACCAAACTTTTTGGCTGAAAGAAAAAATCCCCCGACGTAACCGTCAGGGGATTAGCATTTATTTAGCCTCCGAAATTATCGTACATTATCGACTCCGGATCGACACCGAGACTGTCGAGCATCGAGACGACGGCTGCGGACATCGGTCCAGGACCGCACATGTAGTACTCCACATCCTCCGGAGCCTCGTGATCCTTCAGGTAGGTATTGAGCATCACCTGATGGACGAAGCCCGGCGTGTACTTCACGCCTGCGGCGTCGGCAGCGGGATCGGGACGGTCGAGTGCCAGATGGAAGTGGAAGTTCGGGTATTCCTTCTCCAGTCCGAGGAAATCGTCCAGATAGAACACCTCGTTGAGCGCACGTGCGCCATAGAAGTAATGCATCTCACGATCGGTGGTGTGAAGGGTCTTCGTCATGTGCATGATCTGAGCACGCAACGGAGCCATACCGGCACCGCCGCCGACCCATATCATCTCCTTCTTCGAGTCGAAGTGCGGGTGGAAGTCACCGAACGGTCCCGACATGATCACCTTGTCGCCGGGCTTCAGTGAGAAGATATACGACGAGGCGATACCCGGGTTCACATCCATGAATCCGCTACGGTCGGCCTTGAACGGCGGTGTAGCGATACGGACGGTGAGCATGAACACGTCACCCTCGGCCGGATAGTTGGCCATCGAGTATGCACGGATGGTGGGCTCGGGGTTCTTACACTTCAAGGGGAACAGACCGAACTTCTCCCACGACGGCAGATACTCGTCACCGATGAGCGACTTGTCGAAGTCCTTATCATAGTCGATGCAGTCGAAGGCAGGAATCTTGATCTGGGCATAAGAGCCAGGCAGGAAGTCCATATGGGCACCGGCAGGCAACTGCACCTTGAACTCCTTGATAAACGTAGCCACGTTCTTATTGGAGATTACCGTACACTCATATTCTTTTACACCAAGGATGCTCTCATCGACATGGATCTTCAGATCGCCCTTCACCTTACACTGACATCCCAGACGCCAGTGGTTCTTAATTTCTTTACGTGAGAAATGGGGTTTCTCCGAGTCGAGGATCTCACCACCGCCCTCGAGCACCTGTACCTTACACTGACCGCAGCTGGCCTTACCACCACAGGCTGAGGGCAGGAAGATACCGTTCTCGTTGAGTGTCGCCATCAGGTTGTTTCCCTGGGCCACACTGAGGGTACGGTCGCCGTTAATCTCAATATTCACATTACCGCTGGGACTGAGATACTTCTTAGCCACCAACAGGATAATCACCAGCAGGATGATTACCGCGAGGAAAACCCCTATACTATATGCTATAAACTGAGCCATAACTTCAATTTTTCAATTCTATAATTCTTAAGTTTTATATGTTCAGTCCTGAGAAACACATCATCGCCATGGCCATGAGACCGACGGTAATAAACACGATACCGAGGCCCTGCAGGGGCTTGGGCACATCCGAGTACTGCATCTTCTCGCGGATGGCACCCAGTGCCACGATGGCGAGCGTCCAACCGAGACCCGAGCCGAAGCCGTACACCATCGCATCCCAGATAGAGGTGATGGCCTGAGAGTTGGTCGGCTCCATGAGGATACGCTGCTGCATGAACAGCGAGGCACCCATGATGGCGCAGTTCACGGCGATCAGCGGCAGGAAGATACCCAGTGCGGCATAGAGCGACGGTGAGTATTTCTCGACGGTCATCTCAACGAGCTGCACCATACCGGCGATCACGGCAATGAAGAGGATAAACGACAGATAGCTCAGGTCGACGCCTTCTGCGAGGCAGTCGGGACCCAGCACCTTGGTCTGCAACAGATAGTTCACGGGTACGGTGACGGTGAGCACGAAGGTCACAGCCAGTCCGAGGCCCAACGAGGTCTTCACGGTCTTCGACACAGCCAGATAAGAGCACATGCCCAGGAAGAAGGCGAAGATCATATTGTCGACGAAGATCGACCTGAATAATAATGATATTGCGTGTTCCATATCTTACTTCTCCTTATAAAAATATGCACGATGCACCCAGATCACACATCCCACGAGGATGAGGGCCATGGCCGGCATCGTCATCATACCGTTGTTCATATATCCGAAATCATAGGCGCAGTCGGGAATGATCTGGAAGCCCAGCAGACTGCCACGACCCAAGAGCTCACGTGCAGCGCCGACGATCACGAGGATCATCGCATAGCCGAGACCGTTACCCACACCATCGAGGAACGACGGCCAGGGCTTGTTCTGCATGGCGAACGCCTCCAGACGACCCATCAGGATACAGTTGGTGATGATCAGACCGACATACACGCTCAGCTGCACGCTCACATCATAAGCGAAAGCCTTCAGGATCTGCGATACGATGGTCACGAGCGCAGCTACCACGACCAACTGCACCACGATACGGATACGGTTAGGGATGGTATTGCGGATGATCGAGATGATCACGTTCGAGAATGCCGTAATCACCGTTACGGCCAGACCCATCACGATAGCTGGCTTCAACTGTGAGGTCACAGCCAGTGCCGAGCAGATACCCAGCACCTGACCCAGAATAGGATGGTCTACGTTTAACGGGTTTGTGAAAACCTCCTTATTTTGCTTACTGAATAATGCCATAGTTTTATTCCTCCACTACTTTAGTTGAATCAGTATTTGCAACAGTCTCGAGCATTCTGCCGACAGCGTATATTTGGAAACCCTTCAGGCCATCCTTCAGCATAGCATCAACACCGTTCGAAGTCAGAGTAGCACCAGTCACACAGTCAACCTGTGTAGCGGCATCCTCAACCTTCTTAACAACCGAGAGTACTACGTTGCCGTTCTCATCCCAGATCTGCTTGCCGATAAATTTCTCCTGCCAAGCCTGAGAGTCCTTGATTTCGGCACCCAGACCGGCGGTCTCGCCCTCGTGGTTGAAGTAGGCACCGTAAACCTTGCCCTTTTCGTCGATAGCAAGATAACCGCTGATACCACCCCAAAGGCCCATACCCTTCAAGCTTACTACGGTAATGTCTTTGCCATCAATCTGGCATTCATAAGTCTTCTGGCCGTTATCTTCGTTCTCTTTCTCAGCCTTCACCACCTCGGCATACTTTGCCTCGGCCTCCGAACCGTCGAGGTTACGGATGTTCAGCGAGTAGAGAATCTGCTTCTTCACGTCAAGGGCGACGTTCGCATCCTGCATAGGCTTCAGTGCCTTATAGACAAAGGCCAGCAGGAAGGCGACGATCACCACCAGTATCGCACTATATATGATAATGTACGAATTCGAGTTTGTATTCATTTTCATATCTACTTCCCTCCTTACTCCTTTACACCTTTACTTCTGTTCAATCGCTTCGAGATATTACGCTCCACCACGAAGTGGTCGATCATCGGAGCGAACATGTTACCAAAGAAGATGGCGAGCATCATACCCTCGGGATAACCGGCGTTCATCACACGGATGATGATAGCCATCGCACCGATCAGGAAGCCGTAGATATACTGACCGCAGGTCGTACGACAAGAGGTCACGGGGTCGGTAGCCATGAACACGGCACCGAAGGCGAAGCCACCGAGTACGAAATGATGCCACCACTCAATCGACTGACCGGTCGTCTGGAAGAGGAAGGCCAGCACGCCACCACCTACGAACACGCTCAGCATGGTGCGCCATGAGGCGATGCCCGTCCAGAGCAACAGGATAGCGCCCAGGGCGATGGCAAACAGGGAGGTCTCACCAATAGAACCGGGGATGAAGCCACAGATCATATCACAGATGGAAGCATCGGGAGCGATGCCCTGACCGATCTGTCCGAGTGGTGTGGCAGCGGTGAAGCCGTCGGGCAGTGTGTTACCCAGACCGAAGATCGAGTCCTGAGCCACCCAGACGGTGTCACCTGTCATCTTCGACGGATAGGCGAAGAACAGGAACATACGGGCTGCGATGGCCGGGTTGAAGATGTTCATGCCCGTACCACCGAAGATCTCCTTACAGAAGATCACGCTGAAGGCGCAGGCCAGAGCCAGCATCCACAACGGACAACCGACAGGTACGATCAACGGGATCAGGATACCCGACACCAGATAACCCTCCTGGATCTCCTCACCCTTCCACTGAGCCCATGCGAACTCGATACCGAGACCGACGATGTAGCTGACCAGGATCTTGGGCAGGACTGCCAGGAAACCGAAGAAGAACACCTCCAGGAAGCTGGCCGATGCCAGTGTTCCGGCAGCAAGGTAGTTCTGGTAACCGATATTATACATACCAAACAGCATGGCAGGCATCAGAGCGAGCACCACCATACTCATAATACGCTTCGAGTCGATGGCGTCGTGGATATTCACGCCAGTCTTTGCCGTGTCATTAGGCACGTAAAGGAAGGTCTCAAAGCCGTCGAACACCGAACGGAAGGCATGTAGCTTGCCACCCTCTTCGAAGTTCGGTTTGATCTTATTGAGATAATTTCTTAAATTCATATATCAACTCCTATTAACTACCTTTCTTTTATGCATTCTCTTTACGTAAGATGTTCAGTCCTTCACGCACGATGCGCTGCAGTTCCAGCTTCGAGCTGTCTACGAACTCCGCCAGGGCGAAGTCCTCAGGACTTACCTCATAGATACCCAGCGCCTCCTGACGGTCGATATCACCAGCGATGATAGCCTTGATCAGGTACTCGCCATAGATATCCATCGGCAGCACCTTGTCGTACTCACCACTCATGATGATATGACGCTGACCACCTTTCACACGGGCATCCAGCGCATAGCTTTTCTTACCCAACAGCCAAGAGAAGTAGCTGCGGTTCACAGAGAACTGCTTGAAGCGCGGCAGGATCCAGCCCAACAGCTCGTCGGCATCGTCACCCTCGGGTATCACGGTGATCTCAGAGGTATGAGCACCCAGATAACCGTCCTTGGTCGTCGCACGACCCGTCAGCACATTACCGTTGATGATACGCACGCTCTTCGTGTCGTCATAGCTGTTGCTCAGAAGTGTGGCGAGCTCCTCACCCACCAGCATATCGACATAGGCGGGATTCTTCACCTCACTACCGCAGAGGGCCACCGTACGACGCAGGTCCACCTTTCCGGTATTGAAGAGACGACCGATGAAGAGCACGACCGTCGGATCACCGATGGTCCACACCACCTCACCTTTGTTCACCGGATCGAGATGGTTCACCTGAACACCCACGTTACCGGCAGGACACGGACCGTCGAACACGTTCACTTCGACATCCTTCACGCCCTCCAGGACTGAGCCCACGCCTACACCGAGATAGGTCTTGGCAATCTTCGAGAGGGCGGTCAGACCCGTCTGGAAATCTGCCTCCTGACCTTTCACCTCATACTCATAACTGGCAGCAAGCGGTTTGTCGCGCAGCGCAGATACAAAAATTGCCTTAGGCTGGACACTCGGGTTGGTTGAAACAGCATAAGGCAACTGGTCGATGTAACCGAAGATACCGGCTTCCAGCAACGCGTTGATCACTTGCTCGCCTGTCATGGTGCCGACCTCCCGTTTGCCGAAGTCCGTAAACTCCTGCTGGGCATCAGCATCCACCTTCACGCAGAGCACTTTCCTACGCTCACCACGCACCACCTCACGGACCGTACCGCTGACAGGCGAGGCAAACTTCACTTCCGGATACTGTTTATTCACAAACAAAGCATCCCCGGCCTTGACCTTATCACCTTCCTTGACGATCACCTTCGGAGTCACTCCCTCGAAATCATCCGGAACCAATGCGTACTTTCCGCTCGATTTCAACTGGATCTTCTTCTCCTCAGCCAGTCCTTTCAGGTTAATGTCCAAGCCTTTGCGTAACTTAATCACATTTGCCATTTATATAAAGTTTGATTGAATAGTCGCTCAAATGCGCTTGCAAAATTAATAATAATTAGGTATAAAATGAGCAAAAAACAACAGAAAAATGCGATTATACCGATAAATTGTCGTATTTTTGCAGAGTAATTCAGTCAAAGGGAAAATAATTGCCATATCTGACTGACAAAATATAGAAACCCACCAGGACAGATCCACGTGAAAGTTCTCAAACGACTTGTCAGTATAGCCATCTGGAGCATCATCGCCATCAACCTGATGCTCCTGGGCGTGTCGCACCTGCCAGCAGCCCAACGGTACATCGGTTCGAAAGTGTCCGAGGTACTTGGGGAGAAGTTGGGCACCCAGGTGTCCGTGGGCCGTGTCGATCTGGGTTTCCTCAACCGTATGATCATCGACGACGTACTGATCTACGACCAGCAGCAGAAAGAGATGCTCCGGGTGGCCCGCCTGTCGGCCAAGGTCGAGCTCATGCCACTCACCGAAGGACGCATCTCCATCTCGTCGGCACAGTTGTTCGGTGCCCGTGCCCGTCTGTACCGGAAGGATGCGCAGTCGAAGCCCAACTACCAGTTCGTGCTCGACTCCCTGGCATCGAAGGATACGACCACCCATACGCCCCTCGACCTGAAGATCAACTCGTTCATCATGCGCCGTTCCAGTGTGGCGTACGACGAATATGATGTCGCCCCGACGCACGGTCGCTTCAACCCGCACCACCTTCATCTGAGTGAAATCAGTGCCTATATCAGTCTGAAGGCCCTGACCGACGACTCCCTGCACGTCAACGTGAGACGACTGGGATTTAAGGAACAGTCGGGTCTGGAGGTGAACCGTCTGACCTTCCATCTCGAGGCTGGTCAGCAGTCGGCCTCTTTGGAGGATCTCCTGTTGGAGATGCCCAGCTCGCGCCTGCAGATCGACAGTCTCAAAGCCACCTACCGCCTATCCCCCACAGCGTCCAAAGCCACGGGCCAGACATCACCCCACGCCACGGTCCCTGAGCCTGTCGAAGGGCAAACCGTGGCGGATGCTTCGACAAGCTCAGCAACCGCACCACAAAAAATGGGCTCAGCAACCGCATTGTCCAAATCGACCGCCCGCCACTTGGTGGAGGGCACGTTGGCCTTCCATGGCGGCATCAAAAACTCCTTCATAACCCCCTCAGACCTAAGATGTTTCAATCCCTCACTCAAGAACTTCCAGAGGGAGATATACAT
>Ga0265299_10004558_pt1 | contig 13068 bp, 8 predicted proteins | sample AusTroGonzalo_MG_4_FD_193485 | JGI IMG/M metagenome (GOLD analysis project Ga0265299, IMG submission 193485) | Bovine rumen microbial communities from tropical cattle in Woodstock, Queensland, Australia - Gonzalo_02 | ecosystem: Host-associated > Mammals > Digestive system > Stomach > Rumen ...
GTTCGGTAAGGGTCAGCAACCGGTAACCACCAACCTGATGAACTTCATTCGCTAAACGATACTAACTGACGAAACAATGTTACAATCCAAAACTGCAAAACTATGCATAATGCTCCTACTGCTTTCGGTAGGAGCATTTGCTCAATCGACAGAACTGTCCTACCGCCGTAACGCACTGGCGGAAGCCATGATCTATCACTCCGAAGATACCTTTGGCAGGAACATCCAGGAAGCATTTGAGGCCATACCTATCAGCGACAAGTACGACGACCACTCGGTAGGCATTCGCATTATCGACAACGACTATATACCGAACGTGAGAAAGAAGTCGCACGGCTTGGTGAAAGCGCAGTTCGGCAAGTCGCTGAACAAGGAGGATGTACGCCTAAACGGCGAGATGCTCGAGCGCATACTGAACGAAGGCGACTGCGCCAAGTGGATGGTGGCCAAGTGGTTTGGTTGGGATATAGAGTATATCGACTCGCTGCAATCGGACACGCTGATGGCTGAGGAGCTGAAGGACTCCCTGCTACTCGATGCGATGACGATGAACATGCGTCTGATTCAGCAGCGCGGACAGTACAACGCCAGCGACCTGGATGTGCAACTGGCAGGTCACACGGCACGTGGCGTAGCTGCCCTGTCGGATGCCGGCGAGGAACTGATAGGAAACACGTTCATGCTCATCAACGACATCACGTACGTCACCACCGAGGAACGTGCCGCCGTAGCCAAACTGACGATGAACATCATCGGCGGTGTGCTCGATGCGTTTACCGGCGGTGAAGGAGGCAAAGACTTGGCCAAGACCGGCGGGAAGATTGCCGACAGCTTCACGGGTTTCACCGTGCGTACGCACTCCTACCTCTATCAGCTGGACTGGAACGACTCCATAGCCGCTATCTTCTACGAGCAGTACTACACCGCTACGCCGAACAGAGAGAAAGTCATGGCGTTCCTGACCGACTCTACCTCGTTCCGCATGAAGTATGTGGCACATGAGTACGAGTTCGACGGCAAAGCCGAACTGAAAGGTATGTACGATCGCCGCGAGCTCGTGAAGACCATCTGTACACGATCCATCGATAAGAACATAGCTGCGCTGCAACTCGCCTACGAGGACTTCAAGGTGAAGACCCCTGTGTACGAGATTGTCACCAACGAGAAAGGCAAAGTGCTCGGTTACTCAGCCAAGATCGGCTTGAAGGAAGGTATAACCGAGCAGTCGAAGTTCCAGGTCATTGAGCGAGTTATCGACCCCCAGACGCAAAAGTCAACCTACAAACACATAGCCGACATCAAGCCCGTGAAAGGGCAGATATGGGACAACCGCTACAACGCCGTGATTGAGGATGCCAAGGATGCCAACCTGAACGCTACCCTATTCAAGAAAACCGGCGGCGGCGAGATCCTGCCCGGTATGCTGATCATCGAAGGCAGGTACAAGAAGGTGACGGAGTAGTCGAAAGACAAAAGACAATAGACAAAAGACAAAAATAGCCCGAGCGGATGCTCGGGCTATTTGTTGGCTCTAATCAGCCGGTGTACTTATTAGTTCGGATTAACGAACCTGTGTACCCTGAACGTTGAAGAGCTTGTTGTTGCGAACGATGTACAGAACACCGTCAACCATTACCTTCTTAGCCTCAGCGGTGAGAACAACGTCCTCAATTCCTTCAGGTACTACCCAGTTAGCTTTCCAAACGTAAACAGCAGCGTCGCTGAGGTCAAGTTCGATCGACTTGCAAGGAGTGCCCTTGTAGCTATCCTCTGCCCATACGTCCTTGAACTTAATGTTATCCAGACCTACAGCTGTATCTTCATCGGTTTTTTTCTGAACATAAACGATCTCGTTGTCCCATGTACCAGCTTCACGGAACTTGAACTGATCGGTTGCTGCAGCCTCGAGCTCTGCGAAATACCAGCCATTATCAAGGCGTTCCATAGCGGTACCTTCCCAACTATCGAATGTACCGATGATTTCAACACCTGCTTCAGGAGCATTTGCCGGAACATTTACCCATATAACGACGTACTCTGGAGCAGAGGGTTTCTCGCAGTTGTTCCATGAATACAACTCAGGATCGCCAAGGTCATACTCAAGATTTGTTTCTTCACCAAGCACAATGTTTGCGCCACCGTTAAATGCATTCCATGCGTCATTCTCAGCGTCATACGCTTTAAGCTCATTGGTCCAATCAGCGCCCCACTCTTCAGAAGAACGGAATTTGAACTCAGTACCCTCAGCAGCCCTGAAGCTAACTTCGAATACAGCACCCGGGAGGCCGGCATTCTGACGCTCAGCGGTCTTCAGCTCGTTCATGATCATAGCTTGTTGTGCCCAGTTGTTGAAACCACCGGAGATAGCCGGAACAACATAGTCCTCCTCGTTGCAATCCGGAGAAACCAATGTAACCATGTAGTTGTGATATACAGCGGTACAAGGATTGTTCTTCCAAGCTTCAATGGTGAATACGTTCGGAGCGTCGGCACCGTAGTTGATGAGGTCGATTTCACCTGCAACACCACCTTGAACAATCTGTACGCCACCGCGGATAGCGGTAGCAGCACCTACCTGATAATCCCAGCTGAAGTTACCACTACCATCCAGCATGATCGGTTTAGCCTGGATACCCTTCTCTGCATCGGGCTCTGCTTCAGGTGCGAAAGAAGCTACATACCAGCCATCGTAACCCTCAATAGCCGCTGCAGCAACGCACTCAGCGGCATTGCTCTTCCAACCGTTGAACGAACCGGTCAGCACGATGCCGTTACAAGCAATGTCAGCAGGAACAAAGAAACATACGCAAACATTACCAGCTTCGTAGTAATCTGCGAGAAAGTCGTCTGACGGTACAACGTCAGCCGATGCAAATGTGCTAATACTCATCAGCGCAGCTGCGAAAAAAGCATAAAACTTTTTCATAATGATTTTTGTTTTAGTTAATTAAAATTGTTAATTAATAAGTTACCTTATTTTTAGTAGCCTATTTCTTCGTTGAGACCTTTTAAGTTCTCATTTGCGGTGACATCCTTTTCCGGAATAGGATATACATTATATTTCGCATCCTTACCGGCCTTATGTCCTTCCCAAACCATAGTAGCGTTCGGACCTGCAAATTGTCCAAATCGAATCAAATCCGTACGGCGACGACCTTCGCACCAGAACTCTTTTGCCCACTCAACCATTAACGATTCGTCGTCCAGCGTTGTAATCTCCGGAGCGTTGGCACGACGACGCAAGCAGTTGACAGCCTCTACAGCCGGAGTCAGTTCGCCTGTACGGTAGCAAGCCTCGGCATACGTCAAATAAGCCTCGGCAAGACGGAACAAAGGAATATCCGTATCCGGCCATTTGGGTTCGCCAACGGGCGATGCCCATATCCACGGAGCTTCTACGATAGAATCATTGCCAAGCACGTCCTTCAGAGTTGTCGTCTTAGCGGTAGAGTATATACCATTGAACTTAAGAACTGACCATGAAGCGTAAAAATCTGCTGCTTCATTACCGGTCAATGACATCTTCTTTCCCGCGGTTGTTATGGAGGCCATGATGGCACGGTCGTCTCCTAAAGCAACAGGCATCTGATACTCATTGAGCGCCACTGAGGATGCTTTGGATTTGTCAACCCAATAATATACGAACTCCGGCGAGGAGCGGAAGCACGACCAGGTATCAGTCGATCCGAAAGGAACATAGTTGGCATCGCGAACTGCGCTGAGCAGGAAGCGTGAGCCACCCCAGTTCAGGCAATGGATTGCATCCTGGTAGATGAGGAAGATTGCCTCATTTTGGGCACCGTTATTATCATTATCTCCCATAAACAACTGCTGGTAAGCAGAGAAATAAACATGGTCTGCTGTACGCTCTGCAGCCAAGTCAACGGCAGTCTTTGCCGATTTGTCATAGCCATGCAGTGTGTATGAGCTTTCCATCAACATCTTCGAATACTGCTTAGCTTCTGCATAGCGCGGTGCGCCATCGCGAGCACCCAGTGCGGATTCATTATATACCTCTGCGTTGAGGTAAAGACGCATCAGCAGGAACCACGCGCATGCTTGATCGACACGGTATTTATTGGTTCGCTGTCCTGCCTTGATAATATACGGATCTGCTGCCAACTCCAGACATTCGTCCTCCAACCATTTGAACAACTCCGGACGTGTAGTAGGCATCGGTTTGTTGGGAGATACAGTCAGTGAGAACGGCACGCGATAGAACATATCAAGCAGATAGTAGAAGTTTATCGCACGCAACATGCGTACTTCTGCACGCTGAGCCATTGTCTCGGCATCCGTATAATCAACTGTCTTGTCCAGGAACGAATTGCAAAGCGTAATATCAAAGTTCAGACGGGAATACAAGCCATAAACCAAGTCGTTGCTCGCACTCCAGGTCTGTGTACGGATATCAGCCAATCCTACATCGTTCCAGATCCACCAACCTTCATCAGTACAGAACTCATTGAGTTCCCAGAACATACGATAGAAGGAAGATGTACCCTCGTCAATGCCATCCACATCTCCGCTGCCATCCGGACCTTTTTGGCCGGTGGTACCGAAAGTAGCGTAGCATTTAGCGAACACGGCATCTTTATTAAAAGTAGTGTCAGTATTAGGATCGAGTGGCGTTCTATCAAGCGAACACGCTGTCAGCCCCATACCTAATAAGGCAGCAAAGAATATTTTTGTGTATTTCATAACGCTATTTAATTTTAAGTTTTCTTTATTCTTGTAATCCTATTACTTATTAGAATTGGAGGGAGACACCCATCACTGTAGTCATACTACGGGGATAGATGTTATTGTCAATACCACCACCCACCTCGGGGTCTAATCCCTTGTAAGAAGAAATCACGCACGGGTTAGATACGGTAACGTAAGCACGACCTTGGATAGTCTTGTTGAAGCTATAACCGAGTGTGATGTTATCGATTCGCAAGAACGATGCACGCTCTACAAAGAAGTCGGAAGCGTACCAGTTGGAGTTCTTGATGACATTTCCGCCCTTGGGATCTACACCGATTTCGTAGGCCTGTGTCTCAGCGTTCCATACATACGTGCGGATATCATCGCTACGCATGTTGTCGCCGTAATAGCAACTGAAAGCAGATCTCAAAATAGAGTGATAACCGCCATTCTGGTTCTGGTAAACCTTATCAGCCTCTACCCATTGCAGGTTGCCTGCCAATACGTCGTTGTAAACATAGTTGCCGATATTGGCACGCAGCGTGATGCCCAGGTCAAAGCCGTAGAATTGGAACTTGGTTTGCAGACCCATGGTAACAGGTGCTACAGGATTGTGGTAAATATACTTGTCTTTATCGTTGATTTGACCATCTTTATTACGGTCTACGAAATAATGATGTACCACGCCGTTCTCATCGGCCATAGCTTTCGTCTCATAAACGAGGAAGGAGTATGCGGCCTCACCTACCTTATGAGCCTGGATTGTATTACCCGTACCCGAGCTGATACCACCGGTCGGAACAAAGTAGTCAGGATCATCAGACAGCAACTGCGTAATCTTGTTCTGATTCCAAGCCACATTGTATCCTAAGTCCCACTTGAAGTTCTTGTTGTCAACCAACACGGCATTGATGGCGAACTCTACACCTTGGTTATAGAGGCTACCGATATTACCCAGCATTTGGTTCTTGAAGTTAGAACCTGCTGATACATTGACTGTACTGAGCAAGTCTTTGGTACGACGATGATAGTAGTCAATATTACCATTGATACGGTTGTTCAGGAACGCAAAGTCGATACCGATATTGCTGGTAAACGTTTTCTCCCAAGTAAGGTCGGTATTATATACACCCGGACGGCTGGTATAATACACCGCGTTACCGTTAGCATCCTTACCCGCATACAGAGGATTGCTTTCGCCGCCATCCAAAACGGGGTAGAACGCATGATCTTGAGCTGTGGTGTAGGTAGGCAGGTAATAATAGTCAACACCCAAGTTCTGCTGACCGGTGATACCGTAGCCGAGACGGAGTTTCAGATCATTGATCGCGTTAACATCCTTGAGGAAGGTCTCCTTAATCTTCCAACCTATAGCTAAGGACGGGAAGAAACCCCAGCGTGCATTCTCTCCTTTGGAATTCAATTTAGCGAAACGTGATGATGCATCCGCACGGAACGTACCCGTAACGAGGAGCTGATCCCAGCCGTTCCAATTGATACGGCCATAGACTGACTGAAGCGCATTATCCGTGATATAAACCGAGGTATATCTGTTATACGGCTTGCCCGCCAATTCAGGGTCATTATTCGTAGTTTGGTACATACCCCAACCATCACTTTTGTTGTGACGGTAGAAATATTGGTTTTCGTAACCGACCATCACATCAAAATGCTGGTTTGACTCATCCCAATCATGTCCGTATTGGGCATATGCTGAGAACTGCAGGTTGTACTTGCTCATATCGCTCCAGCCATCCCATCCGAAATAGTGATTGTCATAACCAAAAATGGATGTTGTCGTTTTCTGCTTGCCATAGGAATAGTCAGCGCCGAAATTAGCATGAACATGCAAATCTTCGAAACCGTGAATCTTGTAGTCTACCTCAATATTTCCCACAAACGAACCTGCGTTCGCACGATCGTTCTTGTGTGCCAATGCAGCGGCAGGGTTGCCTGTTGTCTGTGCGTTCGTCGTATAAGGCCACTCATTATCGTTGTATCCGGAAGGAGTAACTACGCGTTGGTAGTAGCCGTCAAACCATTTATCAAGAACGTTTTGAGCAACAAGCACATCGCCATTGGCGTTAACTGCCTCACCTCTAACGGGCATAGTAGGATCCATCGAAAGAGCTGCGCCTACAACGCCGGCAGGATAGTGGTTATAGATATACATTCCCTTGGTATTGATATTGAATACCAGGTGATTGTTCAAGAACGAGGGGTTGAGATTAATTGTAGCGGTAACACGCTGCATTTGCGATGTCTTAATCGCACCGTTTTGCAACGTATAGCCCACCGATGCACGATACGGCATATCCACTACATCGTTCTTTGCGCCACCCATGATAGATACGTTATGGTCAGTAGAAATGGTGGTACGATAGATTTGATCCTGCCAATCCGTACTGGCTGTACCCAACGAATTCGTCTTCTCTTCGCTATGGCCTAAGGCGGTTGCGTATCCGCGAAGCTCGTCTGCAGTAAACACTTGCGTCCGGTTGGTAAGAGTACCGATCGATACGTTACCTGCGTAACTTACTTGGGGTTTGCTACCCTTCGAACCTTTTTTGGTAGTGATAAGGATGACGCCGTTCGAAGCGCGGCTACCATAGATGGCCGTAGCCGAAGCGTCCTTGAGGACGGTAAAGCTTTCGATATCATTCGGGTTAACCATCGACAGCGGGTTCGATACACCCTGAATACCATTTTCATCCATTGCCAAACCATCGATAACGATGAGCGGGTTGTTGGATGCGTTCAGCGAAGCACCACCACGAATAGTGATCGAGCCTGCACCACCAGGGGTACCATCCGCTGCTACCACATTCACACCGGCGATCTTACCCTGGAGCATATCCTGAGCACTAGTTGTAAGACCTTTGTTCATCTCATCGGGTTTGATTGCGGTAACAGAGCCGGTTGCATCACCTTTCTTCACAACACCATAACCGACTACAACTACCTCTTCCAGCAACTCGGAGTCTTCGCTCATACGAACGTTCATACGTGGAGCTGCATCCAACTCCTGAGTCTTATAACCCATATAAGAAATAGCCAGTTTGGCACCTACTTGTACACTCAAGGTGAAGTTACCGTCAAAATCGGTAATTGTACCATTTGTCGTCCCGATTTCGAGAATAGAAGCGCCAATAATGGGTTCATCATTAGCTGCATCTACGACAGTACCCTGCACCGAAAGTTGGGCGAATGCTGACAATCCCACAAACAGAAAACAAGAAATCAGCAGAGCGCGAAGATTGAATATATAGTTTTTCATACTCTATTATTTTTTCAGGTTATGATAAATCACGTTATCCAACTTAAATGTACCATCCAAATAAGAGGATATTTGCAGCAGCTCATCTGCGCTGTTATCGGTATGCTTATAAATCACATCAAATGAGCCGTCTTTGACCATTGCAAGACTCCAATGATTGGCTGAGTCAACAAAATTGCGGGTCGCAGGAACTTCTTGTATCTTGAATGTGATAATCGTATCATTCTTTGTCGGATCCTGTACTTGAGGCAAAATTGCTGTATCCGGTGTAACAATGTTAACCTGCTCACCTTTTGACCATGCTAATGTCTTTCTGTGTGAAGTAGCATCGTCATAAAAGCGAATATACGAAATCTTCTGCGAAGCAACGCCTACAGGGATTTGTTCCTCATGTTTATAACGTCCTGTAATAGTATCAACGACAATCGTCTTTCCTTGGCGATGAGTTTCATACCAAGTTGTATCCATCGTCCAGTGATCTTGCATCACATAAATTGGATCATAAGCAGCCCAATCAGAGTTAGCAACATCAGAATAAATGGAAGAGGCAATATCAGCAAGAGCATCCGTTTCTGACAACTTCACTGAATCTGATAATGTAAAGACATTATTCAGATATAACACATTCAGCACATCATCACCTGCAACGAGTCGCGCTTTTCTTCCTAACATCGAACCCGTAAAATCTTCCCACTTAAGCGAATAAACCTTCGACTCATGCGTAGCGGGAACGCCATCTCCAAACGAGAATGTTGTTTTCTCTACAGTATTGTCTGAATGAAAGAAATGGAATTGTATGACATCCATATTGTAACCATTTACATCCAAATGGCTGCAATACTCAAGACTTTGGAAAGTCTCTTCTGAGAGTTTCTTCAGTTGCTCTTCCGTGTCAATCTCATTCCTTTTACAACCAACAAAGGCTGTTACAATGGCCAAAGCCATAATTAGAATTGTAGATTTGTTTTTCATAAATTAGGATTATTTTGTTTTGTTTTTGTTTGCAATTTGATCGACCAAGATTGGTCGATGGCTTAAGGCATGCGGGCGTTAATCCTCCTCCTTCTCTCTGATCATGAATACGGAAACAGCGCCAAGCAGCAGCAATACACCTGCCACTACGAGCATACCTGACTGCTCATGCGAGCAAATAGTCTTCAGCAGCAAGCCACCGCACAGTGCAGCGCAGATCTGCGGCACACATATCGTGCAGTTGAACAGACCGAGATAGTAACCCATGTTGCCGCCCTTGATAGCGTTGGTAACAATGGTGAAAGGCAGTGCGAGCATTGCAGCCCAAGCAGCACCGATCAGGGCATAACTGAGCCACAACACATACTGGTTGGTCACGAAGAACACCGAGATGAAACCGATAGCGCCTACCACGAGGGAGATAGCGTACGCACCCTTGTTGCCGAACCAATGTTCGAGCTTAGGCAGAATAGCAGCCCACAGGAGCGAGCCTACAGCCTGTATGCAGAATACCACACCTACCCAGTTGCCTGCATCCTGGAATGCTACGTCCTTGGCATCCAAACCGTCCCAGCCGAAGCAGTTGGCAGCAATAGCGCCATTCGAATACGTCCACATGTACATGAATGCCGACCAGCAGAAGAACTGCACCAGACCTACCGTCCAGAATGCCGACGGAGCTTCCTTCAGCAGCTGGATGAAGCCCTTATCGTCCTCCTTCTCCTCTTTCTTGCTGTTGTCTATGCCGTGGAACTTGGCATATTCCTCCGGATTGAGCTCCTTAACCGTTGCGAAGGTATAGAGCGAGCACAAGATCAGGATGGCTGCGCCTGCGTAGAACGACCACTTAACCGAGTCGGGGATCACACCTTCGGGAGCGGTGTTGGCTATACCGATCCAGGTAAAGAAGATCGGGAACAGGTAACCCACTACCGAACCGGCGTTACACAGAGCCGACTGAATAGCGTACGCCGTACCTTTCTGCTCCTCGTTAACCATGTCGCCCACCATCATCTTGAACGGCTGCATGGCGATGTTGATAGACGTATCCAGGAACATCAGGCTGAACAGGCCGAACCACATGGCGGCATTCAAGCCCAGGAAAGCCGACTGCGCAAAGGTGAAGTTACCGGCGTTCGGCAACAGCAGCATAACAGCCACGGCAATCAGCGCACCTACCAACAGGTACGGTTTGCGGCGACCGAGGCGATTCCAGGTCTTGTCACTGTATTTACCAACCAGCGGCTGAACGATCATACCCATCAACGGCGGGAGAATCCAGAAGAAACTCAGGGTGTGGGGGTCTGCGCCCAACGTAGCAAAGATACGCGAGATGTTGGCTGACTGCAGCGCGTAAGCGATCTGCACACCAAAGAAACCGAAGCTGAGATTAAACAGCTGTCCGAACGAACGATTCGTATTTTCCATACTTATACATTATATATTGTACGTGTTTATGCGCGTGTGTATAGGGTTTCGCATTTTTCGTAACATTTCGTAATGTTATGATTTTTGCAAAAAGCGCCACAAAGTTACAAAAAATAATTTGAATTTGCAAGTACTTGGTGCATTTTTTTGCATTTTTTTCAACTTTTAGCGTTTTTTTGCCTAAATTGTGCAATTTTTGGTCATATTTTTGCAAAAATTGATCAAAACTTGCTTTGTTTCGAATATATTTTATTCGTAGGTAAGCACAACCACTCTGTCGGGGTTAAGTATTTCCTGTGCCACTTGTTGCAGTTGTTCGGGGGTTGCCGCAGCAATCAGCTCGTAGGTCTGCTGCCATGTAGGTGCATACCCTCGGTAGAGTACGGATTTAGCCATACTCAGGGCATTGTTCTCGGCATTTTGGGCGCTGATAGCCATCTGTCCACGCAGTTGCCTGAGTGCAGCCCGCAGTTCGCGTGGTGTGAGGGGCGTTTCGGTCAGCCGCCGGAGTTCACGGCGGATGACTGCCATACACTCGTCTTTATGTTCCGGCTCGCAGGCAAAATACGTACACCAGTAGCCGATGTCTGACAGCGGCGTGTAGGTCGATTCGATGGTATATACCAACCCGCGCGCTTCCCGCAGCGCTATGTTCAGCCGCGAGTTCAGGCTGCCGCCGCCTAAGATATTGTTGAGCAGATAGAGAGGTAACTGGTTGTCATGTCCCAGGGGATAGGCACGTGCACCGAGCATGACGTGCGTCTGGTGAGTATGCTTGGTGTAACTCACTGACTGTGGCTGACGGTCTTCCTCCTGTGCAAACGAGAGCTGCCTGTCAGGCGGCAACGTGACCGCATAATCACCGAACAGTTTCACCACCATCCTCACAAAACGCGAGGCGGGTATATCTCCCTGGCAGAACACCACCATCCGTTCTGGGCGGTAATGCCAAGCCATCCAGGCTCGTGGATTGTCGGGCGAAGAAGAGATACGCCGAAGCGTCTTCTTCGTGCCCAGGATAGGTTGTGCCAGACTGTGCCCGGCAAAGAGCATATTCTCAAAATCGTCGTAGATCAGTTCGCTCGGGGAGTCGTTATAGCTCTCTATCTCGTCGTAGATCACCATCCGTTCCTTGTCGGTCTCGGCTTTCGGGAAGGTGGGACAGAGCACCATTTCGGAGATCAGTTTGAGCGTTTGCGGCACATGCTCGTTGAGTGTAGCGGCATAGAACGTTGTTTCTTCCTTGGTGGTGTAGGCGTTGATTTCGCCCCCTACCCCTTCAATCTGCGATATGATCTGCCGCGCGGAGTGGAACACCGTGCCCTTGAACACGCAATGCTCGATGTAATGCGCCATGCCGTTCTCTTCCGGTCGTTCGTCGCGCGTACCCGCACCAATCATCACACCCACGTACGTTATAGCTGATTGCGTACGAGAGTGAACAATTTTCAGTTTATTCGGTAGTGTATGATAAAAAATTTGCGTATTTTCTTGCATTTCTCAAAAAAAAGTTGTACTTTTGTATCCGCTTTTGGTTCATCGTAACCTCGAAAAAGAACGTGCAACGTTGTTTTTCGAAGAGCCGAGGCAATCGTGCGCTTTATGCCGCAGGGCGGCATCCGATAGCACGATTTGCCGAAGGCGAGCGGCATTGGCGGAATTGGTAGACGCGCCAGACTTAGGATCTGGTTCCTTACGGAGTGAAAGTTCGAGTCTTTTATGCCGCACCACGGATCAGCAATGATCCGTTTTTTTGGCTTCCTGCCACAGGGCTTCCATCTCGTCGAGGGTCATGTCTTTGAGTTCGCGTCCCATCTCGTGCGCGCGCGTTTCCACATAATTAAAGCGGTGCATGAACTTCAGGTTCGTCTGCTCCAAGGCATTATCCGGACGAATCTTGTACAGTCGGGCGGCATTGATCATGGCAAACAGCAGATCTCCGAACTCCTGTTCCTTAGCTCCGCCATCCTCCTTGGCCAGTTCGGCTTGCAACTCATCGAGCTCCTCATGCACTTTTGCCCACACATCTTCCTTCTTTTCCCAGTCAAAGCCGACATTTGCCACCTTATCCTGTATGCGATAGGCTTTAACAAGCGAAGGTAATGAGTCGGGGATTCCGCCCAATACGGTCTTGTTGCCGCCTTTCTCCTTGAGCTTGACTTGTTCCCAGAGTTTGCTTACTTCCTCGGCGTTTTGCGCGGCTTCCTGCCCATACACATGCGGATGGCGGAAGATCAGTTTGTCGCTTATGCGGTTGCAGACGTCCGCTATATCAAAGTCATTCGTCTCGCTGCCCATCTTGGCATAGAAGATCACATGCAGCAACACGTCGCCCAGCTCCTTGCTGATCTCTGTCATGTCGTGTTTGGAGATGGCAGCTGCCAACTCGAATGCCTCTTCTATTGTATTCTCGCGCAGACTGTCGAAGGTCTGCTTGTGATCCCACGGGCATTTCTCCCTGAGTTCATCCATAATCGTCAGCAGCCTGTCAAACGCTGCTAATTGTTCTGCTCTACTATGCATATTCATTTAACGTTTTTCAAAGAAAAACCATTTTAACTACTTAACTATTTAACGTTTAACCTTCATAGTTATGAAGCGTTAAACTCCCCTTCGGGGAAAGAGCTGCGTACGTCCATTGGCGGAAGCAATCGCCTAATATAACGACCCGTGCACCCGTTGCCAATTCGAGGTCAAGCTCT
>Ga0265299_10004560_pt1 | contig 13066 bp, 7 predicted proteins | sample AusTroGonzalo_MG_4_FD_193485 | JGI IMG/M metagenome (GOLD analysis project Ga0265299, IMG submission 193485) | Bovine rumen microbial communities from tropical cattle in Woodstock, Queensland, Australia - Gonzalo_02 | ecosystem: Host-associated > Mammals > Digestive system > Stomach > Rumen ...
GCGGTCGAGCATCCGGCTGAAAAGGGACGACTCGCTGTTGTTACGAATGACCTGAGCCATGTTGCCCGGCGGGACGAGCACATCCTCCATCTGGTGGATATAGCCGTTCTTACAGGTGATGTCGGCGCTGATAATCTTGTTTCTGAAGATATAGGCAGAGTGCTCATCGGGGTCGAAAACGTTTCCCGTGACCACTTCAAAGTCGCTGTCATTGCCACGGGTCGTGATGCCGTTGGTGGTCATCTGCTCCTCGGTGAAATGCACCATCATGGGACGGGTGGCATCCATGACTACGTAGAGGCCCTTGTCGTAGTACTTCGTCCAGTAGTCATTGTTCACGGGCATGTCGAGCTGGTGCTTCATGTGGGTGATGGTGTCTATGACGCTGGCGCTGGTGACATGCTTCAAAGCCATGCCGTGGATGATGGGGTCGTCGGAGGTGCCGGAGATGTTGGACAGCATCTCCACCAGCAGGGCATTGTCGAGCATCGAAGAGTTGAGCAACTGTTTCTTCATGGCCAGCGTCAGGTCTTCGTAACGATGTACCCCCCATTGGTTATTGGCATAGAAGCGGTCGAAGGCCTCGTCGTTGGCGGCAAAGACGGTCTTGGAGCCGGTCTTCGACAATGTCTCTGCATAGCCGAGGTCGTCAATAAGGCGAAGGTAGTTGGTGAAAGTACCCGACAGCATGGCTTTGTCGCCTTCCTGAAGGCTGGCAGGGTCCTTGAGGGCTCCATAGATGCTGCCTCCCAGCCAGGAGGGGTAATTGCCTGGGTCGTCAAGGTCGTAGTCGTCTGTACATGCCGTGAAGCCTCCACATATCACAGCAATGGAAAAACAAATCCATTTTTTCCTCACAAACAAGAAAAAGCGGTCATTCATACAGGTTTTAGATATAGTTATTGTTCTTGTTCCTTCTTTATAAGCGACCAATTACGCTTATCAGCGTGCAAAATTACAAAAAATAATCAAAACTATAAAATTATTTCCAAAAAAGTTTTCCTTAATCTGTCATTTTCCACCTTTTTGAATCACTTTTGCGCATCGGGCTAGCAATAACAGCTGTCAACACGAATAGCCATTGAAATGGCTATAACATGTCAATGAAAAGAATGAAGGTGAATTCCAGTGGAGTTCCTCCGGTTTTTCCGGGTTTTGGTTATTCCATGGAATCCACCTTCATTCTTGGTGGTTTCAGTTTAGAATGTACGTATTAGAAGTTAGCTCTTCTAGTGTTAGCAGCCATGATGGAGATAACATTGGAGATATCTGCCACGTCTACTACACCGTCACCGTTCACATCGGCAGCAGCATATTGAGAAGTACCTGCCATTACGCTGATGATAGCGGAAATGTCGGCCACGTCTACTGCGCCGTCGCCATTGACATCACCTTGCTTACCGAGCGGTCCGGGCCATCCTTCGTTGTCACCAAGCTGGATGAGTGTCAGCGTCCATCCGCCCACACTGTACCAGCTGCCGCCGAATACCTTCTCTGTTCCGAGAGCCTCGCTACCAGCAGCCGTACCGATGAGTAGCTGGTGGTTGGCTACCACTACTGAGAGTTCCTGATGCTGGAATCCACGGCCATTGCCGTTGTTGGCATTATAAATATTGAACCAATACTGGTATTCGGGATCGTTTTCTGCGAGTCCACCTTCAATCTTTGCCTTTGCCTCCTCCCAGATGGGACCGTGTGTGTCGCTGGCAACCTGCTCCACACCCTCGTCATCAATCCAGGTGTTCATAGGAATCTCGGTGAAAGCCTTTTCGCCGTCCTCAGCAGGAGCGGTGAACACGTAGGCACCCTCAGCCGGTGTGCGGGTATAGACACCCACGGTGTAGGATCCGTTGGGCAGGCTGGTGATGAGCTGTGTGGCAATATAGCCTACTAAGCCTCCTGAGTTATAGCTGTCGAAATAGCGTGTGTCACTGCCGTCGAACCACTGTCCACTGGCTGTGTTATTATTTCCGTTGCCCTTGTCAAAGGTCCAGCCGTCCTCAGCCTCTACATTGGGATTCATGATGAAGGCAGTGTAGTCGGTAGCCCCCTGGGTCTCCCAGATGACCTGCTTGTTCACGTCGAAAATATAATTCTTCAACTCTGCGATATAGCCGTTCACGGTTTCAGCGTCCTTCAACTCGCTCATCAGAGCTTCCTTCTGCTTCGCCATCAGTTCCTCAATTTTTTTCTTTGCAGATTCTACGGAGGCTGCTGCCACCTCTGCTGCATTATTATAGACAGGAGCGTAGTTGAGGTAGTTCTTCAAGAGGTTCACGCGGGCGTCAATCTCTGTGTAGGTAGCATCAGGGCCGTCGATCCAGTTCATAGTCTGCTCGTAGGCAAACGCTACGATTTCCTGAGCGGCACCGTATTCCTTACCATTAAGATTGGCGGCCACGGTGGGCAGGGTCTTACCTTCCATCATATACTCCTGGTACTTAGCTTCACTGGCCTCTGCTACTTTCATAGCCTCACTCAGGGCTGTTAGTGACTCGAGGTCAGAGCTGTTGGCAGCATTGGCTGCGCTCAAAAGAGCAGCCTTGTCGCCAGCAAAATGCATGGTAGCTGCAAATTCCTGAGCCTTGGTTTTTGCCTGAGCGACAACCTCCTCCAGAGCATTGGCTCCGGCCTCGCCAAGATACCACAACTTGAAGTTGGTGGCACAGAACCATCCTGCGGAAGCTTGTCCATTACCAGTACCCTCGGCACCGATAGTGAGATTACCGTCGATGACAAGCACCTTATCGCTGGTCAGTGTCTCCCATTCCTCATAATCCCATCCCTCAATGGTCATCACGGGCGACTCTGTCTTCTGTACGGTGCTCTTGGCAAAGGTGTGCTGGTTGGTGATATATCCGGCCTGAGTGATGAGGTCAGCCGACACCCTGTAATAGCCATTGGGAAGGTCGGTGAGGTCCTGGCTGATGCTCACGGTCTGTGTGAAGCTGCTGGCCCATGCGTTCCAGCAGGAGCGTCCCTGAGTATAGTTAGTGCGCTGGTCACCGCTGGTGAAGTCACCGCGATACCATCCATCGCTGGTGAGGTAGTCGCCAGGATTATCCACAGAATAGGTATATCCAGTCTCAGCGTTGCCAGTAGGTTCATACTGTGGCCGAATGAACCAAGGATTCTTCACCAAGTAGGTCCAGTCGGCGGGATTGGCCTCGCTTGCCTCCTGTGACTGGCAGTAAGCCAGGATAGCGGCCTCAATCCTTGCAACGAGACCCAGAAGGGTATCTGCATTGCCAGTTTCCTTATCGCCATTGAACCCTTCGTAAGCAGCTGTTAACTCCTCATAACCGGGGAATGAAGTAGTGTTAATCAAGTTTTCCATCTTGGCCAGTGCAGCATCAATAGCTTCTACTTCATCGATGGCCTTCTTGAATTTCTCGATGTCGGCATTGGCCTTCTTCAGCGCCTCGGTCATGCTTTCCACTGTGCCGCTAAATGATTCATAGTCAATTTCAGATGCGTAATTGCTCATCTCAGAGACAAGTCCGGTCAGTCCTAGTTCTGTGGCCTGGGCAATGAGTTCTTCGATGTCTTTAATAGCGTCAGAGAGGTCGCTTCTCAGCAGTTCTTCGGGGTCAGCTTCACCAATCTTGTAGAGTTTGATACCGTCAATCCAAATGACAGGCTGTTTACTCGACACATTATTTTGAGCTTGGAATCCAAACTCCATGGTAAACTCAGCAGTAGGAGTAAATTCAATGGTATGTTTTACCCATTGGTTAATTCCTTCTTCCGACGAAAAATCAGTATTATCCGGGAACACATCTTTACGACATGTAATCTTTCTGAGGTTCTTTGCATCTCCCGTGGCAATACCTGAGTTATAGACCATATACTCCAAACGATAAACAGCGCAAGGAAGCTCTACCACCTGAGAATAGGAGCAGCTATTTGTCCATCCTGCACGCAGCTGAAGCACGCCAGTATTGTCGCTCGTGTCAAAGCCTTCGGGTTTGGCAGGAGGGTCAATAGTGGTGAAAGTGCCATTGCTGGGACGGCCTGTATTAAACAGACCTGCAGGCATGTCATACCTGAAAGAGCCGAAGTAGACCCATTCCGGCTTTTGTGTCGTAGCGTTCTCAGGAGTTATTACTGTGGCATTGTTTTTACCAGCCTGGAACGTGGTTGTCCAACCTTTGATGGTCGTTACGAAACCGTTAAACGATGCGTGCCCCTCATTATTGCGGGCATAGATGGTGCCATCGGCACAATAGTCCCAAATACTGGCTGCTGAACTGGCTGTAGAGCTGGCTTCCTTTGCAGCTGTTCCGTCAGTGTTGAAACTAATGTCCTCATCGAATCCTGCATTCTTGATGTAGCTGGTCACATCCTCTTCAGTCTGTGCCATCATGGGAAGAGCCATGAGTACACTGACTGCAATCAGTAAGATTTTCTTCATGTTGAAAAAGATTTAAGTTAGTAAATAAATATTTGTTTTAGTTAGTAAATACAAAATCGCGTCAAAATTACTACATTTTTCTTAAAATACAGGGGGTGAAATTCGTATTTCTTGCTATTCCCTTAAAATATAATCAGTCAGTAGTATTCAAACTTTCTATAAACTCAGTGGGCGACATCCCTGTCTTCCGGCGAAAAAGTGTTCTAAAATGCTTAGGATCGCTGATGCCACAATGCTCGGCAACTGTCCTTACAGTTCTGGCACCTGCACTGAACCTGTCTACAGCCTTGTTTATCTTATAGTCATTGACAAACTCCTGAATGGACATCCCCGTGACCTCACGCAGCCGTTTGTACAGGCTGGAATGGCTCATGGCAAGCGAATAGGCCATCATGCCAACCTTGAAATCAGGGTTTGTCAAGTTAGCTTCCACCACATCGGCGCATCGTTTTAAAAGCTCTTCGTCGCTCATTATTATATGATTTAACTTTCGGGATCAGTGGGATTTCTCCTGTTCTGGCTGTTGTCCAATTAGCAGCAGTTCTGTTTGATCACTTTTGCTTTTCATCTTCGCTTCTCGTTCGTGGCTGTCGTGCCATTGATTTCTGCTGATTGGCAATTCAATTGCAAAGTTACAATTTATTTCTTAATGAGCAAAATTTCTGGGTAAAAAGTGATCAAGGAGAAATCTTTTAGATATTGACGAATCGTTGGCATCACAAAATAATTGTGAATATTTAGCAATGGAGTCCGTCTTGTTCTGTTTTTTAAAGACACTTAGAAGTCCTCTATATAGGGGGTCGAGTTGTGTAAAAGTCATTCTAGGCCTGAATACTTTTCTGTAATAATATTCTGCCGAATCAAGATTATTGACACCTTCATAATACTTTCCTTTATAATAATAGTATTGTATCATGGAGGAAATCACGATAGCTCTGTATGGTTTTCTTGATGACAAGTTCTGCACTGTCTCTCTTGTTCTGCAGGACATAGACGCCTGCAATCATCTTTTGTTCATAGAGCGCATATAAGGTGTCTTTTGCAAGAAAATGGTAGTGGCTGGCCTTGTGGTGCGCTTCAATCTCGTATGATAGTAGCAGCTGCTGGTGATAAAGACTTGCCATTTGTGCATGGATGCTGGCCAATGTATAGAAGTCGCAGTCGGCGACCGTGGTGTCGGCACAGGCGACGGCATCGAGGTAGCAGTCGACGGCGCGGGGAGCCTCGCCCATGTCGCGGTAGGCGCAGCCGAGGAGGTAGTGAGCCTCCATGCGCTCGTTGGGGGTGCCGTAGCGGTCGTAGTAGTCAGCAACCTCCTTCATCACGGAGTCGGTGGTGAAGTCAACGTACTCCTTGTTCATCTTACGGGCACGGAGCAGTTCCGCTGCATACGTTCATGGCGGCCAGCGTCGCAAGCCATGAGCAACAGGAGGGGGATTGCAAATGGCAACCAATCGAAAATGGAAAATCGGTTATTATTCAATGGTTTGTTAAAGTGTGAGAATTTTCAGCCGCAAAGATACGAAATAAACTGAAAGACACCAAATAAAAAGTTGTCGAGGTGATGGACAAAAAGATTTCCATCACCTCGACAAGAGCAGTTTTTGCCGATTTCATCGGCTAAAAGACCCACCACAGTAAGAACTGTTTATTGGCATTTTGGATATGAATTAAACATCATAGTTGGGCTATGTCGCTCTCAGTAAGTGAGAGGCTCTTGATAATAATATCCATCGGGACGCCGTTTCCCTTCAGACTTCTGGCATTGGCAATACGCTCTTCTGCACGACCTTCAGCACGGCCTTCAGCACGACCTTCAGCACGACCTTCAGCACGACCTTCAGCACGACCTTCGGCACGACCTTCGGCACGACCTTCAAGCTTTCCTTCGCCCCGAGCGGTGACAATCTGGTCGGCCAGGATGACACGATCGTCAATGTAACGACGGTAGGCCATCTGTTCCTCACGGCTCATCTTGACGAACAGCAGTTTTTCACGTGCTTCCTGCAGGCCGGGCGCATTGGCATCCTCAGGAATGTCCGTGTTGGCCAAGAAATAGCACCACTGCTCCAACGGCACTTTCGACCAGCGGTTAAAGTCGTTCACCTTTAAGATTATGTACTCCGGGAACAGCTTATATACGCTGTCCACGCCAAACTTCTGCTTCTGGAAGGTCGAGAGCTGCAGAACGTCGTCGTAGTGCTCACCCCGAAACTCGGTACGTCCGCGATAGATGAAGTCCTTGCCCTGACCAAGGTCGAAATAGACAATGTTGATGCTATAGACCTTTTTCACGTTCTCGTAGTTCTTCCCGCTGTCGATGTACTCCGTAACCAGTTTTGACGCACCAAAGAGTATGCGCTGGAAGTAGGCATACTCCGATTCTCCCTGTACCTCGACCAATAGCAGTTCGCCATCTTCGTCCTCGGCCAGCAAGTCAACGCGGTTCATCTTGCTATCGTCGCGTTCCTTGTTGCCCTCACTCTCTAAAAGACGGTGAATCTTCACTGGCCGTTCCAACAAGGTAGAAACGAACCCTTCCAGCACACCGAAGTTGGCCTTGTCGCGCAACAGACGCTTCAGGGCCCAGTCGAAACTGATAAATGTCTTGTCTCTCATTGTCGCCTTCCTTTCTTCTTTTGACGTTTCTCGGGTGCAAAGTTACGAAAAAGCGGGCGAACCGCCAAACGATTCGCCCGAATTGTTACTAGATGCTCCTAAAATGTGCAGGAGGCCCTGTATTTTGCTTTTCAAAATCGCTTCTCGTATTTCCTGCCGTCCTTGATGTACACGCCTTTGGAAGGTTCTTCTGAGAGTCGGCGGCCCTGCAGGTCGTAGAATGTTGACGGTATGGCGGTGGTGCTCTCGGAGATGGCATCGCCGACGGACGACTTCTCCAGCTCCACGATCCTCCTGAAATCTGTCCAGCCCGCGGCCGTGTACTTTTTCTTTGTGCCCGCAGGGACATAGAGCGTGGTGTGAGAATATGTCTCCTCGTCGCAGATGGGCTCTGTGAGGTTGAAAGGCTCCTCTATCAGCGACGTGATGCTCTTTAGAGTGGGTATATAGCTGAAGACATTGTTTTCGATGTCCGTCACTCCCGACGGGATGGTGACTGCCTCCAGGCTTGTGTGCACAAAGGCAGCTCCGCTGATGCAGCGAAGACTCTTCGGAAGGGTGACATGGGTCATGCCGCCGCATTTATAGAAGGCTTGACGTCCAATAGACTCCACAGAATCTGGTATGACGAGTTCACCCTTCAATGATGTGCAACACCAGAAAGCCTCGTCGCCTATTGCCTTCACCGTGGAAGGGATGACCGTGCTGCCGCAGCCTATCAACAGAGTGCCCCACCCCCTTGTTATGATGGCATTGATGCCGTCGCGTGAATCATACCGCCCATTGTTATCATCTATGGTAATGACTTCAAGAGAATCGCAGCAGACGAACGCGCTCCTGTCTATGGTTACCAGGGTTGAGGGTATCTTGATGGACTTCAGCCTGTGACAATTGGAAAAGGCCGCCCAGTAAATGCGGGTCAGACCCTCGGGGAACTCCAGGGATGTAAGGGGACATTCAGCAAAAGCCTGGCCGCCGATATGTTCCAGACCTTCAGAAAAAAACACCGACGTGAGCGATGAGCACCCGTAAAAGGCATTGGAGGAAATCTCCTTCACTGTTGGCGGAAAGACGACGGCTGTAGTCCTTTCGTTATGCTCAAAGGCACCGTGGTCGATAAAATTCACGACATACTCCTGCCCGCCGACAGTGAACCGCTCCAGGATGGCGACCTCGCCCACGGCATCCTTTCCGTCCTTCACCTTGGCAACCCCACTGCCTGGATTGTAGCTGTACACCACCTTCGTCAACGGGTCGGTGTACTCGTCAGCCACTACAGAAAGTGTGGACAGAGTTAACATAAAAAGCAAAGACAATTTCTTCATAGCTTAAAATATTTGGTGCAAAAGTACATATTATTATTCTATCTTACAAATATTATGTCAATTAATTGTCGCTGCAAAATTATGTCAAAAGTATTAATTGGACAAGAAAATGCCCAACAAAAAAATAAGCCAAAAATAAGCCAAAAAGGTGAAAGTGTTGAAAATCAGGCCATTGGGTTTGTAAGCCAAAAATAAGTCAAGCCACGATTATCCTTCTCTAGGGTCGTGGGGACAGGCACTTGACCCAGACTCGGGTAAATGTTCCTGTCCCCACGACCCTTATAATTGTCGCTGCAAAATTACGACAAAATTATTTATTGAACAAGAAAATGCCCAACAAAAACAAATTTCTTCCCATCTTGTATAAACATGCCCTTCTGCGGCTTGTCAGCAAGGCAGCGGCCCTGCAAGTCGTAAATGCTTGGTAGTGCAGGAGAGGATTGCGCTTTATTCATACCCACGACAACGCTCGTCTCAGGATTATTGCAATGGTACATATCCGCTACGGCCAGCATGGCGGCCTTCTGGGCTATGGGGGCTGTGTAATCGTCAACGGAAATCATAGGCGAGCTTCCTTGTATCCATTCCTTGTTGATGCGTGTCTCGTCCTCGGTCACCGGGATGCCCGTCCTAGGGGCGATAATTGTCTGGTAGTAGCAGCACGAGGCCGCATAGCGGGTGAGGACAAATTCACAGTGGGCGCCATCGCTTGTCAGGTCCATATCGTTGTTCAGCGAGCTGGCCCGCAGGTTCTGCACGGCAGTACCGTAAGGCAACACGATGCCGATGTCATAGTCCACGCAGCACTGTCTCACCGACTCTGCAATGAGCCTCCACCGTTCCAGCGACGACCCTTCGGCATTGTACACATCGTTGCTGGCAGAGCTGTGCTGTAGCACCAGTCCGATGGTGGCCTGTGGCTGATGCTCTTTGATGATGGCGAGCAGCTCGTTGAGGTATCCCTTGGCATCGTGGTTCGTCCACTGCTCATAGTAAGGAGCAGAAAAGGGCTCGGGCTGTATGAAGATGATGTCCCACTGCTCACCGCTTAGTGCCTGGCGGAAGAGTGAACCGTCACCCGCCTTGCCCTCTCCGGTGGCGATGCTGGCATCGATGCCGCCGACAACCTTCTCTAACCGGTAGTCCAGGTGGATGTCTATGTCGTTGTAAGTATCGTACCAGTCCTTGAACGAGGCCGAGGACAGCATCATGCGATAGATACACAGGTCACTGACGTCAGCCTCCGTACCCTTGACAATTTCTGGCAGGTAGCACGTGGTGTCGAAGGTGAAGCTATTGCCGATGTGCAGAATCTTCAGGTTATGTTTCGTAAGCAACTCGTAAGTGGAGCTGTCAAGGGTTTGAGCGGCTGTACCGTTGCCGCATAGTTCAGGCTGGCCAAGCTGGACTACAATGGCCAGCATGGCAATTCTAAGAAAACAAGTCATTGTCTGCCTGTATTTTATTCCTTCTGTCCCGCCATGATGTCGATAATGGCCGCTATGTCGGCCACGTCCACCTTGCCGTCGCCGTTCACGTCGCTAATGCCTTCGCTATCGCCCATCGTGACGCTGCTGAAGCCCTCCATCACTGGCCGTCCGTTGCGCCAGCCAATGGTGGCCACGGCCACGTCGCTGTCCTCATAGCCGTCAAGGGTGGCATGGATGCGGATCTCGTAAGTCTGGCTGAGGCTTACCTCGCCGCCACGCCCGCTGCTGGCATCTGTGCATTTTATCTCATAGATGCACTCAGCGCCCTCTGTCTCGCAGGAGAATACCAGTCTGCCATTATCGTAAGTGATGGTCGGGGTGGTGCATTTTGCCGCAACAAAAGCGGATACCTCAAAATCACTGGCAGTGAAAATGACATTATCGTCAAGCAGACACTCCCTCATCTTGACTGAAGACTCCATACCCCATCCGTGAGGTTTTTCCAGGCCGTAATTACAGCCGATGTTTTCCACCCAGTAGCCTTGCAAGGCATTTCCATACCGCTTGTCCGTCTCCGTCAGCCACAGTCTCCTTAGCTTCCTGCCGTTGACAAGTATGGTGTCCACCTTTGTCACCAGCTGCACATAGTTGTCATCCTCGAAAGACACGTCGCCGACATTCAGGCTGAAGTCGTAGAGAACGCCCTTATGGCCATACTTGTCAAGGTGGTACACCTTGCCGTCGTGTTCCTGAAGAAAGGCTATCACGCCTGGCCCGTAGGTCACGGGCTCTGTTCCCCCCTGCTGGCCTTTTATGTCCTTCGGGGTGATGACCAGGGTCTGGAAAAGCTTCTTGTAGCTCTCGCCACCTATCACCGTGTCGCCGGAGATGGTGTAGTAGAAGTCATAGCTAACAATCTCCGTATAGCTCTGCTCGTGCCACTGCTTGCCTTCAATCACAAGGGGGAGGTAGCCCTCTCCTGAAACTGAAGTGCTAGGAATCACAGATGATAAAAGAAAAAACAGGAAATAATGATTCATATTATTGAAAATTGAAATGCTATTTTTTTAACGTTAATAGAATCCAGATATTGTAAGTTTTATCTATTTCCGGCAGTATGGCTTACAAACTTGTCCTTCCTCTATCTCAAAAACGCAGCCTGTAGGGATTATCAAGTCTTTGTTTTTTTTCATATAAATACTACATAATGATATTTTAATTAAGTAATAAAAAACGCTGCAAATGTAAATGCTTTTTTATAACATTACAAATTTGAACACTTTTATTTGTACACAAAAGTAAATGAATTAACTTAAAACCAGTTAACAGAAATGTGGAAAGCACTGTTTTTCAAGAAGTTTGAAAAACAGTGTTAAATTGTACAAGAAAGTGCAAGAAAGGGTAATGTTGGAGGTGTAAAGATGTTACACTATATTGTAGCGAGACTTTAAGTTTGTATAGAATGTTCTTGCGACCTTTTCACCAAATAGTGCCTCGTTGATGGCAGCAGTATTGTTTGTTATGTTTTGCTTGGTCTCATCCAATAGGGAAGATTGTTCTTTGTTGGCTATTCCCATTGCCGTCAAAATACAGATACGGATTCTTAATGTGTTTTTCTTTGAATGTATTTGACAGACATCTTTATACAGCTGGGGATAATAATAACTGAAAGATGTGGTGAGTTTTTTCCAGTCGCTATCAGTAGGCTTCTTAAGTGGACTCTTTGAAAGTGCAACGAATTTTTTGCATATCTCCGTGTCGGCAAAGTTTTTGGCATTTTCTATTCCAGAATACAGGCTTTCTTTCTCCTTTGCACTTTTAAGTTCTTCTATTAGGCTGTTGTTTTCTTTAGCATACATTCTTTGAAGCTCTTCACGTTCTTTCCTATGCCTCAGCTCCATGTCCTTTCCTTTTCGGACATATTCTGCTTCCAGGTTTTCTTTCTCTTTATGATGCTTGTCGGTCAACCTTTTAAGTCCATCTTCATAGGCATACTTTTGCCTTTCTTGTTCCTCTTTATGCCTTCGTTCTAGCTCTTGCTGCTTATGTCTCTGCGTTTTCCTATATTGGCTAAACTCGCGCCAGCCAATAATGGCAACTAGGACAGTGCAAATGGTCATGATGGCTATAAAAATATTTCTCCTTATGACTTTTCTTTCATTCTCGAAGGCTTCTTTCTGAATACTGTTGTAATTGTAGGACGCAGCCATGATAGAGACTGTTTCTTGGTCTTTGACTGCCACTGACGAATCACTTGCCTCGCAGTACAGCTTTGCATATTTTGCAATGGAATCCGATTTACCTTGTTTCTCAAAAATGCCTAATAGTCCATTATACATATAACACTTTGATGACCACGGCATACCCGGTTGCTGCATTTTCCTGAAATAAAACTCAGCAGAGTCAAGCCGGTTAGCAGTATCAAACCACTTTGCCTTATATCCGTAAAAAAGCCGCTTGCCAGGAGGCAACTCATGGTTCTCGTCGAAGAATTCGCTTTCTGCCTCATACTTGTCAATAAGCTCTTTCAGTTCATTTGCCTTCTCTGGTTTTTCTGCGTAGATACTCATCAGTAGGGTTGACGTTAACAGTGCTTGCTGTGCGAATCCATTTTCCATGTATTCATTTGAAACGTCAAAAAGAATAATTTCAGCACTATCTGATTTGCCTTCCATAATATACGCTCCTGCTATGACGCTCCACTCATACAAGGCATGAAGTGTATCTTTGGCAACGTAGTTGTAATAGCAGGCCTTGCGGCGTTCCTCAATCTCGTATGATAGGAGCAGCTGCTGGTGATAGAGTTCTGCCGTCTGGGCATGGATGCTGGCCAATGTATAGAAGTCACAATCTGCTGCGGTGGTGTCGGCACAGGCCACTGCATCGAGGTAGCAGTCGACGGCACGGGGAGCCTCACCCATGTCGCGGTAGGTGCAGCCGAGGAGGTAGTGGGCCTCCATGCGCTCGTTGGGGGTGCCGTGGCGGTCGTACCAGTCGGCCACCTCCTTCATCACGGAGTCGGTGGTGAAGTCGACGTACTCCTTGTTCATCTTACGGGCACGAAGCAGTTCCTGCTGCATACGTTCATGGCGGCCATCATCGCAGGCCGTGAGCAACAGGAGGGGGATTGCAAATCCCAATACCCAACGAGCCGGAATTGCAAATCCCAGCCAGCGGGTAAATCCCTGCCAGCTGACGAGAGCTAGGAAAAGAGGAAGGCGGTTATAGTTCATTTCGCATTTATGTAAGTAAGGGGCAAAGTTACACAATAATTTTCT
>Ga0265299_10004561_pt1 | contig 13061 bp, 20 predicted proteins | sample AusTroGonzalo_MG_4_FD_193485 | JGI IMG/M metagenome (GOLD analysis project Ga0265299, IMG submission 193485) | Bovine rumen microbial communities from tropical cattle in Woodstock, Queensland, Australia - Gonzalo_02 | ecosystem: Host-associated > Mammals > Digestive system > Stomach > Rumen ...
CGACGTGGCAAATAAAATCTGCCACGTGACGACCGAAAACTGGCACGTGCCAAAAATAAATCGGCAAAAGCCATTTTGAAAATGGCAAAAGCCAAATTAAAAACGGCAAAAGACAATGGATATGACACCAAACCCGACACGAGAGGAAATCGAAGCCCTCGAAAGAGAGATTCAGAAGAAGAAGCACATACGCCGCGCTGTAAACCCAGAAAGGGTTTGTGAGCGATAAATATAGACAATAAAAAAAAAGATATGAAACAGACAAGATTCATCCCCATCGAGGACTGCGGATTGCAGATTCGTGAGCCGCAGGAAGGACAAGCGGAGAGTCGCACCATTGAGGGAACGCCAATCGTATTCGGAGTGCGTTCAGTGAATCTCACACCTTGGAGCGAAAGCCGCGAAGTCTATGAGGTGCTGGAGCCTGGTTGTATCAGCAACGACCTTTTGCAGCGTTCGGATGTCATCCTGAACCTGAATCACTCCAACATGGTCCCCGACGTGCTTGGTCGCTGTCGTAACGGCAAAGGTACACTCTCGCTCGAATTGCGGGAGAACAAGATAGGTTGCCGCTGCGACTTGCCAAACACAAACAACGCCAACGATGCACTCGAACTGATGCGTCGTGGTGACATCACCGGCATGAGCTTCGCTTTCGAGGACGACTGGCAGGACACCGAGAATGGCGTGAGCTATGAGCGCACAGGCGAAACTCGTAACGGAAAGGAAGTGTGGCTGCGCCATGTTAAGCGCATCACAGGCTTATACGACGTTGCCATCGTTACACATCCGGCATACGAGCAGACATCAGTTGCAACACGCGAGGCAAGCGACCGCATTGACGCTGCCATTGAAGCACAGATACAGCGCGAGTGTGGCGACGATGACGAGGCAAAGCGCAAGGCTGAGGAAGCCGCTGCAAAGGCTGAACAGGAGAAGCGCGAACAAGAAGAGCGCGAACTGGAGGAAGCCGCAAAAGAGCATGAGCGCGAGATGGCAACAATGCGCCTGTATCATCGCGCCCAGCGAATGAGAACAGAACAAGAATTAGAATCACTTATTTTTTAACCCTTAAAACGTTTTAGGAAATGAAAGAAATGACTAAGACACAGATTCAGGAGCGTCAAGTCGCTTGCTGGAATCGTATCGACGAACTCGACGAGGTGAGCAAGACCCGCGAGTTGACCGCCGATGAGCAAAAAGAACAGCGTTCTCTGATTGACGAGAGTGCTAAGTTGTCAACCCGCGCAAAGGCTCTCGCATCCGACGTTGAGCTTGCCAAGATTCGTGAACGCGAAGAGAAAGGCAAGAAGCTGCGTGAGGAAATTAAGAGTTGCGGACTCGAGAGGCGTGCAGCCAACGCAACGACCATCCTCGCCAACGCCATCACAACTGGCGACGACCAGAACGCGACCGCTAACCTGGAGGCAGGTGGCTTGATTCCTGTTGAGATTAAGCCAATCATCGACACCAAGGTTCCAGGCATTGAACTGCCCGACGACCTCGTGATGTTGACTGGTGTGACTGGCACTCAGGTCATCCCTTACAGCATCAACGACGTGAAGTTCACCGTTGAAGGTGAGGTGTCGAAGGTGGCAGAGCAGGCTCTCGACTTCGCCAACACCAAGTGCTATCCCCAACGTGTCGCTGCAAGCGTTCCAGTCAGCTTCCGTGCTATCGACAACGCCGCATTCGACATCATCGCATTCCTCACCTTCAAGTTCCAGAAGGGCTGGGCAATGTTCCGTGCGCTCCACGTTTACGCACATGGTGAATATACCAAGTTGCAGTCTCCTTTTGCAAAGGTAACTGTCAAGGAGCTGACTCTCGATGCAAACATCGGTAAGAACCTCGCAAAGGAAATTGCCGAAATGTACGACCTTGGCTTCGAAGGCGATCCAGAGGTTATCATGGACAAGACAACCGAGGTTGACTTGGCATTCACCAAGCTCATCCCTGGCACCACCGACAGCAACCGCACCGTTGTTCAGGATGGCCGCTGCGTAGGCTACCGCATGAAGGTGTCTCCTTACATCGACTATGCTATCAACTCCAGCGGTGTAGCATCTAAGGATGCAACCTACCGCTACATCGGTATCGGTCACTTTGGCTACCTCCAGGAGCAGCAGCATGGTGAGCTGAGGTTCAACATCGACGGAACCAGCCAAGAAAACTTTGACCGTGGCTGCGTAAGCGTGGGTATGTCCACAGACTACTCTCTTACTGACTTGTCGGCTCTCGTGAATGGCGGCGACGCTAACACTCCGCACAAGCCACAGGCCTTCAAGCTCATCAAGTTGATTGAACCTGCAAGTTCTTCTGACATCGACTAATCTTCTGGTCATAGTTCCAGATCGCTTCGGCGGTGCTGAGAGATAAAAGCCTTCACACCGCCGGAGCATTTACCAAAAAGCAGCAATGAAAACATTCGCAGAAATACTATTCGACGCGCTGAAGGCAGACGAAACGCTGATGGCTCTCATTGGCAATCGTATTGTCTCGACTTGCTTCGAGGTTCCGCCATACGAAACCGACAACACCGAGCTGCCAAACATAATCATCACCGACGACGGCTTCACAGCCAACGAATCGACGAAGGACTATGTGTGGGAAGGTGAAGAGGACAACGTGATGGCTGCGATTGATGTTGCTGCAAACAGTCCTTGGGAGGTGAGCAAGCTCGTCAGCATGGCTCGTCAGGCCGTAGAGAACTACATCGAAAGCCTCTACGAGCAAGGGGAAGATATTCCAACGTTGCAACAGGGCTCGCCATCTTCGCAAGGCCTTGACTGGGACTGGGAAAAGCCATGTTACCATCAGGCAGTAGTGTATCAAGCAATAATGCCAAAATATATCTACAACGATGAGCAAGAAGAAAACTAATCCGCTCGACGAATTGACGCAGAATGGTGAAGTCATTCTCACTGCCGAAACTCACGAGCAAGTCATGGAAGACGCAGCCGCACTGATTGAGGAGCTCGGAGGACAGGCTTACGTCTGCCTCGCTGCCAAGACTGCGGATGACTCTCACTACGCAAAAATCAAAATCAAAACTCAAAATCAGGAGGAATAAACTATGGGTGTAATTAAAGGCCAGAACCTTCGTGTCTTTGTAAAAGTCGGCTCGGGTACATCAAAGTGCATAGCTATGGCGACCAACTGCACGCTGCACGTATCGGCTGCTCTTGAAAGCGCGAGCACTAAAGACGATGCCGATTGGGACGTTCAGGAAGTTGTTGGGCTTTCCTGGGACGCTTCAACCGATTCCCTCGTGACGCTTGTGGATAACGGTTCCAACGGAGAACTGCCACAAGACCTCATGTCTCTAATTCTCAACAAGACAAAGGTGACGCTCGAGTTCGACCAAACTGCCGGAACCAACAACCGAACTGCTCAGAACTCCGCTATCAAGCGCAGCGGCGAAGCCTATCTGTCTGACTTTTCCTTGACCGCCCAAAATCGAGCTAATAGCACTATCAGCTGCCAATTCACGGGAGCCGGACCTCTTAGCTGATTTAGTGGCCATGTATAACCATTAAGCCCTGCTCCTTCGGGGCGGGGCTTATTTAATAAAGGAGGAAAAATATGGGTGTAATAAAAGGACAGAACCTTCGCGTAATGGTAGGTGACCCAGCAAGCTCATACCAGAACGTGCAAACGCCAACTTGCATTGCCGCGAGCCGTTCATGCACGCTGCATCTTGCGCTTGACGTTGAGGACGTTTCAACAAAGGACAGCGAGGGCGATTTTGCCAAGCAAGAACCCGTCGGCATAAACTGGGATGTATCGGTTGAGTCGCTTGTTACAGACGACACCGAAACAAATGCCAAGAAAACCGAAGAACTCGAAGTCGGCAAGACTTACGTTCTGTTGTTCTCGCGCACATCGGATGCGACAGGTGGTCAGAACCGAGGCGGTATTGACTCGCAAATCAATCTTGCAGGATATGCCGTGCTCAACGATTTGAGCATCCAGGCACAGAACCGCCAAGCGTCGGTTGCAAATGCGCAATTCCAAGGTGTAGGCGACTTGTTCCAAGCTCCGCCATCAATCAAAGACTGGGTGAACTCAAAGAACTACGGATCGTACGTCGGCATCGCAAAAGTCGCCACTACGGGACCAAGTTACACAGTTGCAGTAGCCGAACATGAAACCTACGGCACTACGCTGTTCTTGATTGCGCACGACGGCATCTGCACCACGCCATCGGCAGAAAGTGGACATGTGACGGGCATCACCGACCTTGGCAGTTCATATACAGCCGCAAACGATTATGACAGCTTGAAGAGCTGGGTGGCAAATATGGGGTATAACATGCCAGATGTGCAAACTGACGGAACATACGACTACCAATTCCTGCCAGCAACGGCAATAATTGGTGCGACCTACCTTGGCGAACTTGAATCAATCTAAACTCTCAGAACTATGACCAACGAGAAAACAATCCAACTTTGCGGCAAAGAAGTGCGCTTGCGCTATTGTGCCGCAACCGAGACGGGCTTCGAGCAGCTGGCAGGCAAGAGCATCGGCGACATTGACTTTCAATCTCAAGAAGACTTGATTCGCCTTGCTGTTTCTGCCATACTCGCTTCCTACATGCGAACAGGAGAAGAGGCACCCGTCAAGACTGAAGACTTGCTCTACGAAGCTAAGCCTGCTGAAATTGTCGAACTCTTCAAGACAACCATCGAACTGCGACTTGCATGGTACGACATTCCTGCGGTAGTGGCAGAAGAGCTGAAGAAGGAACAAGCAGAAGTTGAAGAAGAGGATGCCCCAAAAAACGCCTGACCGCTCACGACCGCTACTCGAAGCTCGTGGGCGAAATAGGCTATGACAGAAAGGAATACCTCTACGAACTCAGTTATTGCGACATTCTGTGCATTGAGCGAGGCTACTATGCACGCTATCATCAAAGCTGGGAACAAGCGCGACTGATTGCATATTGCGTGCATTATTGCATGGGTGCCCCGAAAGGACAAACTGCAAAGACAGTCACAGAGTGGCTTCCATTTCGCTGGGAAAAGGACAAGGAGCCATCGGCACCAATCAGCCAACAGACAGCGGAAGACCTGCGCCGGCAAATGATGGAATGGAACGCAAACATCGAAAACGAAAAGAGCGACAAATAGTGCCGCTCTTTTTTATTGTGGACCTTTCCACTTGCCTTCGTCTTGCATCTTGTTGAGGTCATACACGCCACACTCTTCAGGCTCGTCGCACTTTTCCTCGACTTGCTCAGGCTGTTTGCTGCAAGACATCACCATCACCATAGCGGCGAAGAAATACACCAGTCGTCTCATATATTTATTTTTTTTCTTTAGGTACTTTTAGTTTTTTCTTTAGGTACTTTTAGTTTTTTCTTTAGGTACTTTTAGTTTTTTCTTTAGGTACTTTTAGTTTTTTTTCAATCATGTCGAAGTCTTCATGCACGCTCTCAGCCAGAACCTTCGCATAGCGTTGCGTTTGCTTTATATTTGTATGACCGAGCATTTTGGCAAGGTTTTCAATCTTTACACCGTTGCGAAGCATATAGGTAGCGAAAGTATGGCGGGCAAGATGTGAGTGCAACGGGAACGTAATGCCGGCAGCCTTGCCGACGAGCTTCAGCTCTCTGTTATAGACTTGGTTGGTCATCTTCGGCACCTTCATGTCGTAACGCTCCAGAACTTCGACGGCTGGAGGTAGCAACTGATTCACAAAAGGCTGCCCCGTCTTTATGCGCGAACCAATGATGCGCCACTTGCCATCGATCTTCTTGTATGCGCTTATGTCGAATGCCTGCATATCAGCATACGCCAAGCCAGTGAACATTTGGAAGATGAAAAGGTCGCGTGCTTTCTCCATAAATGAGCCAGGAGCTGGCGCAAAGTTCATTATGAGTTGCATTTCGTCCTCCGTCAAGTATTCCGTATTCTCACGGTCGCCTTTTGAGAACACGCCACGCATACGGCTGTATGGGTTGAACGGAATCAACTCCTCGCGCTCGGCACGACTCAGAAGCGCACGGATGCACTTGTGATAATTATATACACCGCCACCCGATATTCGAGAACAACGCCCAGGAAGGCGACGGAGCCACGCATCCAACTTGTATATATTGTTGACGGTGACATCGCCCCAGGACTGAATCTCGCCATACTCACGCAAACGCTTCAGGACTGACTTATAATGCTTATAGGTGCCAATACCAACGCCGAGCTTCAGAAGCTCACCATCCATCCAGTCAAGCACCGTCTGCGACTGAACAGTTGACCATATATTCTTTTTTATTTGTGCAATGTCAATGTCGTGCCCGCTCTCGAGCGATTCATTGACTGCAGCCATCAGTTTGTCAACAATTATGCTGAGCCGCTTGTTCAGCGCATCAGCATGGATGTGGTTCACAACTTTGTCGAATGCCCACTGATGAGCATATACGCGCACGCCCGTAGGTATATAATATGAACGGCGGTTAATAGTCACTCGAGCCTCAAGTGGCCCTTCTTTGTCTTTCGGAGTTCTTTTCCGAAAGTCATAAACAATAGCAGCTGTAATCATAGTTTTTTCGTTTTGTGTTTTACCACCCATTTTTGAGTGGTAAAACAATGGTAAAACATTTTTGCGATTTTCTACGTTTTTCTGCTATTTTCAACCTTTTCCGTTTTACCGCTAAGTGCTTGTTTTTCAGTATTTTCCGCTTATTTTCAGCGATTTGCATACACCCACAAAGTGATCCGGATGGGGTTTGATAATAGCTTATTTGTTACGAGGTTAGGTGTTGGATGGTAAAACTGAGTCGGTATTTTCGGCGGTTGCAAGGGTTTTTGAAGGTGACAAAATGTACTCGCTTCCTTTCTGATGGCGAATGGCTTGGTCGAGCTTTTCTGTAAGCAAATCAACCTTTTCAAGCGTTGCTTTGAGCATCCGACGAAGCTCCTCCATTTCTTTCTCTTGTTCTGTCTGCCTGAAGAGCATTGCATCTGCTTGTTCTTGACTGATTGACTTTTTCGTTTGTTTTTTTTCAAGAATCATGCTGACTGGCTTCATCTTGAAATAGTTAATATCGAAAACGTTTGGGAATTTTTCGATAAGTTTGCGTATTGTCTTGTCTGATACGCCCTTCCTGTTTTGTCTTACATTTGAGATTGTTGCCTCCATAATGCCCGTATATTCGGACAGCTCTTTTTGGCTCTCAAAGACGTGCGTCTCGATGAGATAATCCACTGCATCAATAAAACGACGATTTCTTTCGATTTTTTCTTCCAAATTAGCCATAATTAGCCCCTATTATCTTAAAATATGTTAATAATTACGCCAAATTATTCCATTTTATTCTGAATTATCCTATATTTGCACTCGAAAACCAAAAATACGGAATCGGGTACAAAAATAGCCTTACGACACAGAGTGCCGATTTGCGTGTTAGGGAAAGCAAAGTTAAGGCTATTTCCCCGAAACCGTATAAAAATGAATAAAGATTTATAAACTTTTAACAATGGACGAAAGGACGAGACGCGAGATTATTGACACGGTGAGTGAGGCAATGAGCCGAGCTATGTCGGAATATGAGGAGCGATGGCTGACTGCAAAGCAGCTATGCGAGCAGTTCCAGATGTTCACAATGTCGTGGCTCAAAGAAAATGGCGACTGCCTTGGCAGGAAACGTGCAAGCATTGTTGAAACCGACGGAACCCGTCACTCTACAAGCTGGGCATATCCACGCAACCACATCCAACGCATGGTGATTGAAGGTCGCCTGGACTTTATGAGGAAGGATAAATGCCAATATCGTCCGAGTAAGAAGGACAACAAAATAAAAACCAATAAATAATAAAACTATGAAAAAAGAGACTTTGAAGAGATGGTTGATACTGAAGCGATTCATTTGCCTCACCTTTCCGCAACTCTACAAGCGGATGGAGACTTTGAAGAGCTGGGCAAGACTGGCGGTGATTATTGTTTGTAGCATTGTTGCACTTGTGCTTTTGATGGCTGAACCAAACGAAGACGGCAGCATGTTGAAGTGGTTCGGTGTGTTTGTATGCTCGAAGTTCGGAGCCATTGCGTGCGGCTGGCTTGCATACCAACAACTGAAAGAGCTGACAAAAGAAATCAAAACCAATAAATAAAGATAAATGGAATTTATAGGAACATTGAAAGGGTGTGTAGCCACCAGGAGTGGTGAAACCGCAAACGGGAAATGGGAGCGTAGGCAATACCTTGTTGAAGAGGTGGCAACGTGGCCGAGGAAGATGGTGTTCGAGATTGCAGACGGTGAGATGGGTAGGTACAAGGAATGGGATTCACTCATCGGCAAGAATGTATGCGTACGATTTGGCATCGACGCAAGAGAATACAACGGCAAGTGGTTCAACGATATTGCTGCCTGGAGCATCCGTGGCTGCGATCCAGAACCACCCAAGAACGAACAATAAACGGGACAAGAAAAGGCACGCCACAGCGGTGGCAGTTGCTTCCCGAATTTATCCACATTATGTGTTTGCAAGCTCCCGCAATGCGGGAGCAAAACGGAAGGTTGGCCGAGCGGAAAGGCAAAAATAATAATCGTGTGTACTTTGCAAAATAAGGCGGGTTCGACTCCCGCACCTTCCACGACTAAATAGCATGTCGTAAAGCCCTGCCAGAAATGGCGAACGTTAATGAATAGAGACTGGGTGACTCTGCTGCTCACTGCTATTGCAAAGCTCTTTGACTTACTGAACAAGAAAGCATGACACCAGAAAGTAGCGCATAGTTGGGAAACCATGAGACTGCGTGAAGGGCTGGTGTGTAATAGTATAACGTGCTCGGAGCAATCGGGGCGCGTAAAAATGGAAGCCGCGTAGAAGCAAATGGTAAAATCGCTTGGTGCAGAAATGACACTCAGGTACGCAGGTTCGAATCCTGCCGCGGCTACAAAAAATTTAATATAAGGAATTATGAACCATGAACGAGAACAAAGTACCACAAATTGACCAGGGCGAGCAGGTGCCAACGTTCCTTGCGGCGGACAACTGGTTCGGTGTTGACGTGACAACATATCGGCTTGACTTCAGCAAGCAATACAGCGCACCGAAATTCACGCTCTCGTGGAACGGCATCGGCTTTGCTCCGCTGGGCGGCATTCACGCTGTGACAGGTCAGGCGGGCAACGGAAAGACGATGACGCTGGCGCAATTCATTTCGGCAATACTTTGCGGCGAGTTCGGCAATCTGAAGTACGAACTCGAGGAAGAAATACCAGAGCCGCGAGTGCTCTACATTGATACCGAGATGGAGGAGGCAAACACCATTGCAATGAAGAACCGCGTGCTGACAATGTGCGGGCGACCAATAGAGCGCAATTATGACGATTTTATTGTGCTGATGCTTCGAGAGGTTGTGAGCGACGAAAAGAAAGTCAGCAGTGCCGTGATGCGCTGGAGAATGACCTTGAAAGCAATCTACGAATACAAGCCTACGGTTTGCTTCATTGACGGATTGCTCGACGTTGTGAACGACTTCAACAACAACACAGAGTGTCAGGAAATCATCTACAAGTGTATGCAAGCTGCCACTCACTACGGCATAAGCCTGTGGTGCCTCGTGCATCAAAATCCAGGAGCCGACAAGTTGGTCGGGCACCTTGGTTCGATGCTCGAAAGAAAGGTTACCGACATCTTCAGGACGAGCAAAGAGAAGAACGAGACAACAGGCTTGGCAACATTCACAGTGAAGCAACTCAAAGCTCGCGGAAGGGACGTGCCGGATTGGAAGTTTAGAGTGTTGCCAATAACTGGTTGGGGTGTTCCAGAGCAACTGAACAGCGCACCATCGCAGAACGACGAGCCAGACAACATAAAGCAATGGCTCAGCGAAGGACGCGACGACATACAATGGCCAGCCACGAAGGAACAAATAAAGAGCATCTTCAAGAACCGAGGCGGTGTGAAGAACAATCCTGCCCTGAATGACAACATGAAGGTGGCACTCAATAGTCGCTACGTTGTTATTCAACCACAAGACACGATGGTGAAGGGGCAAACACATCCGAAGTTCATCTTGAACCCGCTCATATTCCCTCCAGTTGAAGAACTACCATTTGAGCCTCCAACAGATGAGCAAACAGAGCTCGATTTTGAGTAACTTGCCCAACTTGCCCAATATACCCCTTATAAGGGTATATTGGAGGTAACTTGCCCAAAGCGCAACTTCTACACGCCGCAACAAGCCCACTGCCCTGCGCTGATATGGGCGCGGGCAGAGAGGGCTGGTTACAGCGTTTCGCAGTGTCTCGCGCACGCGAACATCATTGAAAAATTAAAAAGCATACAGATATGCCGCGTTGCGGCATGAAAACAACTTACGACATGATAGACAAACTAACCGAGCAGAAAATTAAGGACGCGGCGAACATCGTCGAGGTCATGAGCGACTTCATTACGTTGAAGCGCATCGGTGCCAGGTACACTTGCCTTTGCCCTTTCCACGACGACCACAATCTGGGCAGCTTCTCAGTATATCCACGCGGCAACGTCTATAAGTGCTTCAGCTGCAATGCTGGCGGTGACAGCATCAAGTTCCTGATGGACTACGAGAAACTATCCTATCCTGACGCACTGCGATACCTTGCCACGAAATACGGCATCTACATAGATGAGGACTACGACAAGGAAAAATTCAAGAACATAAAGCCTGCCAAGCCGCGCGAGATGTTTGTCAACCCTAATGACTTGCCAAAGCGAACATGGCCTGTTGAATACATCGGCTACTACAAATACCTTGCACACGACAACCTCGTGAGCTGGCTTCGTGAGCAGAAATGGGATGGATGCCAACGTGCTCGGCTTGAGGAGGCACTTCAGGACTATCATGTCGGACACCAATACTACGACTACTTCGGTCAGCACCACGAATACACAATATGGTGGCAGCTGGACGAGAACAACGTCTTGCATAATGCTCACCTGATGGAATATCTAAGCGACGGACACAGGGACAAATACAGAAGGTACACGCAGACATGGCTCCACGCCATTATGAAGCGAGCCAACAAGAACCCGTTCGACGAGAACAAAGAGCGAGCAAGTTATTGCCTGTTCGGTCAGCACCTCTTGAACAAATGGCCGAACGCGCCAATCAATATCGTTGAAAGCGAAAAGACGGCAATCATCATGGCTGCTGCTTACGGTAACAATGCGGCAGGAATATGGATGGCGTGCGCTGGAATGCAAAACCTGACCGTCGAACGGCTCGCACCACTCATGGCGACAGGCAGACCGATAGTCTTGTGGCCAGATCGTGACGGCATTGAGCGATGGAGCGAGAAGGCTCAGGAACTTGACTATATCAACATGAACATAAACACCCAGCTTGTGAAAGGATGCTGGATAGAAGCCGACGGTCCGAAAGCCGACTGCGGCGATGTGATACTACGAATAATAAACACTTGAGCGAGAAATGAAACAAGATGATGAAGGAAAATATGTAAGCGTTGCCGGTAAAATTAGCCTGTGGTGCTACGGACGGCTGATGCGCATACTGAAGAAGCGAGGCATCACAATCTACCAAATGCTTCAGAACGTGTGCGACAGCTTTGTGCGATATATGGATGACCGCCACAACCTCACGCCAGAAAGCGAGAAGGTGATGTCAATCTTCGAGCACGCCATAGGTTGGGAAAAGAACTTCAACCTTGGCGACCCAAACGTAAAGCCAGAAGTGAGCGAGGCGACCTACTACCTAACAGACGAAGGCGGTAAGAAAGGCGTGCGAGTGATGCACGTCGAGAAACCATTCTTCGGACAATGGACGCAGAACTTCAACATTCAGCAGATACTCGAAAGGTTTATGTGTCTGACATTCCCTCAACTCTACAAACGGCTCCGCTTCATTGCCGTGTGCCGCGAGTGTGCGAGCATACTGGAACTGCTGACTGAAGTGGTGGCAGAGCTGGAAGACGAGGAAAAGAAGCGCGAACTGCTGGAGGACTTCGAGGATGCCGGACGTGGCGACTTCGGTCAACACTTCCACGACACACCGCCAAAGCGAACACACGAGGCAACCGACGACACACTATTCAAAGACGAACTAATATAATACAATATGACAGACGCAAAACGAATGTACCTTCAAGAGTTGGCTCTGCTGAGCCTTGTCCATCGTGGCGAGGCACACAAGAAGGTAACGGGAATAGGTACTACAATCTACAAACTCGACTGCCCAGATCCCTGGACTCCAACTCCACCGTCTGAGCAGCGCAAAGTGATACCGCAAGTCGAACTACACACAGGATTCCAATAATGAGTTACTACGTTAAGCCAACCTTTTGCAAGAACTACGAGGACAACCAACACTACGGATATGTGTCGTGTATGTTGAAGACTTGGCCAGATATGTGGCCAGAGGAGATGGCAGCAGAGGGTGCGTTATACCGAGAGCGCAAGCGGATGCAAGAGCAGATGTTCTTCATGGCACGCGACGATGTGCATCGAGTCCTTCATCACTTCCGTGTGAAGTGCAAGAAGCCAAGCGACATCGTGAAGGTTGCGCTTGTATCATTGGCAGACGAACAAGGTTGGGAAGTGAAGAACCCTGACAGCATCAAATACTTTGGTGTGTCAACAATCTGGAAGACATCCGATGACTAAGCGACTACCTTGGCGATGTAAGAACGCGAAGCAAGCGAAGGACAAAGCCATCATCTACAACTCGAAGCAATGGCAGGAGCTTCGCATCCAGAAGCTGCGAGCCAATCCACTTTGCCAGGAATGCGAGAAGCAAGGCATCGTGCGAAGTGCTCACTGCGTGCATCACATCGTACCAATCGAAACGGCAACCTCGATGGACGAGATGCGAAGGCTTGCGTTCTGCGGGATGGATGGGCTGCTCAGCCTTTGCGATGAATGCCATGCACGCATCCACAAGGAGGAAGGCTCGCACACAAAGCAAGCCGTCCAGCAACGACAAACTGAGCGACATGAACGATGGAAGGATCGAATGATGCAACGATTCGCGTCGAGCGACGGCGACAGTCAGCATCCCGACCCCGAAACCCCGGCGGCATCGTTTTAGTTCGGGGGCTTCGAAAATTCCCAAAT
>Ga0265299_10004564_pt1 | contig 13052 bp, 10 predicted proteins | sample AusTroGonzalo_MG_4_FD_193485 | JGI IMG/M metagenome (GOLD analysis project Ga0265299, IMG submission 193485) | Bovine rumen microbial communities from tropical cattle in Woodstock, Queensland, Australia - Gonzalo_02 | ecosystem: Host-associated > Mammals > Digestive system > Stomach > Rumen ...
CTCGCATCCCACCATGGGTCTTGACATCACCCGCTGGGACGAATCGACGCGCACCTGGCACGTCTGGCCACTGGCCGTCGAGGAACGTCGCAGCTACATCTACGACGAGGATGCCGACGGCTTCTCGCTGCAACGCAACAGCGACAACTACGAGATAGACCGCACGTCGGAGTATGTCTATGTGCATTACCAGTTCATACCGCGACGTGAGTATACAGATGCAAACGTCATCGTCAGCGGACTATGGACTACGGAGGATCCCAGCCAGTATGTCATGGAGTATGACGAGGAGACGAAGACCTACAACGCCACCATCCTCCAGAAGCTAGGTTATTACAACTATATGCTCCAGCTTCAGGACTATGACGGCACCACGCATCCTTTGCCTGAGGAGGGTTCGTTCTTCCAAACAGAAAACCGCTACCAGGCCTACGTCTATTATCGTGGCACTGGTGAGCGGTCGTGGCGTCTGCTAGGCTTTCAGGATATTGTCTACTGTCCGAAGTAGTCGGCCAGCTGTTCGCGTGCCGAAGCGTTGTCGTTGGGCAGGTCGTTGATGATGTGTCCTTTCTCCAACAATGCTATGCGGGTAGAAATATCCACGGTGTGTTGCAGGTTGTGGCTGCTCAGGAGCACAGTAGCACCTGTATTCTGAGCATACTCTGTGATGGTATGCTTGAGCACTACCTGGCTCGTGGGGTCGAGGAAGTTGAACGGTTCGTCGAGCACCAGTAGCTTCGGCTGTTGTAGCAGGGCGGCCATGATACCCACCTTCTGCTTGTTGCCCGCCGAGAGGTTGCGGATGAGTTTCTTCTGCCCCAGCACCTCGCCGCCGGTGAAATGCTCCAGCGGCTGCAGGCGTTCGTCGACGACGTTCTGTGGCAGTCCGCTAATCTTTCCGATAAACGCGAAATACTCCTCGGGCGTGAGGAAGTCGATGAGGAATCCCTCGTCGATGAAGGCCGCCGTGGTCTGTTTCCACGCCTCGCTGGCCGACGGGTCGATGCCGTCGATGCTCACGTGCCCCTCGTCGGGCTTCAGCAAGTCGAGCATCAGGCGGAAGAGCGTCGTCTTCCCCGCTCCGTTGTTTCCCACGAGGCCGAGCACCTCGCCGTCGTTTACTTTGAACGATTCTATGTCGCAGGCTACTGTTTCGCCAAACGACTTCTTAAGGTTGGTAATCTCTATCATTCCTCCGCGTTTATACGTTTTTTAGAAATAGCATAAGTTATTTATTCGAACCATCCCTTGTGCTCCTGTTTGAAGTCCTTTACAAATTCAGGGAATGTGCGCCAATGTGAAGAGTCGTTACGCACAGCATCAGCATGGTCAAGGGCTACATTCAGCTCTTCCACAGATTTTGCATATCCAAAATCTGTGTCGCCAAAATCATAGTCTACTGTCAAACTGTTATCATCGGAAGTATGCCTCTGTGTACGGATGGGCATAGGAGTATGCTTCTGTCTCTTCTTGTATGTGCAAACTGTTTCTGCCATATATGTTTTTTTTAGTTCTTTCCTGCAAAGGTAGTTGTTTTCCCTTTTCCATGCAAATTTTTCCCCACATTTCTTTGGCCTTTTACGTTTTCTTTGTATTTTTGCATCGGATTTTTATTCACTAAAACCATTTCTATTATGAAGAACAGGATTTTTCTACTTCTATCGTTAGTGTTTGTGGCCCTTGGGCTGAGTGCCCAGAGCCTGGTGTTCCACCTTCCCGACGGTGGCCTGTCGACGGTAGGCCTGCCAGCCACGTTCACCGTTTCGCCAAGTGGCGACAAGCTCATCATTGAGAGCGGCGACACACGCGTGGAGCTGGACAAGAACCGCATCTTGGCCATGACCTACCGCAGCAAGAAGGGCGACGTGAACGACGACATGCAGGTGGACGTGGCCGACATTGCCACCATCATCGACATCATGGCTGGCAAGGGCGGTGACACCGAGCCTGAGGAAAAGGTCTGCACCTCCTGCCCCGACGGGAACCATCCGCACATCATCGACCTGGGCCTGCCCTCGGGCACGAAGTGGGCGTGCTGCAACGTGGGCGCCAGCAAGCCGGAGGAATACGGTGACTACTTTGCCTGGGGAGAGACAGAGCCGAAGGAAGTGTACAACTGGGAGACGTACATTCATTGTGACGGATCACAAGTGACATGCCATGACCTCGGTCCTGACATCGCCGGTACGGAGTACGATGCCGCAACGGCCAACTGGAAGGCCCCGTGGCGGATGCCGGCGAAAGAGCAGTTTCAAGAGCTGATAGACAACTGCACGTCGGAGTGGACGGCACAAAATGATGTGAAGGGCAGGAAGTTCACAGGGACGAATGGCGGCACTATATTCCTCCCCGCTACAGGCAACCGCTGGGCTTCGGAACTCTACGGCGTGGGCTCGTACGGCTATTACTGGCCGTCGACGCCTTACGACGAGAGCTACGCCTACTACCTCTACTTCTATTCGGGCGATGCGTACTGGTACTACTGTATCGACCGAGCCGGCGGTCAATCCGTGCGCCCCGTCCGCTAGAACTGCGTGTGCATCCTTTCCCAACGTGCGAAAACTCTCAACGCGAAAAGCCCCCCTGAAAGAACTTTAGTGCAATTTTAGTAATTCCGCTTGATTCAAACTTTTCCCCCTTTTTGTTTGGCACTTTCAGAAAAACTCCTTAAATTTGCATCCTGAAACGGCCCTACAGTAATTCTATACCGTTCAGCCGGATTACTGCTTAGCCGGATTTGTTATCCGGCTGCCACGAATATAAGGATTTTTCAATCCGCAACAACAGCTGTCTTAGCATTAATGCTAATATTCACTGCGGTCGGATTGCAAATCCGAACGAACTGATAGCTAATTCCTATAGGCAATTCTATGTTATTATATTAATACATTTACAAGTATGAAGAAGCTTATATTCCTCCTTACTATGCTTTTATGTATAACTGGAGAAACGGCTAACGCCCACGACATTGTGGTGAAGAATAACGATGGAGTGTTAATCTATTATAAGTGGACTAACAACAAAACGGAATTGATGGTCAGCTATAGAGGAAAAAGCTACACTTACCTTAATAATGAATATTCAGGTGAAGTAATCATCCCTGACTATGTAACCTATAATGGCAGCGTCTACAAAGTGACAAGCATAGGAGACTCTGCTTTCTATCATCGCAATGGCCTGACCTCCGTCACGATTCCCAATAGTGTGAAGAGTATAGGAAACTATGCTTTTGAGGGTTGCAGTGGGCTGACCTCCGTCACGATTCCTAACAGTGTGACGAACATAGGATTCTGTGCTTATTATAATTGTAGCGGCTTGACTTCCGTACATATAACAGATATAGCCTCATGGTGTAAAATATCATTTGATGGTTCCAATCCTCTCATTTATGCACATCATCTTTATTATGAGGGAGAGGAGATTATTGATTTAGTAATTCCCGACAATGTGACGACAATTGGAAACTATGCTTTCTATGGTTGCAGCGGCTTGGCATCTGTCACGATTCCCAACAATGTAACGAGCATAGGAAACAATGCTTTCAATAATTGCAAAGGCGTTACTTCCATCACAATTCCCAACAGCGTGACGAGCATAGGAGACTATGCATTCAATAATTGTAAAGGCCTAACTTCCGTGACGATTCCCAGCAGCGTGACGAGCATGGGAGACTATGCTTTCTTTGGTTGCAGCGGCCTAACCTCCGTCACTATTCCCAACAGCGTGACAAGCATAGGTGAGCGTGCTTTCTCTGGTTGTAGCGGCCTAACCTCCGTCGCGATTCCCAATAGTGTGACAAGCATAGGAAACTATGCTTTCTTTGGTTGCAGCGGCCTGACCTCCGTCACGATTCCCAATAGTGTGACAAGCATAGGAAACTATGTTTTCTCTGGTTGCAGCGGCCTTATATTCGTTTCGATTGGCAATGGCGTGACAAGAATAGGAAACGGGGCTTTCTCTAGTTGCAGCGGCCTGACATCTGTTTCGATTGGCAACAGTGTAACAAGCATAGGAGACAATGCTTTTAATAGTTGTATCAATCTTGCCTCCATAACGATTCCCAACAGCGTGACAAGCATAGGAAACCAGTTATTCAGGAATTGTAGTAGCCTGAGCTCCGTCACAATTGGCAACAGCGTGACGAAAATAAGATTAGAAGCTTTCCGCGATTGCAGTAGCCTGACTTCTATCACGATTCCCAACAGCGTGACGAGTATAGAAGGCTATGCTTTCCATGGTTGCAGCGGCCTGACCTCTGTCACAATTGACAACGGAGTGGCAAGCATAGGTACTGATGCTTTTAAAACATGCACAGCCCTTATGAATGTAAAATCATATATCACTGTACCATTTGATGTGGCAAAATTCAGTGAAGAGACCTATCGTAATGGCACGCTCTATGTCCCTGCTGGTACAAAGGACCTGTATATCCGCTTTGACGGCTGGCGGGAGTTCCTGAATATTGTGGAGATGGACGGAGACGACACGCCTGCCCCTAATGGTCAGTGCGCAAAGCCAAGCATCATCATCGCCGGGAAGGGCATGAGGTTTGAGTGCGAGACGCCCGGGGCAGAGTTTGAGAGCATACTCACCACGGAGGAGCAGCGGTTCACAGGAAATAAGTTGGTGATGGAGAACAAAGACCTCGTCTACATCCTCACCGTCTATGCCACCGCCCCCGGCTACGACCGCTCAGAGCCGGCGCAAGTGAAATTCATCGTCAGCCGTAACGACGTGAACCAAGACGGCGTGATTGACGTGGCTGACATCGCCACCATCATCGACGCGATGGCAAGCGAAGCAAGACAGGAAGTAGGTATAAAACAGATAAAGGATAATTGAATACCCAGCGCGTGCTAACGCCTTGTGTCTTTGTCCGTTTCCTGAAGGAGTGGACGCTGCCTGTGGCCATCGCCGTGGGCACTGCTAGTTATCTGCTGTTCTTTTTCGTTCCGGGGCTTGATGCTGCGGGCTCGGCACTGGCGCCGGTGTTCGACGTGTTGCTGCCGCTGTTCGTCTTTCTCACGCTGTTCATCACGTTCTGCAAGGTAGACTTCCATCAGATGCTGCCCCACAGGTGGCACGCCGGAGTGCTGGTGGCACAGTTGTTGCTGGTGGGTGTGGTGACGGTTGTGTGTTGGCGGGCTGGCACGGGGCCTGCCCCTACAGAGGCAGGTGAACAGCATGGGGAGTTCCCCTACAAGCTGCTGCTGGAGGCACTGTTGACGTGCATCATCGGACCTTCGGCAGCCGCCGCCCCGGTGGTGGTAGGCAAGCTGGGCGGGAACATCTCGACCATGACCACCTATACGCTGTTGTCGGCCTTCGTCTCGGCCTTGCTCATACCGCTGGTGTTCCCGTTGCTGGAGCAGACGGTGCACACCGACTTCCTGTCTGCGTTCTTCATTATATTATATAAAGTGGCTTTGGTATTGCTCCTGCCATTGGTGCTGGGGTGGCTGACGCAACACTATGCCCCAGCCGTAGCAAAGCGCATAACAGCCATGCCCAACCTGAGCTTTTACACATGGGCCGTGTGCCTTTCCATCACCACGGGCATCACGGTAAAGAATATTGTACACAGCGAGGCCACGATTACGTTGCTGGCTGCCATTGCCGTGAGTACGCTGCTATTATGCGTTGTACAGTTTGTAATCGGGCGTGCCATAGGACATCGGCTAGGCGAGAAGATTAACGCCGGTCAGGCGCTTTTCCAGAAAAACACGGGCCTGAGCATTTGGGTGTCCTACATGTATCTCTCGCCTATAGCATCCATTGGTGCCGGCTGCTACGTGCTTTGGCAGAACATCATCAACTCCGTGGAAATCTGGGCTTATACAACCGATGTACAGACTCCAGCCTGCCCAAGGGGATTTGCCCATTCAAGGGAATCTGCAAACCCCGCTTGAAAAATGTTTACATTGACCCCTCTGAGAATCCGATTTTTTGAATGAGTTCCTTGGTGGATTGCGTATGAGCCAGTTTTGACAGGGTTCGTTTCCGCTTTTTTCACGCTACTGCTCAGCTATGGGCTGATTGCCCCTTAAAACTGGCTTGTTTTTGTCGGTTTTCACCCAAAAAGGTGGTCTTGTTGAACAAAAGCTATGGTTTTGTTCAATCAAACCATAGCTTTTGATGAACCAAACCATAGCTTTTGATGAACAAAACCATAGCTTTTTGATGAACAAAACCATAGCTTTTGTTGAACAAACCCAGCGCTTTTGTTGAACAAACCCAGTGCTTTTCAATTAGTAAACCCGCTCACTTACTACCATTAGACCGGCTGGTTGGCTCCAAAAAGGCCGCAACGGACGCCTTGAACACCCTTTTTCGGGGTATTTCTCAACAGCGAAAAACGCCAGTTTCAAGCGAAACAGGGGTGAACAAGTGTTAAGTTCGCGTAATTTTAAGTTAATTTCTGCACAAAAGAGGGATGTTTGTGCAGGGTCATGAAGCGCGATTCCTGCAAAAAACAGTCGGTTTGGGCAGGTTTTAGCGCTAGATGGTCATCTTTAAGGAGCACTTTTTTCTGCACTTTTTCTTTACATTTGCTCGGTGTCGTAGTCGTGTTTATCACTGTCGATGGTCACGCCGCTGACTAATCTTTGAATGTTCTTGTTCATATTGTCGGCAATGATAATGACTTGTTTTTATCGTTATCGACTGCAAAGATACAAAAATAAATGAAATATTGGAAGATTTTTACGCTTATTTTTGTACCTTTGTACCCCAAAAACTACAAATCTTTCTTAGATAAAGCGAACGACAATGGCAGGACAGGCATTTGGAAAGACTTGGTGGGGCAGTGAGTGGCTGAAGTCGCTGACGCACATCGACTATGCGAACCGCATACCGCGAGGCTCGGCGTATGCAAGGAAGGGAGCGGTGAAGAGTATCGACGTGAAGGGGAATGTCATCACGGCAAAGGTGAGTGGCAGCCGTCCGACGCCCTACAAGGTGACCATCCGCGTGCCGCTGTTCAAGAAGGAACAGACGGAACAGCTGATGAATACGCTGCTGGAACAGCCGGCGCTCATCTCGAAACTGCTGAACCGCGAACTCGACCCGGAGGTGTTTCAGGTGGCCAAGCGCATCGGGTTGAACCTGTTCCCGCAGCGGTGGGACGACCTCGACATGCAGTGCTCGTGCCCCGACTGGGCGGTGCCGTGCAAGCATCTGGCCGCCGTCATCTACATGATGAGTCGCGAGATAGACAACGACCCGTTCCTGGTGTTCTCCATGCACGGCGTGGACTTGCTCGACGAGCTGAAGAAGCGCAACGTGAAGATAGAGAAGGAGCAAGTGATGGACGTGCCTGACATCAGCACGCTTCTGGTTCTGGCCAAAGACGATGCAGCAGACGGCGAAGTAACGCCGCACCGTGTGGACTTCACCGGCTTGCGCGACATTACCGAGGCACTGGCCAATCTGCTGCCCAGCAATCCGTCGTTCTCTTCGGGAAAGGATTTCCAGCAGATCTATGCTGCCGAGATGGGCGTGATTTCGCGCAAGGCACAGCGGATGTTGCAAGGAAAGTTGGATCCCGACTTCCAGTACACCAGGTATCCATTCACATACAGCCACAGCACGAAGGTCAGCTTTTTCATCAATCCTTACGGCACTGTGTTCGCTACTACAGAGACGCTGGCCGACATCGACCCCATACAGGATTGCATCACAGGCGATTTCTTTAATGCTCTTTTCAATCTGTCAGCCGACTATCTGCCCGACTATGACCCGTCGGTGCAAGCGCTCCACCAGGCTTTCTTCTGCGCCTTACATCTTCTGGCCAATGGTGCCATCGTTCCCCGCATAGTGAAGCATAGTGACTATTATGATATATGGTGGATGCCCGCCACGATAGCCGATGAGGTGGCTCAGGTCGTTGACTGCCTGTCGAAGAACATGCCCCCCGACTTGTTCAGGCTCATCCAAAGCAGTGCAAAGAAAGGCAGGGGGAAGCAGTCCAAGGGGAATACGGCGGTGCGTTTGGAGAATCCGGCAACATGGCTGTTAAGCCACATCTTAGGAAAGCTTGTGGCAATGTTCCACAGGGGCTACGCTGATAACAGTGCGGCTTACGACCTGTTCTTCGGGCAGAGGAGCCAGAAGTTCTCTGGCATCGGCGAGAAGGCCACGCCCGGTGCCATCCGCTCCTGGCTCGACCGCTTCTTCCTCTCGCAGCGGCAGTTCCACCCGTCGCTGCTCGTCAAGGAGGACGGCCCCGGGGAGTTCGCCCTCGACGTGGCCATCGACTTCGCTGGGAGCGCGGGCGTCTCGCCCGCACCTGGGAACGTGGACGTCTCGCCCGCATTGGCCGACAAGGACGTTGGTGCTCCCATCCTTTTGAAGGACATTCTCCATAACCGTAGTATGGCGGCCAAGCGGTTCACCATCCTCAAGGAGTTGTCGCTGCTGTCGTCGCTCATAAAAGGATTGGAGTTGTATATCAACCGCGACGGCGCCACGCCCATCACGTTCACGTTGGAAGAGTTCACGCCGTTCCTATTCAGCACCATCCCAGCCATCCGCCTGCTCGGTGTAAAAGTGCTGCTGCCCAAGTCGCTGCAAAGCATCATCCGCCCGAAGGTGAGCATGAAACTCTCTAAGAAGCAGACCGACGGCAAGACCTACCTGCGCCTTGACGAGATGCTGCAGTTCGACTGGCAGGTGGCGCTGGGCGACAAGCTCGTCACGCCTGCCGAGTTCGAGAAGCTGACGCGCCGCGCCACCGGCCTCATCCGCTTCAAGCAGCAGTACATCTACGTCAACGAGCAGGACATTGAGCGTCTGCGGAAAGCCTTCGAGGGCAACCGTCCGATGACCGCCACACAGATGCTCCAGGCCGCACTCACCGAGAGCTACGACCGTGCGCCCATCGTCCTTTCCACGGAGGTGCGCCAGCTCATACGCCAACTGACGGAGCAGGCCGAGATTCCCGTGCCAGAGGGCATCCGTGCCACCCTCCGCCCCTATCAGGAGCGTGGCTATTCGTGGATGTACCGCAACTTCCGCATCGGCTTCGGCAGCATCATCGCCGACGACATGGGCCTCGGAAAAACCCTGCAGGTCATCACCCTCCTTCAGAAGCTGAAGGATGACGGCATACTTCTCTCCTCCTTGGGAGGGGCTGGGGGAGGTTCTGTCCTCATCGTCGTCCCCACCGGTCTCATCACCAACTGGCAGTCTGAAATCGCCCGTTTCGCCCCCTCGCTCTCCGTCTTCACCTACCACGGCTCCCAGCGCTCTCTGAAGCCCTTCACCGCCCCCGTCTCTGTCGCCGCTTCCCCTGTTTCGGTCGCGGTCGGCAGTTCTCCCGCCGCCACCCCCGACATCCTCCTCACCACCTACGGCGTCCTCCGCTCCGATGCCTCCAAGCTGAAGAAGCTCCCCTGGCTGGCCGTCATCATCGACGAGGCCCAGAACATCAAGAACGCCGACACCGCCCAGAGCAAGGCCGTGCGCGCCATCCCCGCTAAGCTGCGCATCGCCATGAGCGGCACGCCCGTCGAGAACCGCCTCTCCGAGTTCTGGAGCATCATGGACTTCGCCAACCAGGGCTACCTCGGCTCCGCGAAAGCCTTCAAGGACGAGTTTGCCACCCCCATACAGCGCGAGGGCGACAGCCACGTGGCCGACCGCTTCCGCCGCATCACCGCCCCCTTCCTGCTGCGCCGCCTGAAGAGCGACAAGACCATCATCAACGACCTGCCCGACAAGATAGAGCAGAACGAGTTGGCACTGCTCACCGAGCCGCAGGCCGCCCTCTACCACGAGACCCTTGAGCACGCGATGAAGGCCATCGAGGGCATCGAGGCCACCGACCAGAAGTCGCTCTTCGAGCGTCAGGGCCTCGTGCTGCAGATGATTCTCGCCCTCAAGCAGATATGCAACCACCCCGCCCTGTTTCTCAAGAACGGCGACACCGCCCCCGAACTCTCCGGCAAGACCGAGATGCTCCTCTCGCTCTTGGAGAGCATCGTCGAGAGCGGTCAGAAGGTGCTCGTCTTCACCCAGTTCCGCGAGATGGGTCAGATGCTCCAGCAGATGTTAGAGCAGCGCACGGGCGAGCGTCCCCTCTTCCTCCACGGCGGCTGCAGCATCAAGGAGCGCCAGGCGATGGTGGACCGCTTCCAGCAGAACCCTCGCGGCGACCGCATCTTCCTCCTCTCCCTGAAAGCCGCCGGCACCGGCCTCAACCTCACCGCCGCCAGCCACGTCATCCACTTCGATCTTTGGTGGAACCCCGCTGTCGAGGCCCAGGCCACCGACCGCGCCTACCGCATCGGCCAGCACCAGAACGTCCTCGTCCACCGCTTCATCACTCAGAACACCTTCGAGGAGCGCATCAACCAGATGATTCAGGACAAGCGCCACCTCGCCGACATGACCGTAGCCACCGGCGAAAGCTGGATAGGCAAGCTGAGCAACAGCGAACTCAGGGAGATATTCAAATAACTGTCTTCAAGAACAATTTGAAATCATTGGTTACGCTGAAGGTGATTCTGGCAAGGAACTTGGTTTAAAGCCTTATCCCCGCGAATTAAAGAAAATAAATCCAAGTCTTCGTGACGGGCAATTGTATTATATAGAAAAAGGGCTACCCATAAAACCCTATGCAATTCTTATCCGTAAAAAACAATAATAATATTTGGTGAATAGCCATAAAAGTATTACCTTTGCAGCTGATAGTATTACAAACCACTACGCAACAATGGAAACAACTATTATTCGCCGCCCCGCCTCCTTCCGTTTGCGTGCTGATCTCTTGGAGGGGCTGAAACGCAATGCAGCACGCCAGAACCGCACACTCAACAACTATGTGGAGAGCGTTCTTCTCGACATTGTGTACAACGAACCCAACGAGGTGACCAAGGCTGCCATCAAGGAGGCAAAGAGCCGAAAGGTCTATCCAGAGAATGAACTTTATAGCAGTGCCGAGGAAATGTTCAAAGCTTTAAACGCTGAGATAGACGCAGAATGAAAAAGATATTCCCATCGAGCCAATACAAGAAAGACTACAAGCGCTATCGCAACCAGCCTAAGAAGCTAACAGCACTTGGAGAAGTGATTGACATGCTTGCAAGCGAAGAGCCGATACCTGCCGACAACTTCCCACACATGCTTCACGGCCAGTATAAGGGGTGTATGGAGTGCCACATACAAGGCGACTTCCTGCTTATTTGGTTTGACGAGGTGAACGACATCGTAGAGTTGGTGAGACTGGGCACTCATTCTGAACTGTTTGGGAAATAGAACCAAATCAAAATGAAACGCCGAATGGCAATCGTCGAGAAATACGTGGGCGCTTTTTCGGCATGCCAGACCGTTGACTGGAAGAAGGACAAGGAAGAATTTCGCACGTTCTGTCTCCTCTCGATAGCAATCTTCGGTAGCTCAGTAGCCCACGCTTTCCAGTGTGTGGGTGCGTCGCCTTGTAGTAGCCCACGCTTCCCAGCGTGGGAATCGTGTTATGCCGTGCTGCCTCTGTCACGCTGGGAAGCGTGACCTACTATTGTGCCGAGGTACAAAGCGACTCCCACGCTGGGAAGCGTGGGCTACTACGGCAGTCCGACTATCGGGTGATTGCGGATAATTATTTTTCTGAAATCTCCAAATACTTTGTCACTCTTTTACGATTTCTTGTCTTTTCTTTTTCTATACATCTATCTTGACGCTGCAATTATACAAACTTATTTCTTTCCCACTAAACTTCCTGCCCATTTTTTCTCTTAGAACTTGAAAAATCCGTTAAAAGTCACCCCCGCCATGGGATGAAAACGAGGACGATTGGAACTACGACAATGAAGAGCCGGACTGCACTGGCATCTACGACCGTTGGAAACAGCGAAAGCGATACACCGTCCGTCTGGAACTCCTCGACGCACCCTGCACCGTGGAGCGCACCCTGCAGATTCCATCAAACCTCCGCCTCGATGCCCTTTCCCAGCTCCTTATGCTTTCATTCGGGCGCAAGGATTCCCCGAGTGAATACATTTACGAAGCGGGCGACATGCTCTATCCCAACAGTAGTTGCCACGCCTTCACCCTCGGCGACCTACTGAAAAAGAAGAACCAGTCGGCCCTCTTCAATATCTGCGACCGCGAGCATGAGACTCACTGGCGGCATGGCCTCACCCTTGAGAAATCGGCTGACTATAGCGACCGCACAACCTCCTACATGACACTTCTCGACGGCCGTGGTACCTATCCTTCAAAGAACGTCAACGACATGGAAGCCTATACCCGGCGTTTCCTCGACGGCAAGCTCCGTCAGCCCAACTTCAAGACCGTCCGCCAGTATATCCGCGACTTCGAGGAGGAAACACGATAATGTAATCCTCGTCCAGCTTCTCCTTGCAGAACTACACTGCCATAGCGTCAATCATCTGCTTGGCCTCGCGGACCAGCTGTCGGTTGAAGGAGCCTTCACTCAGCGAACCGATGATAAAAAGGATTATTTCATAATGCTATATACTATACATTTTATCTTGGATTATTCATATTCTTTTCAACAACGGATTTTACGGATTACACGGATTGTACAGATTATAACGGATTTCACAGATTTCTTCCAGATTCGATGGGGAGATAAAATAATCCGTGAAAATCCGTGTAATCAGTTTTAATCCGTTGTTTTTCCATATTGCCGTGAATAATGTAGGTTAAATAAAATGAATTGCTGTGCCAGAGGAAAATTCGTGAAATTCGTGTAATTCGTTGTTCATAAATAAGAGTACAATTGTAAAGTTTATAAGCAGTTAGTCATTAGAAGATGATTGCCAGGAACCTGACCTGTTTTCCGTTCAAGGTTCTCATGCCGTGCGGCTGCGTGGCATCGAAGTAGATGCTGTCGCCCTCGCTGAGGGTGAGCACCTTATTGCCGATGGTGAGTTCCATCTCACCCTCGAGCACCATGTTGAACTCCTGTCCAGAGTGGGAGTTCATCTCCTTAGGAGTATCTTCGGGCTTTGGCTCTACGGTGACGATAAAAGGGTCTGCCTTGCGTCCACGGAATCCGCTTGCCAGGCTCTCGTAGTTGTAGGCCTTGC
>Ga0265299_10004566_pt1 | contig 13048 bp, 14 predicted proteins | sample AusTroGonzalo_MG_4_FD_193485 | JGI IMG/M metagenome (GOLD analysis project Ga0265299, IMG submission 193485) | Bovine rumen microbial communities from tropical cattle in Woodstock, Queensland, Australia - Gonzalo_02 | ecosystem: Host-associated > Mammals > Digestive system > Stomach > Rumen ...
AGCTAATCTCGCAACAACAGGAGCTGCTCCAGTACCGGTTCCTCCTCCCATTCCTGCAGTAATAAACACCATGTTGCTGTTCTTTATATGGGCAACTATATCCTCGATAGCCTCCTCTGCCGCAGCACGTCCAACATCCGGACGAGCCCCTGCTCCCAACCCTCGGGTAATTTCCAATCCCAATTGAATTCTCTTTTCACAAAGCGACTGGGTAAGAGCTTGAGCGTCAGCATTTGCTACAACAAACTCAACTCCCTTCAAATCAGAATTGATCATGTTATTGACGGCATTACCACCGGCTCCGCCGATACCTATTACCGTAATTTTCGGTCTCAAAAAACTCTCTGAATCAGAAAATGTATTTTCCGCAAAAAAATCACCCTGCTGACTTTTGCCCTCAGTCACCGCATTTTCCGTAACACTTTCTCCAGCCATAAAATTTCCTCATACAACAACACGTGTTGTATTTTATAGTACGCCCCCCTGCATTACAAGTTATTTTCAAGCCAATTTATGGTTTTTTTAAGCAATCCGCTCTTTTCTTTTTGTCTGGAATTATTTTGAGACCCCATCTTGATATTATCCGATAACATAGCGAACTTTATCATGCCAATCGCAGTGGCAAAATCATTTCCAATCTGTATATCGGAAGCTTCGAAAAAATCCTCCATTCTTCTCATATCCACCGGCTTTTTGAAATTTTGGGATACAAACTCCCTCATTCCGGTAAGCATACTTCCCCCTCCTGTTATCACAAAACGTCTGGCGAAGTCGCTCTTAAACACGGAACTATCTATTTTTTCTTTAACCAACTTTAATATTTCTTCAACTCTGGGCTGAATTATCATGTTTAAATCACTTTTTGGCATTTGTTGCAGATTTATTGTGTTATTTTCTTCCTGCATCGGAACCAAAATCATATTTTTCTTGTCATCAAGGGATTCGAATGCTCCGCCGTGCAACGTTTTCAAACGCTCAGCATTCGATCTGGAAACATTGATTCCGTAAGCAATATCCTTCGTAATATTTTGTCCGCCGATAGGAACAACTTCCAGCCCGCAAAATACTCCTTTGAAAAAGAAATTTACCGTAGTAACTCCACCGCCGAAATCAATGACTATTTGGTTATCCTGCCTGGAATCTTCGTCTAACATAGACAGTCCTGAGGCATATCCACTGTAGACAACGCCAAGGACATCCAAATGACATCTGGACAGACCTATTACCAGATTGTTAATCTGAACTTTCGGGACAGTAACTACATTTATGTTAGCTTTCAGAATATTAGCAAACATGCCCACAGGATCCACGGTGCACGCCATTGAATCCATCTCAAACAATATAGGTATCGAATGAATAATCTCAAAACCCGGTCTTTTTTTTACCCCTCTGTAAACGAGTTTTTCTAAATCCTCAGGCTTAACTATCCTCCCTCCGATATTAATCTCCGAATTTATCAATTCCGATTTTACAAACTTGCCGGATACGTTTACATAAACAGACTTCACTCTTAAATTGGCAGAATTTTCCGCACTCTCTACCGCCCTGGCAACGGACTTGCACACCGAATCCATATCGACGATAATTCCGCCTTTCACCCCAAAACAAATGCAATACCCGACTCCCAGGATATCAAAGTGCCCATCTTCAGCGACGCTTGCAATACAGCTGCAAACTTTTGTGCTACCTATATCAACTACAGCGACTACCTGACCTACCTTCATCTTTGCGCATCTGCTCTTTTTTTCACAATAACCCGGTCCACAATCCTTAAATCTATTTCTTGGATATCATCATGGAAAAAACCGTTTTCATCTGCGATTTCATCCAAAATCTGCATAGCATATCCTAAATTCTTTTCCGGCAACTTTACAGTAATACCTTTGTTAATTTTCATATTCCAGCGCCGTTCTCCTACAAACACAGCAAAAACTAGTTGTTTTTTTATTCTCGGAAACTTTTCCAATACATACAAGAAATACCGAGCCGATTTTTCCGCCCCCTTTCCGACTATAATGGGAAGGTTATCGAAATTCCCTATTCCGTCATTTTCGAGGACTTTCCCGTCGATATCAAGTAAATGCAATTTATAATTGGACTGATATATCGCAATTGGAACTCTTTCAGACACTCTTATGCATAATTTATTCGGTAACTTTCTTTGAACACTGGCTGATTTTATCCAAGAAATTTGCTCCAAACGATTTTTTACATCACTTACGGAAACATCAAATATGTTTTTTTTATATCTTAATCCTGAAGCCTTCAACAAAAGCACCTCTTGAACATGCTCTTGCCCATCAAATTCTATTTTCTCTATCCTGAAATCATCCGGAATCTTTATTGGTTTTTCGTAGAACCAGACCCCCAGTCCAACGGCAGCCGTCAGCAGAATTAAAAACAAATTACTTTTTAATAGCGAAACTATCCATGAATTCGTTTTAATCATTACCCTTTCTGCCTAACTTTATTATTTCCCATTCAAGTTGAACGTTAGTTTTACGCAACACTTCCTGAACTATTTTTTCACCCAGAATCTCAATATCATCGGCAGTTGCATCCCCCGTATTTTCTATAAAATTACAATGTTTTTCCGAAACTTGCGCTCCGCCGACTCTCAGCCCACGGCACCCTGCTTTTTCGATTAACTGCCAAGCCTTATAACCATCGGGATTTTTAAATGTGGATCCACAAGTACGAGCTCCTATCGGCTGAACCGCTCTACGTTGCTTCATCAGCTCACGAATTCTCTTCGGAACAGAATAATTTACATTGGATATACCTCTGAACCAAGCTCTGGTAATAATACAATTATCAGGAATATCCGTGTGCCTATAGGTCGCTCCTATGTCCTTGACCTTAAACCATTTTACCTGTCCGGAAGTTGTTATTCCCTCGCACTCAACCAAAACATTGGATATTTCCGAACCAAAACATCCCGCATTCATTTTTATTGCTCCACCGACAGTGCCGGGCAATCCCATCAAAAACTCTAAACCACCGAGCTCTTTATCCATGGCAACAGTCGCTAACTTACTGCAAGGAACTCCTGCTCCAACCTCGAGTACCTCTCCTTCGACAAAGACTTTTTTAAACCAATCTCCGAGAATAACAACCACTCCATCAATTCCACCGTCACGAATCAGTACGTTGGACATCGCACCTAACGGCATAATCGGAATATCTCGTGGAATACGTCGCAAAAAGAAAACCAAATCGTCCATATCAGAGGGTTCAAACAAAACCTCGGCAACCCCTCCTACTCCGAAATGAGACTTCTTTCCCAACGGAGCATTTTTCTTCAACTTCCCACTTACTTTGGGCATTCTGTTAATAATTGACATCATTTCTCCATAAAACTCAAAACTTTCCTCTTATCTTGAGCACTCTATCAGTTACTGACTCACTTCCCCATCAAATCAGCAAACTGATAAGCCCAACGCGTTATGTCACCAGCACCTAAAAATATCACAAAGTCCTCTGGATTCAACTTTCCTGCAATTTTAGATTTCAAAGTCGAAACATCCTGAGCAAAATCTGATGATACCTTCCCATTCTCGTTGAGTACTTTCAACAATGAAAAATGATCCGTACCGTTATTTTGCTCCCCTGCTGCGTATATCGGAACAACAAAACAATAATCGCTCAGCTCTAAACATTTCCCGAACTCAGGCAGAAAATTCTTCAATCGACTATATCTGTGCGGCTGAATCACTGCGTATACCTTCCCCTTACATACGCTGCGAGCCGCCTCCAAAACCGCGGAAATCTCAACAGGATGATGGGCATAATCGTCAATGATAGTCACACCATTGATTTCTGCCACTTTCGTAAATCGCCTTCTCACTCCTGAAAAAGAAGCTAGAGCTATTTTCATATTTTCTTCTGAAATACGCAGCTCCAATCCTACACAAATCGCGGCTAATGAATTTTGAACATTGTGCTTTCCAAAAATATTCAGAGAAAATCCTTCCCAAACTTTTTCAACACCGTATCTATCAATTACGTTCTGCGAAAACACTACATCAAACTGCGCGCCGAAATCCGTGAGTTTCACATTTGTACAAGAAACGTCCGCACCACCATCGAAACCGTAAGTTATAATTTTGCGATCTCGAATTTCTGTAGCAACTCTAGCCACCTCAGGATGATCTACGCATAACACGCCGACTCCGTAGAAAGGAATATTTCTCACAAATCTCGTAAATAAATCTCGCAACTCTCCGAAATCTTTGAAATTATCTATATGATCGAAATCGATATTGGTCACCACCGCTATTGTGGACATCAGCTTAGTGAAAGATCCGTCAGATTCATCCGCTTCAACAACAACCCAATCTCCGTCTCCCAAACGGGCATTGCTGTTATACGCGTTAATTATTCCTCCATTGATAACGGTAGGATTCAAATTCGCCTGATCCAAAATCGTTGCTACCAACGAAGTGGTAGTTGTCTTACCATGAGTTCCTGCAACCGCGATCGACATTTTCATTTTCATGAGTTCGGCAAGCATCTCTGCTCTCTTTATCACAGGAATTTTCAACCTTCTGGCTTCCAAAACCTCAGGATTGTCTTTCGATATAGCAGACGATATCACCACAACAGATGCTCCATGAACATTTTCAGCCTTATGCCCAATGGTAATATTTACTCCCTTGCGTGATAAACGCTCAACCATTGCGTTTTCTTTTAGATCACTGCCGTTGACTTGATATCCGAGATTAACCAAAATGTCGGCAATACCGCTCATTCCTATTCCGCCGATACCTACAAAGTGAATAAACCCCGAATAAATAGGGAATTTCCTCATTTTTGCCCCTCCATATCCTCTATCAAAAGCACAAAATTGTCTGATGCCTCTTTTAGAGCTTCATTATACATATGGCCGGACTTCTGTTTCAACATCTCTCGATCTCTCAAAACTCTCTTTAAAATGTTTTTCAATCTTTCGGACGCATAACTGTTCTCTTCTATCAACCATGCTGCATTTTTATCAACATATCTTTTAGCATTCAAACGTTGATGATTATCCATTGCTTTCGGATACGGAATCAAAATAGCAGGACGCCCAACTGCAGCCAGTTCCATCAAAGTGGAAGATCCTGCGCGACAAATCACCAGCTGACTCTTTCCCATTATTTCAGAAACATTGTGAAAAAATCTATCTATAGTAGATTTTACCCCCAAATCATCATACTTCTTCTTGAGCTCCTCGATATCTCCGTATGAATCCTGCTGAATTATTTCCAACTCTGATCTTTCTTCGGCAGAAAGTCCTTTTATTGCCTCAGGAATAATCTTAGAAAAAGACTTTGCCCCCTGACTGCCTCCAATAACTAATATTTTAATTCTTCCATTACATTTGTAAGGAACACTTTTTGTAAATTCTTTCCTAACAGGAGATGGTTGCACTTTCCAGTTCCCTCCGATAGAAAATGCCGATAATTTCAAATCCGCAAAATTTAAAAGCCAGCGATTGGCTCGCCCGATTATCGCATTCTGCTCATACAAGATAACCTTAGCGCCGCACATTTTTCCCACGATTATCGGAACCAACGTAAATATACCTCCGAAACCTATAATCACATCAGGCTTTTTTGATCTACAGAAAAACAAAAACGAAATAAAAATTCCTAAAAGACGGAACAGCAAAATCGGCGCCCCTCTCAGCGAAAATCTTACGTTTCCGTAAACTTTCTTATTTTCGATATGTTCACAATACGCCGAGCCCCTATTATCCGTAACTATAGTAACTTCATGATGTTTGTCTTCCAAAGCTTCAGCCAAAGCTATCGCTGGGAATAGATGCCCTCCGGTTCCCCCAGCACACAATACAACTTTCAAGATTCCTCCCAATACTTAGACGCCATTTTAATCAACAAGTCGATTTATGTCCAGATGATTAACGAGGATTTATTTTTATACCTTATAATTTGTAATCTTATGTTTTATAGTTGTTCATTGAAACAACAAGGAGAACCGATATGGACGAATTAGTAATTCCCTCAAAAGCAGAAACAAAAAACCTGATTTTCTTGTTTCACGGATACGGATCCAATAAAGAAAATCTTCAAATTGTAGGAGAAAATTTCGCAGAGGCATTACCTTCAGCAGAAATCCATCTCGCTAATGGAACTGAACCTTGCGCCGAAACTTACGACGGATACAAATGGTTTTCAATGAACAGTGACGATCTGAAAGATTGGGAGGATGAATTCGTGAAAAACGTCCAGCAAATCATGGACTATGTCAACTCAGTAAAAGATTCGAAAAATCTAAACTATCGTGACATAATTTTCTCAGGATTTTCGCAGGGGGCCATGCTGTCCTTATCCTTGGGAATATATTACGACGTAAAAGCTGTAATCGCTTTTTCTGGATTAATTTTGTCCCCTGATAAATTTCTGAAAAATGCAAGCACAAAAGTCCTTTTAGCCCACGGATCAAATGACTCGGTGGTTCCTGTTTCCGCCGTAGATTTTACAAAATCCGCCTTAGAAAAATTCAATATCGATACAAAAGTCGCGATTGCTCCGGGATTGGATCACGCCATAAACGGATATCTTTTGGATCAGGCTGTAGACTTTTTACATAACTTATAATACTCTAATACCAAGGTAATATCTGGTATAGGTAATAGGAGTGTTTTTATGTCTGTAACCATAGAAGACGTAGAGAAAGTGTCTCATTTGGCTAAAATTAGCATCAGCAAGGAAAAGGCTGAAGTAATGAGGAATGATTTAAATAAAGTTCTTCATTTCGTCGAGCAGTTGGCCTCAGTTGATTGTTCAGGGATAGACGACTCTGTGGAATACGATGCAAAACTCCACGAAAGAGAAGATGTTGCCGTGCAAACCGATCCTGCGGTCATGAATAATGCTCCGCAGAAGGAATGCAATATGTTTGTTGTCCCAAAGGTATTAGGGTAAGCAAGCAAGAAAATAGATTTACGAAAAATTCATGAAAAGAAGAGGGAATAATGGAAAAAGTGCACATGACTCCTCGCGGATATAAAATTTTGGAAGAAGAGTTAAAGAAGTTGAAGTTTGAAGAGCGTCCTGCGATAGTGAACGCGATTTCCGAAGCTCGTGCTCTGGGAGATTTGTCCGAAAATGCGGAGTATCACTACGCGAAGGATAAACAGGGATTTATTGAAGGCCGTATCCGAGAACTGGAATCAAAATTATCTCGAGCAGAAGTCATCGACATAACAAAATTGGGAGGCACTTCAGTGAAGTTCGGCTGTACTGTAACTATCTGCGATGAATCTACCGACGAAGAAGTTACTTACAAAATAGTCGGAATTGATGAAGCAGATGTAAAGAAAAATTTGCTTTCCATTGGAGCACCGTTAGCTAGAGCAATGATCGGGAAAGAAGCCGGGGACGAAATCAAGCTCAGCACGCCTTCGGGAACGAAGCAGTACGAAATTTTAGAAGTCAAATATATATAGGAGAAAAAATATGTTCGATCTTAACGGAAAAGTAGCTCTTGTAACGGGTGCGACGGGTGCGATCGGCGGAGCAATTGCCCGAACTCTCCATAAAATGGGAGCGACGCTGGCTTTGTCAGGAACGAAAGTCTCCAATCTGGAATCCCTCGCCAACGAACTGAAAGATCGTGTCCAGTTATTTGCTTGTAATTTAAATTCCGCCGAAGCCATTCAAGATTTGATCACCAATGTGGAAAATGCTTTTGGTAAAATCGATATCCTTGTAAACAATGCAGGAATTACTCGCGATAATCTAATGATGAGAGTGACGGATGAGGCATGGGAAGACGTAATGACAGTGAACCTGGAAGCTCCGTTCCGACTGATGCGTGCAGCAACGAAAAAAATGATGCGTAACAGATGGGGACGAATTATCAATATTTCGTCAGTTGTCGGCGCGGTCGGAAATGCCGGACAGACAAATTATGCTGCAGCAAAATCAGGTCTGTTTGGATTAACCAAATCGGCAGCTTTGGAGTTAGCTTCAAGAAATATCACCGTTAACTGTGTTGCTCCGGGATTCATTGAATCGCCGATGTCAGATAAAATCCCCGACGCTATGAAAGAAGCTTTGCAGAAGAAAATTCCGGTCGGAAGGATAGGAAGTCCGCAGGAAGTTGCGTCAGCAGTCGGATTCCTCGCCAGTGAAGAAGCGTCCTACGTCACGGGACACGTGCTTCACGTCAACGGCGGATTGGCAATGATTTAATCCTGTATCGAGCATGGATTTGCTAGAACATTTTGTGTCTATTTCAGAAAGCGTCGGAGTTATTTCGGCGTTTGTTTCTTTTGATGAAAGGCATAATCCGAAAGTTGAAATACTTTCTTCAAAGGAAGCGGAAATTTATTCAAAATTCATTTCTCGTAAACGTCAACACGAATTTATCGCGGGAAGAATCGCCTGCAAAAAGGCTTTTCTCAAATTAACTTCAGGTAAAGTGGGTTGTTTTGAGAAGTTCCCATCGATCTCCATACTGAATAACGAAACGGGCGCGCCTTTTATAGAAAATTCTGATCTCTTTGTTTCTGTCTCTCATTCCCACGGAATTGCAATTGCCTCTGTCAGCGAACACTCGATCGGAGTGGATGTCGAACAAATAAATCCGAAAAGAATCTCTGCTTTAAAACGAATGAGTGCGGAATGCTCCCCGGAAAACGTTTGCGATCTGACTGCTCTCTGGACATTAAAAGAATCTCTCGGCAAAGCTTTACGAACGGGAATTGTTGAGGAGTTTCACTGCTATGACACGGTAAATTTCAGTTGCGAAAACGGATTTTACAGATGCAATTTTAAAAATTTCCCTTCATATTTGGGAATAGCAATAACTGACGACAAATATGCTGCAGCGATTGTCACTTCGTTCAAGAATTCTGGGACAAAATATCTTTGAAAATACGATCTCGTCAAAATCGTTCTGCTGAGCAACTTACTTCTCAGCTAGAAAATCCCAATAGACAAAAAACGTGTTATATAACAGAGAATCCTGTACAAAAAACAAACTTCTAAAAATTAAGTACCATATACAGGAGGATTATTCGGATCAAATAATCCAGGTTTTGGAGAAAATATGACAACAGAATGAAAAAAATACCAAGCGGTTGAGGATTCATCCAAATGCTTAGGATCTAGCAAATACAAATCAAAAGCTTGCTTATTAGATAAAGGCTTTCCGTCAGGCTTGGTGTACGAGGATTTTCGATATAAACTTGCGACTATGATTATTTTGTCGTGCCTCTGCTCGATTTTTAATGAGGGATAAATTTCACTCGGAGCCACATTAGTCTTGTATCTTACGGGAGAGCCTTTGTTGTCTGTATAGTAAAGGCCTGGAAACATGCCAACCGTATCGTTTCTCATATATAGTCTCCACCGACAAGATGCTGTGCCATCATCATTTGCTTGCACATAATAAATCATAATTTGCCCGGTATGTCCGAAATGATAAATATTACTACTTCCCTGATAGAATCTTGTATCTTCGGGATAAACGGATAGCCACGCTAAAAAATTAATGCGTCCTATGTCTCGTAGTGTCACCATCTTATCTTTACGTTTTTGCGAAATATTCTGAATCATATTCGCCATTTGCTGTGCAACAAACTCAGTTTGCGAATAATATCTCTTAATTTTTATTAAGTCATGAATATAAAACAGTAAAATAATCATCACCGGCATGCAGATCGCAAATTCAATAAGGATCGCCCCGCGAGATAATTCTTCTTCATCACGAGGATTAAGAAACTGAGCTAATTTTTTGATAAAATATTTTAATTTTTGAAAAATATTGAAAGGATAACATATTAATTCTGTTTGATTTTTTAGGTGCTTACCCCCCCCCGTCAAATACCTTTTTGGCAAACCACTTCATTATGTACCTCTTCCCACAATAACTACGCCCACCTGAGCATTTTCTTATCAAATTATTAAGAAAAAGTTAAAAACTCATACAAATTTCGCTCCCAAATTGAAATCATATGGGAAATGAAATATAATCGCGAAGTTGATAGTTAGGAGTACTGATGAAAATAAAGTTGCCTTATTTCGACAGAGATGGTTGGCGTGCCGCTTTTGTGATTTGGCTTGTTGCGTTTGTGATCGGACATGTCAGTGAGCCTGTATGGTGGATAGGTGTTGCTATAGGGTTTGCGTGTCTGTTATTTTTCAGAGATCCTGAGAGGATTCCTCCGAGCAAAAGTCATGTGGTAGTCAGTCCGGCCGATGGTATTATTTTGAAAATCGCGGATGTAGAACCTCCTGCCGAGTTAGGTTTAACCGGACAAAGAAGGAAGATCAGTATTTTTATGAGCGTGCTGAACGTGCACGTAAACAGAACTCCTATAGCGGGTACGGTAGAGAAAATAATTTACACCCCGGGAAGATTTTTTAATGTAACTTTGGACAAGGCTAACGAGTACAACGAAAGACAAGCTACTTTCGTACGAAATGATGACGGAATGAAGCTGGTGTTTGTACAGATCGCCGGACTTATAGCGCGTCGAATCAGATGTGATATTAAAGAGGGCGATAAGTTGGAAAGAGGTCAGCGTGTCGGGATTATTCGATTCGGCAGCAGAGTAGACGTCTATTTGCCGTTGGATGTTTCTGTTCTGGTCGAAGAAGGACAAATTACTGTCGCGGGTGAAACAATTTTGGCTAACTACAACATAGAGGAGAAGAAAAATGAAAAAAAGCAAAGGAACAAGTAAAAAAGATCTGGATGAAGTAAAGATTCCCAAGACTTCGAATAAAGTGGAGCACTCAAGAAAAGAAATCGATTCGAAGAGTGTTTTGGAAAATGCTGACTCCGAAAAGTCAGAGTATTCGAAATCATCGAAGACGGATGTACTTAAAACTTCGACCCTGGCGAGATTCTTGCCGAATGCGGTCACAATTACCGCGATGTGTTTCGGATTGTCGTCAATTCGATTTGCTCAGTGCAACGAGTGGGAATACGCTGTTTTGTGTATTTTGGTTTCCGCTCTACTGGACATGTTCGATGGAAAGATCGCTCGATTCTTGGATCAATCTTCGAGCTTTGGACTTGAGCTGGATTCACTATCAGATTTAGTCTGTTTTGGAGTAGCTCCTTCAGTAATTTTATATCTCGCATCGATGCAACAAATCGGAAAAATCGGATGGGGTATTTGCATGTTCTACACTGTCTGTTGTGCCCTAAGATTAGCGAGATTTAATGTCGTCCACAGATACGCTGAAGAGGTCTCGGATTTAAATCGCAAGTATTTCACGGGAATTCCTGCTCCGGCAGGGGCCATTATCGCGCTGTTTCCGTTGATTTTGTTTTTCGAAACTGAGAGTTTTGCTGTCGTCAGACCTTTTTGCATTGCGCTTTTTCTGATGTTCTCAGGTTGCCTGATGGTTAGCACTATCAAAACTTTTTCTTCGAAGATAGTGGAAATAAACAACACAAACTCCTGGGTGGCGTTAACCGTAATCGCGTTTTTGATCATATGCTTGACCACCAGAATTTGGTTATCTCTTTCCGTTTTGGTTGCCGTTTATATCTTGACGATTCCTTACGGAATTCATGAATATTCAAAAGCCTTAGGGGCCACAAAAGAAAAAGAATGAAAAAATATTTTCTGCTTATTGTTAGTTTAAGCTTTTTGTATATATTTCGCTCTTCCGATTTGGAAGAGCGTAATTGTTATGGATCTGCCATATATCAAGAATTGGCTAAAGAGAACTTTGGTCCGTTTGACCGCGAAAAGAAGCTGAATATTATCATAGGAATAGATTATTTGCCGTATGAATTCGTCGAAATGTTCGAGCATTTAACGGGAATAAAAGTTCACGTAGATATTTTCGATTCGAACGAAATCCTTGAAGCGAAATTGTTAGCGGGCAGCAGCCAGCACGATATCGTTTTCCCTACGGCTTGGCCGAATTTCGCCCGACAGTTAACGGCAAAAGTTTATAAGCCAATTGATCATACACGAATTGATTTATCAAAATTTAATCCTATAGTCCTTGAAAAATTAAATATTTACGACAAAGGAAATCTTTATGGCATTCCTTACCAATATGGAATCTCCGGAATGGGTATGGATGTTGAAATCATAGAAAAAGTATTTCCTGGAGCCGATAAACATGACTTGGGACTATTCCTTGATCCGAAAAATGCTGAAAAATTGAGGAAAGTAAGATTCAGTGTTTACGACTCCGCTGGAGAGTTGTTCCCAATGATTTTATGCTATCTCGGGTTGAACCCGGAATCCACAAACGAGGAGGATATCCAAAAAGCAGCAGATCATCTGAAAAAAATTCGCCCTTACATATACAAGTTCACGGAATTCGGATTTGAAGACTTGTCTTCACAAAATGCGACTCTTGCGCTGGGAACATCCGGAGATATTACAAAAGTTCGGAAGGATACGGGAAGAAATAGCATAAAGTTTTTCTACCCGAAACAAGGAACTTCTCTCTGGGTAGACGTAGTAGCAATTCCTGCAGGTGCTAAACATATAAACAATGTTTATGCTTTTTTCAAATTTCTGTTCCATCCGAAAGTGATTGCTGCCGTCACTAATCGCACCTACCGAGCAAACTGCATCACGGAAGCAAATAAGTATGTCAACAGAGAGATAGTTGCTGACGAGAACATCTATCCATCCTTGAAATTCAGCAAAAAATGCTATATTGCAAAGCCCGTACCTGCAAATATCGAAACATTAAGAACAAGATTATTAACCAAAATAAAGTCGAAAAAATGAACAGAATTTCCAAATATTTATTTCTGATGTTGTGCGGATGCGAAATCAATACTCCCCCGCTCCCTCCAATAGATCAGCCGTCTTTTTCCTACGAAGAATTAATGCAGCAGCAGAAACAGTTAGAGAAGGAAATGCAGACAGTATCTCCTCAATTATAAACCAGTCTCTGACTTTTTACGCCACACAGTTTTTGTATTTAAGATAAAATTACGAGAGTTTCACTTTAGCAATTTAAGGTGATAAAGTAGGATGATGTAAAGTAAAAAAAGAGCAAAATATGGAACTAAAATGTTTAAAATGTGGTTGTGAAAAAGCGTATAAGTA
>Ga0265299_10004569_pt1 | contig 13047 bp, 27 predicted proteins | sample AusTroGonzalo_MG_4_FD_193485 | JGI IMG/M metagenome (GOLD analysis project Ga0265299, IMG submission 193485) | Bovine rumen microbial communities from tropical cattle in Woodstock, Queensland, Australia - Gonzalo_02 | ecosystem: Host-associated > Mammals > Digestive system > Stomach > Rumen ...
ACACTGATGCAAGGATCTGCTACCTTGGTGATTATCATGACCCATATTCACGGGATTTCAACTATGATGAGGATTACCTTCAGAAATCAGTAGACAACTTCAAGCAGATCCTGGAACTCAAGAAGCAGAACCCGGACAGAGTCACTCTCCTCATTGGGAATCATGACTGTGGTTATGCCATTAGTGATGACATCTGCTCTTCCAGGATGGACATATGGCACCGGAGAGAGCTTGAGAAGATCTTCCAGGATAACTGGGAACTTTTCCAGATTGCTGAAGAGTGTGACATTGCAGGTAGACATTTTGTCTTCAGTCATGCCGGCATCCTGAAAGGCTGGGCAGATCTGGTCTGGAGGGATGAGATGGGCAAACCTGGATTCAATGTGGTAGACCATCTGAACAATGCCTGGCTGACCAATGACTGGGGAGTCCTGAACTTACTGGGAGACTATGACATCTACAGGGGGTGGAGAGGTTACCAGTTTGGGTCACCAGTGTGGTCAGACATCAGGTCTTGGGTCAGAGTCACTCCGGAGGAGACATTTGGGTTCAACATTGTGGGTCATACCCAACTTGAAAAAGCAGTGATGCTGGACACCATTGCAGATCTGGATTGCCGGCAAGCTTTCTACCTGGACAGTGATGGGAACATCCGATACTATGACACTGATGATATACTGTCCAATTCAGTAGAATTCATAAAGGACTAGACGATTACGACTACGATAAAATCATTAATATTAATTAACTTTTAAACAACCAAGATTATGTTCGACAGAAACGACATTAAGGTCTCCTTTGTGAAGGAGAAGTATGAAACCAGGGGAAATGAAATCCGCTGCACTCTGAAGTACGTCATCAAAGTGCCTGAATTCTTCAGAAGTACCCATGACACCACAGTAGGTGCAGTCTTTGACCTGGGAACTCACACCGCTACAGGAGTGGCCATCTGCAATGACAGGGATGAGTTCAACAAGCAGCTGGGCCGTGACATTGCCAACGTCCGTGCAGAAGCCAAGGCCTACAGGGATGCCCAAAGATTGGTGAAGAAATATGTTGAGGTTGCAGCACGTGGATACTATGAGATTGTCCAGGCATTTGATGCCAAGGCAGACTACATCCAGAGGCATGATGCAGAATACCTTGCAGAGTTGGTGAGATAATACAATTGTCTGACGATTGCGGACTGCGAAAAGAAATCCACTGAAAAAAGTGGATTTTTTTTTGTAAAAAAGTGCAAAAAAATTTGGTAGTCTCGTTTTTTTATTGTACCTTTGTAATAGAAAAAGAAACCAATAGAAAAACAGAGATATGAAAACGACTGTCAGAAACCAGATTATTGATGAACTCAAGAATGTTATCAATAAGTATGTGGAAGAAGAATATCTTTTTGCAGGTGGTTGCTGCTATGCCGCATATCTTCTTGCAAACTGCTGCAGGAAACTTGGAATCCAGTACAAGACTGTCATCTTCCAGTACAATGAAATCCTTGATGAAACTGACTTCACCAATGCCATCAATGGTGACGGTGTCGCACACGTCGCAATCGAGGTAACCTGCAACAGGAAGAAAACATATATCGGTGACTGTACAAGAATCTTCCGCTACTTTAGGATGACCGGTCAGGAGTTCAATATCAGGGAATACTCGGATATCCGTCCTGCCGAAATCCTCTCCGGGTACATCAACAATGACTGGAACAGTTTGTATGACACTGACAACAATCTCCAACTCCAGTATGAGATTGAGAGCATTTATGAGAAATATTCTGAATGTTAACGATTATGGCAACAGGTAACAGACTTCTCCAGGCCAATGTAGGTTGGAGTCATAAAATCGAGAAAGGGTGGGTATGCCACAATACCGGGTGTCATGCCAGACAACTTGCCAGGAACAAGAGACTGGCCGGGAAAATTCTCCGGAGAAAGCTGGACATTGAACTGAAATCAATTGAGATATGAAGACTTATTTCTACAATCCCATTCTGAAGAAGACCGGCATCGGTTATTGGATTGACATCTATATGTATTCGCACCGCAAGGGAGCGAAGGTCATCAACACCATCACCGGAAGTGACTATAGGAAAGTCCTTGAAAAGGCACAGAAATTTGTCAATTTTATGAAAGAAAACAAATAAGAAGAAGTATATATAGACAAACACATAAACAAACAAAACCATGTACCTGACATTTACCAACAAAAACCTGGAGATCTACTTCAAGGAAATCAACTCCAACATCAGTCTTACCCGTGATGAGGAAATCCGTCTCTTCGGAAGAATCGCCAGGGGTGACAGTGCTGCTGAGGTTGAGGTGTTCAACAGAACCGCCAAACTCGCTGTCGCCATCGCCAAGCTGTATGCCGGCAAGCCCGAACTCCTTGAGGATCTCATCCAGGAGGCCAATATGGGAATCCTCACCGCCATCAAGAAGTATGACCCTGCAATGGGTTACCGTTTCTCCTCATATGCCAGGTGGTGGATGAAGGCCAACATCACTGTGTTCCTCAACAACCTTGGTGTAGTCCATCCCTCCAATCCTACCATCAAGGATGTGGTCAAGAAAATCAGGGAGAAGTTCTACAAGGAGAATCAGCGTGATGCTTCAGAGTATGAACTCCTTGACCTGGTTGAGGCTGCCGGTTATGTGGTGACTGATCTCAGTTCCATCATCAGTGTCACCTCCATCAGCATCGACAAATGCATTGATGAGGATGAGAACATCACTGTAGGTGACCAGGTCCTGCCTCATGAGGAGAATGACATCTATTCCGAGATGGAGGAGGAGAGTCTGTCCAGTGACATTGTCAGACTCTTCAGCAAACTCACCATCAGGGAGCAGGCTATGGTCCGGATGAAGTTTGGGTTCACGACCGGATATGAGATGGACTACAAGAGCATTGCCGAGATGTGGAACAAGAAGCACGATGACCATCTCACAGTTGAGAGATGCCGTCAGATTGTTGTCGGAGCTCTGAAGAAGATGAAATAATAAATACAGTATACTATGGTAGGAGGAAAAAAAGAAATCGTCTACGCCAACATCGACAGATTTGCGGAGATTGTTGCCACCGGAGAGTACCGGGGCGTGAAATACATCTGTGTCAACAGAGGCATCCATCCCTGTGCATATGTGCTGTGCAGTCAGGAGTTCCTGGACAAGCACACTGATGCCTGGAATTCCATCCCGGAGATCCATGTGCATGGAGGAGTGACATATGTTGGACTTGCCAGTGACCTTCTGGGACTGGAAGATTTCCCCGTTCCTTGCTTCGGTTGGGACTATGGCCATTTTGGTGACTGGGAAGGATATCGTTCTGAAGAGCAGAACCGTATGTATGGTCACAGGAAGTATACCACTGATATGATCATCAAGGAGTGTGAGTCTGCCATTGACCAATACCTTGAGGTTCTCTCCAATGATGAGAAGTGTGATGAGGAGGGAAACCTTTACCTCAACAGTGACATCCTTGAGAAGTTTGGGTTCACCCCCGTCTTCAATGGATCTGATCAGGAGAATGCCTACAGAATCTCCGGAGAGGAGGATGGGAGGATGTGGAAGATTTATGTAGACCTCAAGCACAAGAGTCTCTCCTATGCCCTCAACCAAGACCGGCACAGAAAGTATGATGGTGAGATTGTCACTGTCAAGGATCTCAAGCTTGTCATTCAGATGTGCAATATTCCTCTTGTGATAGACTGAAATCCTGCGGTTGCGCATTGCGATATGAAATCACCTGACATTTTGTCATATGACATTTTGTCAGGTGGTTTTTTCTTAAGGTCTACAAAAAAGTGAAAAAAAAATTTGGAGATCTCTTTTTTTCTTCTTATGTTTGTATTGGTAACAAAAAATGATGATTCAGTCTGACGATTACGACTGCGAATGACCTCAACGAAAAAGTTGAAAAAAACATCAAAAAAATTTGGTAGATTCAAAAAAATGTTGTATCTTTGTATCAGAAAGAAAGAGATATAAAAACACAAGACAATGACACGGGCAGAAATCATCAAACACAACCAGAACATTGTAAGGGAAGCACTGACTTCTTTGATTGAAATGAAATATGCAGACCCTCTCCGGTTGATGACTGACCAGAGATATGCATATGAGAACATCACCACATACATTCAGGCAGCCAACATTGCGAGGAAGATGATGAATATGCCGGCACTTGTCCTTTATACTATCAATGATGAAGAAGAGTAATTGAGATATGGAAACAATCATCAACCTTATGAAGGAAGAGGGAATTGAGAACCTCGACTTCTTCTACTCGAAGAAACGTCCCACTGTCCAGAAAGATGGTGACAAATATGAAATCATCAGCATTGACACTGATGGTGAATCACTTGAGATGACAGGTATCAAGGTCTATCCTTGCTATGAGCACAAACTCACCTACCTGACTGTTGATGACACCTGGAGGAGAACTTCAGTTAACCATATCAAAGACATTGTCCAGCAGGAAATTAACAAACTTTATTAGTAATATGGACTACACGATTGAACTCGCCATCGCCAACTTCCTTGAGAAGAACTCACTCTCCAAGGATGATATTCAAGTCACTGAACTCTCCCCCAGCAGGGTTATCATCAGAGTACCCAAGGGGAATGTACAGATGTTGAGGGAAGCAGAAAAGACCATCTATCACGGATGGCACTTCGATGTCTTCACCTTCCAGTGTATGACCGGGAAAAGCGGGTCACTGGAATATGATGATGTACTTACAGATGAGTACCGTTATAAATGTATGAGTTAAGAACTATGAAACCAAAAGTATATATCATCACCAGCGAGTATGTGGCTCACGGGATGACATTCAACAGGAAGTTGAGGTATACCACGGATCCTGAAAAACGGGACCAGATCTATGAGGAGGAACTTCAGAAGATGAAAATCGACAATGAAGATATCCTTTCAGACAAGGAGAACTATATGGTTCAGAAGAGTAACAGGAAAGGAAGTCAGATTTTCTTCTGTTATTACAAGTACCAACCGGAGGCGTCCAACTTCAGTGTTGAGGTGACATCTGAAACCCTTGAGTAGGTATGAAAACATTCTTCATCACTCTGGGTGGAATCATTGCAGGATGCTTGTTGGGAGTAGTATACTGCATTGTGTATTATATCTATCATGACAAAACTGAATAAACTATGGCAACAAATGACAGAATCATCCAGGTCACCTGGACAAACGAGAACAAGGGACTGCCCAGAAGAGTCCTTGTACCAGGCTTCATCCCAGATGGAGGGGTGGTCACATATCTGATGGAGATCTACAACACCAGTGTTAAATCCTGGGAGGAGGTTTGATTATGTTCAGATATATATTAAAGAAATTCAGGATGCTCTTCCAAAGACAGCAGATTCCTGCAATGGAATGCAGATCCTTCAATGATGAAATATTGTATAACCCAAGAAAGGAGATTTGACTATGACTATGCTTTGGACATTCATTGCCCTTGTCATTATGGGGTGTCTTCTTGTTCTACTGACATACTTCCACTTCTGCTTTGTTCATAAGGACAAATGCCCACAGTGTGGAGGTGAGAATCTTGAGGAGATCTACATCGAGGCAACCACCAACTACAGCAGGAGGAGGGTGAGATGCAAGACTTGTGGTAATGAGTTCTACATCTGACTGCGATTGCGGTGTGCGATTATGAAATCCGCTGAAATTTTTTTATAAAAAAGTGTAAAAAATTTGGTGGTTTCAAAAAAATGTTGTATCTTTGTAGTGAGAAAAGAAATAAGAGTTATGACAAAGGAAGAAATCATCAATGGAATCAAGAATGTAGGAACAACTACTGCAAGAAACAGTATGGGTTGCTCTGAGAACTGGTACAACTACTTCTATGCAATCAAAATGACCTTCACTATGGATGAGATTGAGGCAATGAGTGAGAAGGAGTTGAACAATTTGGTAAAGTTGGCAGACAACATTGCTGAAGGATTGTATTAAACCAATAAAATATCAATACTATGGCAAAGTACCGTTATACAATGAGAGTCAAGAAGGTTGTCTATATGACAGAGGAAACCTTCACAGTCATTGCTGAAAATGAAAAGGAAGCAAAGAAACTTGCAAGGGAAGAAGCATCCAAGCATCCTGAAAAGTTTGAGAAGGAGACCACCAGGTATATCCCCGAAGTCTATTGTTACACTTGCAAACCTGTGGAGGAATAAGAATATGAATATCACAGAACTCAATATCAGTATCGGTCAGGCCATCAACTGGAATGGACAGTGGGGATGTCTTATGAACTTCGATGAAGAGGAAATCACAGTTGAGGTGATGGGTGAGACCTTCACGGTGACGCCGGATGAATTCGCCGACCAGAATCCTGGTTTGGTGATTGGACCCAATGGTGATAGAACCATCAGGGTGGACTGGGATGATGATGGAGCAGGAATGCCTGAAGAGGTGATTATCCCGCACTTCATTCCCGATGATGATGTTGCCGACTATCTTTCGGACACCTATGGGTTCTGTGTGAACTCCTGGTATGAAATCTAAAGATGAAGAGATATGAATGATACTGCTGCCATCTGTATTGCAATTTTCGTGTTTGCATTCGTCATCCCACTGATTATGGGATACATCAGTGCTCACAGTAAAACCAGGTGTCCTCATTGTGGATCCGGGGACATCAGAAAAAAGAAGGTGAATCCAAAATATAACCCTGCAAGTTACAGCTGCTTCTGCAGGAAATGTAAGAGTGAGTTTTTTATTGATTAGGTATATGATTATGAAAACCGAACTCACCATCAGCGAAATCCAGCGCATCGTCAATCTCATCCAGAGAGTAGACTGCCTGAACTATGCGCTCATCACCGACACTGCCAAGGAACTGGGAATCAAGAAGACTGCCCTGATGCAGTACATTGAAGACAACCCCAAGTTGTTCGAACTGGTTGAGGTAAATAAACCCAAGGGTGGTCTGGCCATCAGCAGAGTCTTTACTGATGCCAATCAGAATCCTGCAACTGAAGAGTGGCTGGCCGTCAAGAAATTCCAGTGGAAGAATAAACTTCGGGTGTTCGGTAAATATTACTATGACCGGCTGGAATTTTATTACCTGGATGTAGACTCCGGAAGTACCTGCAGTAACAGGGAGAATCTCTGGAGGAACACTCCGGAGAAGATTCAGACTCTGATTGATGCCGGTGTACTTAAGAAGGTGAAGACAGGTTATGGTGGGTTTGGAGACTACTATCCCTGGGAAGGATACAAACTGGACACCGAGACAACCAATACCATCAAGGAACTGGGGTGGGAACTGGTTTATCCCGAAAAATAAATACAGTATAACGAAAACGACTGACGATTATGAGTAAGTTTGGCAAGAAACTGAAGAACAAGGAATGGAGGAAGCAGACCCGACTGGTGAATAAAGAGTTTGCCAGGAATCTGAAATCCTCTACTGGGAAGACTGACCCGAGATCAACCAAGGAAACATTCCTGCAGTGGTGTGCAGAATGTGGAGATGCCCTGGGAGAGGAATATGGTGTACTGTCCATTGCAGGGTCAGACGGAATCAGGATGACCGACACCAAGGTGGGGAAAGCTGACTACAGTGACCCGGAAGCAGTAGACATTGAACTTGAGGCAGAGGGTTATTATGAAGAGGGGGATGCCAATATGGGAACATATCACTACCATCCACCCAAGATGAAATACTCTGATTGGTTCTACAATGTGTACCTCAAGAAGTGACGACGACGAACTGCGAGAAAATGAAACTATCAAAAAAGTGTAAATAAATTTGGTAGTCTCATTTTTTTGTTGTATCTTTGTAATGAAGAAAGGAACCAACAAAAACACAAAGATATGGACATCAACTACATTCGTCAGCGCATTGCAGAACTGACCAAGGAAAAGGAACTTATGGAAGGAAATCTCCAGGAAGCGATGGTCAGTGCCATCCAGGAGATTGGTCAGGAGAATCCTTATGGTATCAAGAAGATTTCCGGGTTCAAGATGATGACCATCAAATCATCACAGTTGGTTGGTAGACCATGGTCATTTGCAACCTTTGACTGGGAAGAGTCGGCAGCGGCCATCCTGAAGTATTTGGAGAATACTCCTGCAATCAACTGGAAAAAGAAGTTGACTGACCTCCTTGACACCAAGGGTGATGTGGTTGAACTCAAGAAGAGGGGAATGATTTGGCCAGGATACACTGGGATTGTCCAGAGAACCCCCATTGACCGGGTCTTCATTGAAAAGATTATTGAGAGGATTTAACTGCGGTTGCGACCTGCGGTATGAAATCCACTGAAAAAAGTTGCAAAAAAGTGCAGAAAAATTTGGTAGTTTCAAAAAAATGTTGTATCTTTGTATTGAAGAAAGGAAACAAATAAAAACAACATTATGAAAACGATTGATGCTCTTAAAGAAATCGCCTGGCAGGTATCCATTGAAGAATTTATGGATGATGAAAACGAGCAGGAGTTGATTAACCGGATGAGAATGTACATCAAAGCAGGCCATAAGGAGTTGGGTCTGGATGCAGTTGTCATTGAATGTGCAGAAGATGCAACTGATGAGCAGATTATCACTGCCATCAATGAGTATATCAGAGAAGAGGAAGAAGAATCTAATCTGAAATAAAATGAAATCTATCTAATAAAAACAATATTATGAAAGAGTATGATGCACTCAGGAAGGCAACCTACCTTCTCTACAACAAGATGAATAAGGTAATCCCTTATGACAAACTCATCAATATGGTTAGTGGAGATATTTGCTATCTCAATAACTTCAAGAAGGTGTATCTCATCACTCTGAAAATCAAGAATCAGTATATTCATTCAACCCACTCTGTAAAGAGACTTGAGAATCTTACTCTTCCCAAGAAATATCAGGATGTAAAAAGAACAAAGCCGATTGACACCTGTTTCCATGCCAAGTATACATATAAGACTGAAGATGGGGAAACTGTTTCGGGAAAAATTTCATATGACCACAAAATCACCAAGGAAGATGTACTTGCTGATTTCCCACAGTATGATGTAACCATCCTCTCTCCTATGCAATGGACAGAAGAGTATCTCAACCAAACAATTTAATCTGAAATTCACAGACGACTGCGACTCAATTTCCGTAATCGTAAGAAACCAACTAACAAAGATATGATTAGAATTGACAACTATCTGAATGATGGAGCAGGATGGCAGGCCCGTGCAGTACTTGCCTACCTCCAGGGGAACATCTTCAGACTCACAGATGACAAGTACTATAAGAAGGATATGAGCATCAGTGTGGGCAGGTATGAGAACTGTAGGGAGCAGGGATATGTCTTCTCACTGTCTTTCTATGGACAGTCAGACGGGAAACCATCCCACTTCCAGCGAAACTATGCAGTCTACCAACACAGGAATTCTGACCAAATCATTGTCCTGATTTCCAATGCCTTCACCATCAACACACCCGGGATTGATGAGATGTGGAGTGACAAGGGAGAGAATCCCAGGAGCTCCCAGTATGACCAGGGATTTGCCTGGAATGACATTGCAGGATGTGGAGAGTGGATCATCAAGGATATGGATGAGACTCTTGAGAAGTATCTCCCCAAGGAAGAAACCAAGAAGTAGTATGAAGCTTTTCAAGATTACCGTCAAATCAAAGAATCCAGATGGAGGGGAGGAACTCCACTTCAATGTAGGGGCAACCAACATCATTGACTGTCTTACCAAGTTCAAGAGAATTCCTGACAGTGACTACATCTACTCTGAGGAGCATGATATCCTCACTGTCACTTGTGAAGGAGACCTCATCTGAATCTGAAATCGACCGAAACCTATGAATGTCATTGCCATCTATCATCATCCCCAAGAATGTGGGTCACCATATGTCGCCTTCGTTTCTCAAGAAACTGGGGAGATGGTTGAGGCAGTGGACATCCCCGATGGATACTGGGAATCAGGATCCAAGAGAGTAGACATCTACACTCCGGTCTACTCCTTCATTGAGAAAGTCAACCAGACACCCGAACCTACAGTGGACAATGTCAGACTCACCTGTTCCTTCTACCCCAACCCCAAGAAGTATGTCTTCAGAGTGACCAAGGTAGACAACATCAAGTATGACCCTAAGATTATCCCAACCTGGACAGCAGATGTTTATGTTGAGGCATGTCATCATGACATCAAGTGGCAGTACTCTACCAAGAGGGACTCCTTCAGGAAGCAGCTGTCCAAAGCAGGATTTGACATGGGTCACTGGACACTGACCAAGAGGATGAAGACTCCTTTCAAGGAGTTCCTCAAATCCATCTGTTCCAATTACAAGGACTACCATCTGGTGAACCTCATTGAGATAGGTTAAGTTTTTATTGTTTCTTTTTCTTGATTCCCATTGCGGATACGGTCTGCGATGGGAATCTTTGTATTTCTGTTTTCCAATGTAGTAATATTTACCCCAATGATCAACCAAATTAAGAGATCTGGATCTGGACAAAAAAGTGAAAAAAAATTTGGAGATCTCTTCTTTTCTTTTTATGTTTGTATTGGCAACAAAAAAATGATGGTTCAGTCTGACGATTGCGGTCTGCGATTATGAAATCCACTGAAAAAGTTAAAATAAATTTGGAATTGTCAATTATTATTTGTACCTTTGTAATAGAGAAAGGGAAGAAACCAATCTCACAAAGTTTAACCATAAAATATGAAAACAAATGAAATTTGATGTTGAAGAAAAAGTTTGCCCCAGTTGCAAAGTGATGTTCAAAACAAAGTTTGAAATCAAGCACTACATCTACAAGAGAAACCTCAGGAAAGGTGGTGATGGATTCAAGTTTTACTTCTGCCCTATCTGTGGTTGCTATCATCTTACCAGCAATATCCCGACCGGTGACTATATGCTGAAGAAGAGAGCATCCCACTACAACAGACTTGAACAGAAAGAAAAGAACAACAGTATCCTCAAGGAATATGGTCTGATTTAGGCGACTACGAACTACGATGAAATCCACTGAAAAAAAGTGAAAAAAAGTTAAAAAAATTTGGTAGATTAAAATATTTTTTGTATCTTTGTAATAGAAAAGAAAAGGAAACAATAACAACTAAAAAAACAAACAATTATGAAAAAGACAACTTACACCCAGAGCATCATCAACAACCTCAACAAGATGAATGACAGTGACAAGATTATGTACATTGTCGAGAAGGTCTTCAATGCCACCTCCCCTGAAACCTCTGTCACCCTTGAGCAGGTGATTGAGAAAGGAATTGAGATGGGGATTGCAGAGGACTACCCCAGAGGAAAGGAAGATGGTCACCCCTGGTATCCTCACACCTCCATTATGATGGGAGTCGGTTCTCCGGAGGCGGTGATGGCCTGGGAGGAAATCTACCTCCACAGGAAGAAGATGCACAAGAATGGTCACAGGTCTGTCTTCTTCTACTGGGTTGACAAGACCAAGATTCATCAGGTGGTCAGGAAATCCTCCAAGGCTGACAGTTCCAAGCAGGTGGCCAACTCCACCTACACCACCCTCCCCACAGTCAAGGTCACCCTCACCCTGGCAGAGAAGATTGCCAAGATGGAAGCAAATCCTGGAATGTTCAGACTTGTGGGTGACAAGCTCATCAGTGAATCCTGGATTAAGAACAATCCTGAGAAGTTCCTCACCCTCTATGGGAACATCTAATCGCCAACCGCAGCCGCATAGAAAGAAACCAACCTACTCCAAGTGGGTTGGTCTTCTTCCATACACCTCAACCATAACTTCCAGTAATGTTATGTAATTGACTGATGTTCATCAGGATACAGCATTCCATCTCATCTTCTGCTTCAGGATGCTTCCCAAGTTTGGTACAGATTATGTATATATAAATATAGATATCTAAAAATTATAAGTTATGAAAAAGATAATCACATCTCTTATGGTGGCACTGATGGTCATCTTCTCTGCCACCCAGGTCAGTGGACAGGTGAGATCAAGTTCCTCTTCAGCAAGGACTACCTCATCCTACTCTTCAAGACCGAGTGCCCCATCAGGCCACTCCTCATACAGTGGAGGACATTCCACCTACAGTGGGAGTCATTCCTCATACTCTTCCAGACCAAGTACCTCCTACAGCAGACCTCCACAGAGTCACTCCTCTTACTCTGCCGGCAGATCTACCTACTCTTCATCAACCAGCAGACCTTCTGGTTCCACTTACTCAAGAACCACACCTTCTACCAGCAGACCTTCAGGTTCTACATCATCCTACAGCAGGCAACCACAGAGTCACTCTTCATACTCAAGACCTGTTCCATCTACAGGCAGATCTGTCTACTCTACAGGAAGACCGGCATCTGGTCCTGGACATACTACCCAACCAAGGGTGACACCATCCCCAACATCACCAAGGTCTTCACACCCTGCGGTGGCGGGACCGTCACCGTCAAGACCGGTCACCCATCTCCCCAATGGACATAGAGGGTCAGTCTCCCACTCAAGTTATGGACCGGGTCACCATGGTCCAGGTCCTGCCACCCACACCCACCCCAACTCAAGGGAATTCATCCACTGGGACAAACCCCACCATCACTGGGACAACCATCACCACTATTATGGATACAGGATTTATTCCCTTCCCCCTTCACACAGGAGAATCCATCTCTGGGGATATGACTACTTCTACTACAATGACATCTACTACAGATACTACAATGGATGCTACCACATCTGCAGACCTCCTTATGGAATCTATGTCAGCAGGTCCCTGGCCACTCTGAACTCCATTCTGTTCTCATACTACTACTCAACAGTCTACACCTATCAGACTATCTCTGACAACTTCAGAATTATTGATGAACAGAACAGAATCATTGCAGAGAACAATGCCAGACTTTCCCAGAACCTCAACACTGACAAGGCATCCTCCTCATATGAACTGGCATCCAGACTCGGTCTCACACAGTCTTATGCATATGCTGACCAGGAATACTTCTACCAGGATGGTGTCTTCTATATCCAGGAAGCAGGACAGTACAAGGTCATCATCCCTCCGGCCGGAGCTCTCATCCCCACCCTCCCGGATGATTATGAAA
>Ga0265299_10004574_pt1 | contig 13032 bp, 13 predicted proteins | sample AusTroGonzalo_MG_4_FD_193485 | JGI IMG/M metagenome (GOLD analysis project Ga0265299, IMG submission 193485) | Bovine rumen microbial communities from tropical cattle in Woodstock, Queensland, Australia - Gonzalo_02 | ecosystem: Host-associated > Mammals > Digestive system > Stomach > Rumen ...
TTCCACTCTTCGGTGATACAGTACAACTTGTAGCTAATGCCTATTACCACAAAATCTATCCGGCTTTCTTCCAAGCCAAATACCACTCCAAACATCTGTGGTGGGATAATAAAGACATGTCTGCTGAAAAGCGCACCCACCTAGAAGGCATCTTCAACTATTCGAAAACAAGCACCAAGCTTCGCATAGCCCTTGACGAGATAGAAGATTATGCCTACTATGGCATGAGTTATGACGCGACACCAAACGGACGCACCAACATGACTGCGGGAATATATCAGGAATCTGATAATATACACCTCCTCACTGCCCAACTACATCAAGACTTTCATATAGGGCCCCTTCATTGGGAGAACGTTATCACCTATCAAAATTGTAGCAAGTCCGAGGTTCTACCGCTGCCGACATGGAATATCTTCTCAAACCTGTATTTAAAATTTAAGATTGCAAAAGTTCTTGGTGTAGAGCTTGGTACTGACGCAACATACTTTAGTAAATACTATGCTCCGGACTTTTGCCCGACCATCAACCAATTTGCCATACAGCAGAACGTAAAAAGTCGGGTTGAACTGGGAGGATACCCTTTTGTGGATGTCTATGCCAACATGGTACTTAAGGGGGTACGTTTCTTCGTGGTAATGAGTCACGTGAATAACGGCTCAGGCAACCACATGAAATTCCTTACCCCGCACTACCCTACTAACGGATCAGTACTCCATTTCGGAGTATCATGGAATTTCTACAATTAAAGCATTTAGACCAGAAGTAAGCCGACACTGACACATAGTCCGTAGACAAAGATATTACGCGCTGTTTCTCCCAAGCAGAGATTCAGCGCTTTTCCATGATTTATTCGTTTGATTTTCAGGAAGGTGAAAACATGGAGGACAAAATAAAAGAAAGGGAATAAGAATGCTAACAGATGGCCATTCATCCAAAACGTCGACCCAAGAATAAGAGCTCCAAGCCCCACGCCAAGATATAACCGAAGGCCGAAGTCGGCTCCAAGGCGCACAATCAAGGTTTTCTTTCCCACCTGACGATCATTATCGCGATCACGAAAATTGTTCACAATCAATAGTGCATCAATCACCAAGCCACAAGCTATGGATGACAGTAGAACCTCCCACGTGATTGTATGTAACTGTACATAGTACGTACAGCAGACGGGCACGATTCCGAAGAACACCAGAACCAGAATATCGCCCTGACCTTGATAGGAGAAGAATGTAGTATAAAGGAAAGCAAAAACGATACATATCATCCCGACAAGAATCATTTCTAAACCTCCATACCATACCAGCGGCAAACCTATCACACAAGCCATGCAAGTCGTAACTGCAATAGCTTTCTTCATCATTTCGAGAGTCACCCAACCTTGAGCACAGGCACGTCGCGGTCCTAAGCGTGTCTCCGCATCATCAGCACCATTTGCAAAGTCAAAGAAATCATTAATGAAGTTGGCGTTAATCTGCATAACAAAAGCAAATAACATACACAGGACAACCGCCATCCATTTAAACACATCATCTCCATATTTAGGTGCATCAACATATGCAAGCATCCCACCAATCATTACGGGAACAGCGGCACCAGAGAGAGTCTTCGGACGAGCCGCAAGTAGCCATGCTCTCATGGAATTAGTTTTAATTCGCTTCTCTTCCATCACTATTTTCTTTATTTTCTTGCAAAAGTAAATAGAAAATCGTACATTTGCAAAAAATATAATTACTTTTTATGCTCGCAAACACACCAAGTCTCGATCTTGTGGAGTTTATAGAAACTCAGATTCTCCCTCAATATGCTTCCTTTGATCGTGCCCATAACATGGAGCATGTTACACGTGTCATCCGTCGTTCTCTGGATTTAGTAAAGACGACAGGAGCAGATATCAACATGGCATATACTATCGCTGCCTATCATGACTTGGGGATGTGTGGTCATCGGGCGGACCATCATATTCGCGGAGGTAAGATTCTTGCTGCTGATGCCAGACTACGAAAATGGTTTTCGTCGGAACAAATTAAAATTATGAAAGAAGCCGTGGAAGACCACCGAGCATCCGCTAGTCGAGCTCCAAGGAGTATCTATGGAAAAATCGTTGCAGAAGCCGACCGTGACATCGACACTCAGATTGTCATTCGCCGCACCATTCAATACGGTCTAAGCAACTACCCTGAACTTGACAAAGAAGGTCAATGGCAGCGGTTCAAGGAGCACCTGGACAATAAGTATTCAAAGGACGGTTATATACGTCTTTGGATTCCCAACTCACCCAATGCGAAAAAACTCAATGAATTGCGCGACCTGATTGCACAACCTGAAGAATTACGTAAGGCATTTGACAAAATACTGGCTGAGGAAACTATCTAAAATACAGATAGTAGACGACAGCCAAAGCGGTCACCAAGAGAAGCATAACCGCAGTTTTGATGAGACATGATGCGACTTTCTTCACAACAAGGAAACCAACAACAACAGCCATCAAGACAAAAACATAATATCCAATGCTATCCATATTACTTAAACATTTTTCTAAATGCAGTCGGCACAGGTGTCTCAAACTCCATCGGTTCGCCCGTTATCGGATGGTGGAAACAGAGCAGCCAAGCATGCAGACAAAGACGATGCAACGGATCATCACCATTACCATATTTCGGATCGCCACATACAGGATGTCCCATATCCGCCGAGTGAACACGGATTTGATTCTTTCGTCCCGTCTCCAGTTTAAACTCCACCAGTGAATGTTCTGTCGTACGATCCATCACATGATAATGGGTAACTGCATACTTCCCTCCATTGTCAACAGGTGATGAATAAGTTACATATGCTTTATTATCTTTCAGCCAATTAGCAATTGTCCCCTCGTCATTTTCCATCTCTCCTGAGCAGACTGCCACATAACGACGATCGTATACAATCTCATGCCAATGGTGCTCCAAAATCTGCTCTGTCTCTATATCCTTCGCATATACCATCAGACCACTGGTATCACGATCTAGTCGATGAACAACATGGGCCGTACACTTTTGACGTGATTTCTTGAAATAATCATCAAGCACAGACTTTACGTTCAAAGACGAATGACCTGCTGCCATAGAGAGAATACCTTCCGCCTTTTCCACAACAATGAGCCATCTGTCCTCATATACAATTTTCACATACCTGCTTTTAAAGCCTTGTTGATTGCGTTTAGTCTTACTCACAGCCACTTTCATGCCGGGTTGTAATGGAAAATCGAACTGGCTAACGGTTTTACCATCAACTTTAATGCCTCGTCCCTGCAGAGTTGCCTTAATTTTCGAACGACTCTGCTGCACATTAGTCAACAAGAACTCTAATAACGGCATTGGCTCTTTCACAATCAGATGCTCATAGTCGCCCTCACGGTTATACCCACTATTATATCTCATTTTCTTAGTAGAACTTAAAGAAACGTCGTGCGTTATTATAACTGATATCCTCTACCATTCGTCCAAGAATCTCCTGATCATTGGGCAAGAGTCCCTTTTCTACATCATTTCCTAGAAGATTACAAAGAATGCGACGGAAATATTCATGACGCGGATAACTCAGGAAAGATCGGCTGTCGGTAAGCATTCCCACGAAACGACTCAGTAAGCCGAGTACAGAAAGAGCATTCATCTGGCGTACCATTCCATCCATCTGGTCATTGAACCACCAACCAGATCCAAATTGGATTTTCCCAGGTTCACCACCTTGGAAATTACCCAACATCGTAGCAATCATCTCATTGGCACATGGATTCAATGTATAAATGATCGTTCGCGTGAGTTTCCCCTTCATGTTCAACTTATTCAGAAAAGCAGACATTGCCTTAGCTGTGTTAAACTCTCCAATAGAATCGAAACCTGTATCCGGGCCTATCTGATTATACATTGCTGTATTATTATCACGAATGGCACCATAGTGATACTGTTGTGTCCAATCAGCATCAGCATCCATCTCGCCCATCACTGTAAGGAAACAGTTCTTAAATTGTCGAACTTCCAAATCTGACAGGCGTAATCCGCGCATGGCTTTCTCAAAGATTGTTTCAATCTCTGAATCGGTATATTCTTCGTCATAGAACTCCTCAATCCCGTGATCGGAAAGCTTACATCCATGAAGTGCGAAGAAATCATGACGTTTCTGCAAAGCATCAACCATATCAGCGAACTTCGTAATACTAACACCGCTGACTTCAGCCAACTTTTCCACATATTTCGGGAAGTCGGGTTTCTCAATATTCATTGCCCTGTCAGGACGCCATGCAGGAATCATGATGGGATCATCAGTGGCCTTGCTTTTGGCATACGCGATGTGATTGTGCAGATCGTCCACAGGATCATCTGTAGTACAGACACACTCTACATGATAGTGCTTCATCAAACCACGAGCAGAAAAATCTGGCTGTCTCAATTTCTCGTTACACTCATCAAAAATCTCACGAGCAGTCTCTGGCGAGAGTAATTTTGTAATGCCGAAAGCTGTTTTCAATTCCAAGTGTGTCCAATGATAAAGAGGGTTACGAAAAGTATATGGCACTGTCTCGGCCCATTTCTCGAACTTTTCCCAATCACTGGTTTCCTTGCCGGTACAATAGCGTTCATCCACACCATTAGTGCGCATAGCACGCCATTTATAGTGGTCACCGCCAAGCCATAATTCCGTTATACTTTTGAACTGATGATCACGGGCCACCATTTCCGGATTCAGATGACAGTGGTAATCAATAATTGGCATTTTAGCTGCATGATTGTGATATAAATCCTGAGCAACTTGAGTTTCCAGAACGAAATTATCGTCGTTGAACTGTTTCATCTTATTTTGTTTTAGATTTCGTTTTTAAAATTTTCTGCAAAGTTACGAATAATTCTCCAAAACTTTCTCTATCTTTGCAGAAAAATAACGAAAACAATGACATACCGCAGCAAAGTTCTTCTCATCTATACGGGAGGCACCATTGGCATGAACCGTAACCCCCATACCGGCGCATTAGAGCCCTTTGATTTTGAGCACTTACTATATAATGTTCCAGAACTAAAGCAGTTTGACACGCAAATAGATACCTATCAATTTGACCCGCCTATCGACTCCAGCGACATGTCACCGCGCCACTGGACAGACCTCAGCCATTGCATTGCCGACCACTACAACGATTACGACGGCTTCATCGTACTCCACGGCACAGACACGATGGCATATACAGCATCTGCTCTTTCCTATATGCTTGAAAACTTAACAAAGCCTGTTATCATCACAGGATCGCAGCTTCCCATTGGCCAGTTACGCACAGACGGGAAAGAGAATCTGATTACCGCAGTGGAGATTGCGACAGCCAGAGACAAAGAGGGGCATGCAATGGTGCCTGAAGTTGGCATCTACTTCGGCGGTCATCTGTTACGTGGAAACCGTACCACCAAACAGAGTGCTGAGGAGTTCAACGCTTTCGAGTCCTTCAACTACCCCCACCTTGTCAATGCAGGGGTAAACATTACCTACCACCGTGAACGAATGCTAAAACCAGACTGGGAGAAACCCATGACCCCACACTTTCGTCTTGACAACAACGTGATTATTTTCTCACTATTCCCTGGCATCCGTGAGGATCTGATTCGTCATATCATCCACACGCCTAACCTAAAAGCTATTGTCATGCGCACCTTTGGCAGCGGAAACGCGCCACAGTCGCCATGGCTGTTGAAAGCCCTTCGAGAAGGAACGCGCAACGGCAAGGTAATTGTGAACATCAGCCAATGCATGCAGGGAGCAGTTGAAATGAGCAGATACGACTGCGGCTTCCATTTACAGGAAGCCGGAGTCGTGAGCGGTTACGACCAGACCGTTGAATCAGCCGTTACAAAACTAATGTTCCTGCAATCGCACTATCCTGACGATCCAGACACTGTACGACGTTTGATGGGCCAGAGTCTACGTGGCGAGATTACGGTTTAATTCCTATTTTCTTGATTTGTTGAACATGAATTTGATGCTACCGCCGAAGTCGCCAACACGATCATCGGAGATGGTCATCATGAGGAACTTCTGATCGTTTAACGTCACACCATAGCTGTGAATACCATTGGCAGCCAATTCTTCCGGAGTCATTTCCTTGCCACTAAATGCATGCTGGAACTTGCACCCTTTAGCCGTCAGCACTTCAAGCACCTTTTTATGCACGCCCTCAATGCTCTCCTTCGTCAACTGATGGTCGCTATAGAAGCTCACATCCATGCTTGGTCCCATCTGACTATCTGACATACGAACCACCCTAACTCCAGGAATGCCTGCCATTTCATCAGCCTTCAAGGTTAATGCCTCAATGGCTCCTGCCATCTCGACCTTGTCCTTCAATGGGTTGAGCGATACCGTGAAATTATAATCAATGTACTGTTCGCCATCACGCTCCACCACCTCATAGGCAGGATTAGGCTCATCAGCATAGTATTCGAATGACATTGGGGTATCAAAATCGAACTGCATTCTCAGACGTTTATCTTTCTGCGGCTCTTTCTGATATAGGAAGGCATCATAATCTCTGTGGCCGGCATCGATGCGTTCCTGCGTGTACTTCGGAACTCTAAAGCCTTTTTCCTTCAACACCTTCACCCAGGTTTGCATCTCTTCTTTGGTCACACCATTATAAAAAACCTGATACTGGTAAGAATCGTCATCTCCTGAGAAATTTGTATATACGATTCTGCCCTTCGTCTCTATCTCCGGGATACCATACTTATCATATATAGCTGCAGGCCACTTACCTTCTGCAAGGCCTGAATCGTTAGAATCATTACTTGAGGTATTTCCTCCGGGCTTTGAACCACAACTACTAAATACAGCAGCTATTACCATTAAAGAAAAATATACTCTTTTCATATAAAATCTCAGTTTTTAATTATACATAGCAAGGTATCATTACACTCTCAGAAGTTTGAAATGGCCAATGAAAGGTAATTCTTTGGCGCGCCCTTTACTGGCATTGACAATACCAATGATGAACCAAATGAGGAGAACGACTCCCAATAGTCCCACGATGCCAACCATCCATGATAGATGATAAGAGATGGAAATAATGACACCTGCAAAGATTTGGTATGCCAAAGAATAAAGAATGGCAGTAATACAGAGGATTAGTCCTTGGTTAGAATGGAAACGCGCAAATTTCGAATCTTTGGCAGCCAAGATGGGAATAATGACTAGAATGCCGAAATAGGCAAGAATAGCCATGAATTTGTTTTCCTCGATGTCCTGCGGATCATACTCTGAGGTCGTATCCACAGTGTTGTTAATGGTTGAGAATTTCTCCTCAAAACTCTCTTGCAGATTACTCATAGTCTATTAATTTATTTGATTCCAGATATTACTTTTTAATAAACTCTACTCTGCGGTTCTTGGCACGCCCAACATCAGTTGAATTATCAGCGACAGGTTCATGTGAGCCCTTACCAACTGCACGAAGATTAAAGGCATCACAGCCCATTCCCTCAAGAGCCTTAACAACTGCCTCGGCACGTTGCTGAGAAAGAGGGTCATTCACCTTGTCAGAACCTTGATTGTCCGTATGCCCCTGCACCTCGAAGCGCACAGAAGGATTCTTTTTCATGTAATCAGCTATCTTCTGGATTTCTGCCAACGACTCTGGCATCAACGTCGCTTTGCCAGTTTCAAACAAGATGTTGTTTGTTACAAACTTGCCCGTCTCCGCAATGGCTTTCTCGACGGCAGCGATCTTTGCATCAATATCAGTTGCATTACGTTCATAAAGTTCAACAGCACCTTTAGCAATAACAACATTCTTCATATAGGTATGATGACTTCCTCCTCTACTGAACCATGTTATCCATCCTGCACCAGGTTTGGCATTCGGGACATTGATTACACGTCTACCATCAACATAGAACTTAACGGCACGCTTGTTGAACGAGAGAGCATAATGATGCCAGCGTCCGTCATTATACGTCCCCCCCTGAGAACTTGCATGGCCTTCTTTGTGCGTAAAACTCTGTTCTGAAGTCAGGCAGTAATTACAATTAAAAGTCTGTTTATCGTCTCCTAACCAATACTCAATTGTAAACAATTCATTATCACGAGACGATGTCTCATGCATAATGTCAAGTTCTACAGAAGATGCACCATCTTTCTGCCTGTCATCATACAACATATCATATTCAATGGTAAAAACATCGCCCAGATAGTTCTTAACACCTCCTTTGACTAGCGGAGATAACCAACAGTCGTGCTTATCCATCTCAATACATTTTGTACCATTGATGACAGCCACCTCAGCACTACCTCTAACGAGATCCCACTTCGAAGGAAACTCGCCAACTTGCTCATTTGCAAAGTCATCCTCAAACATAATCACTGAGCCACGCACGAAATCACTCTTGACGTTTTTTGTGTCATTCTGATAATCATCGACTCCATCATCTACATCGTCATTCCTTGTTCTATCTGACTTTTTGCTCGACTTGGTTTTCTTTCCATCAAGCACCTCATCCATTGCATCCTCAGTCTCACGGTCAACTTTACGTTCCACCTTACGTTCCACAGCATTTTCTGCAGCATTAATTGCTTTTTCCTTCAATCTTTTCAGGAATCCCTGCGCATCGGCGTTGACAGCAAATGACGCCATCACCATCAACAAAAATACTAATCTTTTCATCATGTGATTGTTGGTTTTAAGTGAATAAACAAATCTAAGGGCAAAGTTACGCAATCCATCTGAATTATGCAATTCCCCAAATGGGGGAATTTTAACAGATAGGGGCGTATCTCAACAGACACGCCCCTATAATAACAATACTAAACTTATAATGCGAACGTAAGACCGACAGAAATTACCGGTCTGTCAAAGTCGTTGACGATTTGATACTTGATCTCGCCATTCAGTTTGACAGTATCGCTCAGCGGATACTCAATACCAGCACCGAGATTCAAGCCTATGTTCGTATCACTAGCGCTCGTCTTGATGCCTCCAAAATCTGCCGCCTCAACCTTCGCTGTAAGCATAGTCAGTCCTGCCAACGGATAAAGTGTCACCTGATCTGTTATATGGAACAGATAATGCACATTGGCATTAAGTTCCCACATCGAGACATTGTCCTTTTTCAGATAATAGTTGAAAGATGCCTCTCCGCGGACATTATCAATAAACTCATACTGGCCTTTCACGCCCAGGCCAAGATTCTTGTAGTCAGAATGCAGGCCGTAGTTCAGATTTACGCCAAATGCCTTGTCGCCCTGTTCTGCAAACATAGTGGTACTACACAGCATCATACATGCCATCATCAATAGTTTCTTCATAAGCTATTTGTTTTAAAAGGATTAATAAATTGTTTGTTCTCTTTCTCTTCTGGGTGCAAATATAAACAATTATTTTAGAAATCGCAACACCCCAATTGGGGTTTTTTCATATAAAGTAGATTTTATATTGAAAAAAAAGAATATCTTTGCAAATGAAATATGTGAGAACATAATTATGACTATATGCCTATGACAAAATCAATTACCTTAACAACCATCAAAACAGCAACGACTATGTGGTTGCTGTGCCTATTGTCAACACTGTCTGCTACTGCTTACACAGATCATCGCTATACAAAAGTAGATTCTGTAGAGGCACTACTTAATAGCAAGACCCCTCCAAAAGGTAACGATCTAATGAGTTGTTACATGGAACTGATACGTGGTTATCTGGGAAAAGATACGAGAATGCACAATGATTATTGTCGTAAGGCATTAACGCTTTCCTATCAACTTGACAGCAAGAATGCCAGAGAGAGAGTTCTCTATCACCTAGGATTACAATATTACGGGCAGGACCGATGGAAGGAAGCAGAGCAATACTTCAAATGGGCTTTAGCCCTGACAGACTCGATGGTCAATGACAAACGCTATACAGCAAGTACCATCGATGATAATCGATCACAGATTTATGGTGCACTTGGTAATCTATACAATATACAGGACCAAGCATTGATGGCTATTGAATGGTATCAAAAGGCGCTGACGATTTTCGAGAAAAACGGATGGTTGCAGAGCCAATGCATACTCCACCATAATTCTGCGGAATTATGGCTGTCAATGGGCAACGATGAGAAAGCAGAAAAGGAATACTTACTTGCCATAGAAAAAGGCACACAGTCTGGCGACTCTTTGATGATGTTCTTGCCTAGAAAGGGGTTGGTCAAGATTTATATAGGCAAAGGCCTTTACGATAAGGCCAAGGAAACGCTATTACCCGCCTATCGTTATTATCATGCTCACAGTTACGAAGAGACAAACGATTACCCTGAGACTCTTTCCTCGATGGTTAAGATTTATTTAATGGAGGGACATGAGAATCTTAATCTGGCAAGAAAATATGCTCATGAAGCCCTCAGTCTCATCAATGACAGAGTTGGCACAGAAACACGATGCGATGTCTATGGTGCAGCCGCGATGGTGGCTATGAAAGAAAAGCGATGGCAACAGGCTCTGGATTATGCTCTAAAGTCTATACATGAGAATGATAGCGAGGCGACCTATTCCGATGCTGACGGTTATGAGACATTAGCTAATATATACACACAACTCGGAGACAAGGAAAAAGCCTGCCTTTATATAAAAAAGGTACGTACTACTATGGAACGATTCGCCACAGAGCATTATCAGAGCGCCCTTAGTCAGACAGAGGTACTCTATGAGACTAAGAAGAAGGAATCAGAGATTCTGCAATTGACACGAGAGAAACGATGGTTTCTCTGGGGAGGTATTCTGACGACACTTGTGCTACTGCTTACAGCCACGACTTTTTTCCTTCTCTGGCGAGGACTCAAACTGAAACGGAGAACCGCTCTCATTCAAGCAAAGCTCAACGGAGAAATCGGTGAACGCGTACGACTTGCAAGAGATTTACATGATCGGCTCGGGGGCGTTCTGACAAGTATCAAGCATACATTGTCACCTGACTCCAACGGTGCCAAGCTCACAGATGATGCAATTCGGGAGATGCGCAACATTTCACACCACTTACTACCCGACTCTCTCAGTCGATACGGTTTGCGCACCGCACTGCGCGATTACTGTAGGACGTTGAAAAACGTCAAATTCAGTTTCTCTGGGGAAGAACAACGTCTTGACAAGATGTATGAAGAGGTGATCTACTGCATCGTTTATGAATTGGTGAACAATGCCGTGAAAAGTGCCAACGCCGAACATATTTTCGTACAACTCATTGCAGATGAAGACTATACTGCAATTAACGTCAGCGACGATGGCAATGGACGATTATCAACAGATGAATGTAATGGTGGCTGTGGGCTCCGTAATATCAGAGAGCGTGTAGATGCCATTGGCGGAAAACTTGACATTTACTCAAAGCCTGGAGAAGGCACAGAGATCAACATTGAGATACAAACTTGTAAAAACCCACAATTGGGGGGTTGCTAAATTGAAAAAAATAAAGTATATTTGCCCCCGTTAAACGACATTAATAATAACATAGTATGATCCGCGTCATCATTGTCGACGACCATCAGTTAGTGGCCGAAGGTGTAGCAAAGATTATCGGTGCATGCCAAAAGATCGAGGTCATAGCCATCGCCAATAGTATCAGCATGGCCATATCGCTATTGGCCACTCATAAACCCGACATTCTTCTGGTAGACGTGGCCATGCCTGATGGCGACGGCATTGACGCGATCAAGATGTTTACAGATGTTCACCCGTCAATGCGCATCATTGTTGTCACAAGTTATGCTGAACCAGCAGTCATACAACGTGCTATGGATAATGGAGCAGATGGCTACATTCTAAAAAATTCCGAAGCAGACGAATTGACAGATGGGATCATGGTCGTTGCCAAAGGTGACATCTACATTTGCAAGGAAGCACAGGAACTGATGATAGGTCATGGCGAGGCGCCACCTGAGCTAACCAAACGCGAATTGGAAATCCTACGTCTGATTGTGGCAGGACTGACCCAAAAAGAAATTGCAGATAGACTTTGTCTTGGCTTTGAGACCATACACAGCTACACCAAGTACATCCGTCAAAAACTTGGCTGCAGCAATAGTGCAGCAATGGTACGCACAGCTATTGAACGCCATTTGATATAGAAGGGAGTTTAACTATCAAAAAAAACTTTAATTCATTTTGTTTTTCGTTTTCTTTTTGTATCTTTGTAGACACATCATTTACTAAAATTAAACGGAGTACAATTATGAAGAGTTTGAAAGGAACAAAGACAGAGAAGAACCTGCAGGAGGCTTTCGCAGGTGAGTCACAAGCACGTAACAAATACACTTTTTTCGCTTCAAAGGCCAAAAAGGACGGCTATGTCCAGATTTCCAAGATATTTGAGGAGACTGCAGCCAATGAAAAGGAACATGCCGAATTGTGGTATAAGTACCTGAACGGAGGAAAAATCAGTGGTACCATCGACAATCTGGAAGATGCCGCCAATGGTGAGAACTTTGAATGGACAGACATGTATGCCCGGATGGCCAAGGAAGCTCGTGAGGAAGGCTTCGACGAAATAGCCGATAAGTTCGAAGGTGTTGGTAAAATCGAAAAAGAGCATGAAGAACGCTATCGCAAGTTACTTGATAACATCAAGAACGAGTGTGTGTTCTCAAAGGATCATGACGTTATTTGGCAGTGTTCTAACTGTGGACATATCGTTATTGGTAAGAAAGCACCAGAGGAATGCCCTGTATGCAACCACGCCCAAGCTTACTTCCAGGTTAAGGCAGAGAATTATTAAATTATATTTTTAGAGTTGATAGCTATAACAACTATCAACTCTAATTTTTCATATATTATCTATACCAATATTTGTACGATACGTTCTGCGGTACGTCCATCCCATCGATCTGGTAGAGCACATTTCTTCCACTCACCCTTAACCATCTGACCCACAGATTCACGGAGCTTCTCTGCATCTTCGCCGACCAACACATTAGAACCAATAGTTACCGTCTCCTGATGTTCCGTATAGTTGTTGAGCGTGATACAAGGCACGCTGTTGAATGTTGCTTCTTC
>Ga0265299_10004575_pt1 | contig 13028 bp, 8 predicted proteins | sample AusTroGonzalo_MG_4_FD_193485 | JGI IMG/M metagenome (GOLD analysis project Ga0265299, IMG submission 193485) | Bovine rumen microbial communities from tropical cattle in Woodstock, Queensland, Australia - Gonzalo_02 | ecosystem: Host-associated > Mammals > Digestive system > Stomach > Rumen ...
TAGCAGGATCTCATCATACAGTCTTTCGAATACACCTTTAATAGTATAGTTGCCTCGATCCCTTACATCGTCTTCAAAGTCAAAATAGTCAGATCCTTTTTCGACCGCCCAACTGCCGAAATACACCTTTTGTGTAGTATCGCCGGAGGGTCTGTCTTTTCTCAGCGGTGTGTCAAACGCGTCGTTGAACCATTTGCCGATCAGGCTGGCTCCGAAGTTCGCTTTGACTTCGTAGTACCAGAACTTAGGGGTACCGCTGCCGTTATCGAGATATTTCTGAGATATCAGATCAGTATGATTGACAATCTGCGGAAGATCATCTGTGACTTCTCTAGAAAAAAGTTTATCATTCAGCTGTTGATATAGTTCTGTCGCACTTGTTTTATTTGAAAATTGTTTAGTGCCATTTGTAAGTGAGATATGACCGTTTGAGCCCTTGTTCCATCGAGGAACGCCCTGATCGTCAACAGTCACGGTACCTCCGGTGGTCTTAGCATAAAAGAACTGTAGGGTGAACTCTTTTCGGTCATAGTAAACGTTGATACGAGTCGTACCGTTACCTGCTACGGCGATAGTACCGCCTGCGGCGTCAAAGGCCGCTTCGCCTCTGTCGTTACGTTCAAAGTATCTGGTGTACGTACTGAGCTCGGTTCTGAGCGCAGAACTCATACTCGGAAACTTAGATTCAAGAGCAGAGCTAAGGTTATCGTAACCTGTAGAATCCAACATATCGTAGCTGCCGACAATATCACTGTATGTAAGCTCTGTGCCTGATACAACTCCAGAAACTTCATATGTAGCTGCAACAGAATAGTTATCTGCGATGATCTCCTGTATCTCTTCCTCAGTCTTGCCGTCGAAGGTAGTATCCGTGATCGAGCTATCGGTATTCTCTATCCAGTATATGACGCTGTACTTTGTGCTGGTCTCTTCCCACAGAGCCTTGTAGTATCTGTTCTCGCAAGGCATAGTGCCCTGGGTGAATCCTGTGATAGGATCAGCGAGCACCTCGGATTCGGTCAGACTGACTTTTCCCGGATCAAATCCCTCGACAGTAGTATCGGTATCGGCGGGGATATAGTACCAGTCCTTGCCCTCTTCACCATCAGATGAATCAGCGCTGGTACGCGCCCAGCCGATAAAGCGATAACCCATCCTCTGTGGTTCGCCGATATGATAGAGAGTCTGATACTTAGCGTATACAGGCTCTACACCGTAACCGCCATCGCCGAGATCAAAGGCGATTGAATAATAATTTCGGTCATAGTATACCTTAAACACCGTGGAACCGTCGGCCGCGATAGCGTCAGGCTCATGGAACAGGTTTTTGAATCCGGGGAACAGATTCTCCTCCTCGATCTCGGTCGGGTTAGAACCGGTATATCCGTAACGATCGGTATATGCTGCGGCAACGGTATTGTCACGGCTATAGAGATCATCATAGATATTCTGCTTATAATAGATGACTCTATAGTGAGTCAGACCGGCAACATAATAGATGTTTTTGGTCACACTTGAAGTCAGAGGATCGCTCTCGGTATAAGTGAATGTCGTGGTCTCTTCACTGAGTCCGCCGGCGGCGGCAGTCATGGGGACAAAACCGTCGATCTTCGGGTTCTTTACCGTGATGTTTACATCCGCTGCTTCGGACGAGGGTATAGTAGATACATAAGGATCATGGGCAGGAGAGCCGTCCTTATAATAATAGTTTATGCGGATAGTGTAGTAGCTGTCCGCGCTCGTCAGCAGAGTGCTCATCAGGATGACCGACACAAGCAGCATCAGCATCATCACTATCAGAGCGATCTTCCCGGTTGCTTTGTTGCAAATATTCTGCATTTAGTACCTCCTGTTCTCATAGGGCCTTCAGGATTACTGTGCCGTATTACGGCGGTGACTGATCGTTTCTGTTTTATATATTTCCTAACGCTCAAATAGATTATCAGCGTATTTTTGGACAAATAAAAAGACTCGCCGGCATAACCGCTGTTCCATAATTGACATTTGCACAAGAACTCGATGTATATCGACGAAAGTCTGAGAAGTTGCCTTGCCTATAAATTCTAGTAATATTATACATAAATTTTACACTATTTTGCGCATTTTGACAAGCTGATAGGAGAATTATCAAGTGAGCTCATTTACAAAATATTCACAAAATTCTCAGTAGGTTTAGTTCTATTTGCACAAATTCAAATAAGTATAATACATAAAGCAAAAAATCGCCATATATAAAAAAGGCAGCCTGCACGGCTGCCTGTGTAATATGCTGTTTAATCACTGTTTATGCTGTTTTTAGCAACATTTGGCTCTGTCGTATTACCTCTGCCAAATCTGAAATAACGCACCAGCAAGTAGATACCATAGCCTATCAGGACTCCTAATGTGTTTAAGATAAGGTCATTGGTGTCGGTCATCCTAACATAGAACGGCAGCTGCATCAGCTCGATCGTCAGAGAGATCAGCGCACCTATCAAAAGCGCTTTATAAAGCCTGTCTACCCACTTGTATATGATCGGCAGGATAATACCCGTAGGAATGAACATCAGAATGTTGCCGAAAAGGTTCATCAGCACCATCTTAGTATCCTCACACCAGAACAGTTTGTTGAAAGGTATCAAGTTGAGATTGAACGGTATAATAGCATCAGGATCAAATATCAACGGCTGCACTCTGCCGTCCACCCTCTCCATAGGAAAGAATGTAAAACGCAAAATCACGGCAAGGTTAATATACATTATCAGGAGTATAAGCTCTCGTTTGGGATCTATCCTGCGGCGAGCTATCCACACTATCGCTCTAACTATCAACCACGCCGCGGCGAATATCAGTTCGCCGGTCAAGAACGATATCTCTATCATATTATCCCTCCCAACTTTTTGACATTATATCAGCAAATCCGCTGTTTGTCCATACAATTCGCGTCTATTCAATAGAGCCTCACAGCTGATGATGTGTATAAGCAAAAACAAGCGATCATAAGACCGCCTGTTATAATGATACTATTATGTGACCTCAAATACCATGATAGAGCTCCTGAATTCCCTGACAGATGAGTCAAAATACCTCTCTCCGTTGCATATCACCTGCATGACTGTGCCGTCCTTACGCTTGATAGGATGCTGCAGATAAGCGATATTGCCGGTGGTGAACTGTAGCTGCACCTGTTCTATATAGAACTCTCGCTCTTCATCGGGCAGCAGATCGAACTGAGTCATCTTGCCGACAACATCCTCACGCGAATACCCTGTCAGAGTCTCAAAGAATCCGTCCACTTCGATTATCGTGTCGTCAAGATCCAGCTTATACTTAGAATACAACACGGGTTTGGTCAGTCCGACTCCCGAACTGTGGTAGACCCTGTTATCAAATACACGCACCTCTCCTCCGTCAGTAACGGTACCGTAAGAGAGCGAGGGATCCTCTTCTAACATCGCAAGGAACTCAGAGGCAAGATACGGGTCAAACTGTGTACCGGAGCAATCCGATATCTCCTTCTTTGCGTTATCGGGTGACATGCCCTTTCGGTAACAGCGGTCGTTAACCATAGCGTCATAAGCGTCAACGATGGATATAATACGCGAAAGAACCGGAATCTCCTTCTTGACCAATCCGGAGGGGTAGCCTTTGCCGTCCCATCTCTCGTGATGATACAGGATCGGATCAGCCAGCGGCTTGAGCTCTTCTGTCGCTGTAGCGATCTGGTAGCCTTTTACGGGATGAGTACGCAGAACCGCCCACTCATCGTCGTTCAGCTTACCGGGCTTGTTCAATATCTCAAGCGGAACAGCTATCTTGCCTATATCGTGCAGCAGACATAGAAGCTGCAGCTGCGAAAGCTGAAGATCAGAGAGCCCTATCCTGCGGCCCAGAGCGATACCCATCTTCTGAGTACGGCGCACATGCGCTTCTGTATCGGAGTCGACCTCCTCCAGAGCGCGTACCAAAGAAGTCAGCGCCTGTGAAAGGTTCGACTTTGTGCTGATCATCTTCTTGAGCCTGAGGTCAAGCTGCGCCTCTTCCAGCGCGCGGAGCAGCTGCTCTCCTTCAAAGCAGTTCTGTGACACATCATCACTGTAAGCAGCGCTGACGCCGAACAATATCGGGCTCTTGCATTCATTCACGACTGCCTCGATATTTTCCATAAGGTCACGCTCGCCTATATTCACACACACAGCTATTATGTCCGCCTCATGTCCACGGAAAACACGGCCGGATCCGGGTATATGCTCACTGATGACTTTTGACAGTTCGAGTATCCTTGAGTCGCCCTCGGCGTGCCCAAGAGTCTTGTTGACATCTCTCAATCCAAGGATATCGAACACTATCACAGTGATCGAATTCGGGATATCCGCCATATTACTCGACCGCATATCCTTAGCCATAAGATAGAGCGCGTCCATATTCATAAGCCCCGTGAGGCTGTCTACGTTAAGATCGCCGCTGCTCTGCAATTTGACAAAAGAATAGCGTTCGGGACTCTCGTATTCTATCTGTTCCATGGCTGCGATAAAAACATAACAGTACAGGCTGCCGGTACTGCTGTTCATCAGATGACCGAAATCCTCTACATAACGATAAGTGCCCTGCTTAGTCACTATACGATATCTGATATAGTTATGGGGCTTACGCCAGTCGCTGTTATACTCTTTGATAGTATTCATAACTCTTTCGCGATCATCGGGATACACCATCCCTACAAAACTGTTTGATGTAAGCTCGCGCAGTTCAGCAATATCCTTACATCCGAAGAGTTCTATGACATTTTGGTCAGCATAACAAATACCTTTATCATCAAGAACGCTGTAAATGAAAAATCCGCCCGTAACACCTGAAGGAATATTGTTCGCGCCTAAAACTTCGTCACGATCATACGACATATCCACGTTCAGCTCCTTTTCAGATATCATTACCTTATATGATATCACATTATTTTCATTCTTTCAAGGAAAAAATAAACTATTATCAACTAAAATTAAGATCAGGCGACCCAGCGATCGCCTGATCCTACTTTGTTATTTATTTATATTATCGATCGTTACTTCAGAACCGCCGCCGTCATCGTCGGGAGCTCTGAACTCTCCTTTTTCCACAAGGCGCATAAATGCGTCTACAACATCCTCGGTCAGTTGTGTTCCGGAAGCTCCCTTGATGATAGACACCGCTTTATCAAAATTCATGCGTGGACGGTAGGGTCGGTTAGAATACATAGCATCAAAGCAGTCCGATACGGCGATTATCTGAGCCACACGCGGTATATCATCGCCCGATAGTCCCTGAGGATATCCTTTCCCATCGGGGCGCTCATGATGCGCCTGAGCGCCGACTGCGATCTCGGGCATCAGGCTGATATTCTTGAGCACATCATATCCGCGAGATGTGTGAGACTTGATTATTTCATACTCTTCATCGGTCAATTTACCCGGCTTGTTAAGGACATCGTCCGGGATACCTATCTTCCCTATATCGTGCATCAAAGCAATGTCATAGTACTTTTCGATAGTTTCATCATCATATCCCAGCTCACGCGCAAGCATCTCGGTATACTTAGCTACCCGGATAGAATGACCCTGTGTATACGAATCCTTAAGGTCGACGACCTTTGCGAAAGCCTCGATAACCTCTCTGAGCAACTGCTTATCACGCGCTTGCTGATTGATCATATTATCCATCTCATCGGCGCGGCGCGCATCGATATACAGCCGTCCTCCTATCAATATACATCCTACTAAGAATACAGCCGCGATAATAGCGATCTGGAGAATATATCGCTTGACATAGTCATAAACGCCTATCATCGAAACATCCACGCCGACATAGGCGACGCACTCGCCCTTAGAGTCATATACAGGCTCATATTGAGTCAGCAGCCAGCCGTATGTATCGTTGCTCTCGATCATATCTATCCTACCGCCCGAGAGCAGAGTCGGGATATAATCCGAAAAGCTTTCGTCAAAGCCGATGACCTCGCCGAAGCTGTCCGAAGACACATCGGGCAGCTCGTCATACTGTGTCAACTCATCGTTGGAAGTATCAAAATCGAATACGACATGACAACCATCCGATTTGATCTGATACACATACAGATACTGTATATACGGCGTGTTGTCTATTATACTTTGCAGTATCTCAGCTGTTTTCTCATAATCCTCATCTACGCCTTTTTCAAACCAGCTGTTCACCTTGTCGCCGTTGATCTGTTCTGCAGCCAACTTAGAGGTATTCAAAAGTATACGTTCTCTGTAATCTCTTGTAGTACGATTGAATATGAAAATACCGGAACTGACAACGGCAACGACCGTCACCATCACTATGAGGGTAAGGATGACAAGCAGCTTGCGGTGTCTATTCTTTGTATACACGGCTTTTTTCTTACTTTTCAACTGGACTGCTCCTCTCTGTGATCAGAATGAAAAGTTAAAGATAGTTCTATCTCATCTTCATCCTCAGTTCCGGTCTCTGTAAAGCCTCTGCTTTTATACATGCTCATCGCATGGGTATTGTCTTTGTTGCAGGTCAGGGTCACGCGGTCAGAAGAGCCGAAAGGTTTTGACTCGATATACTCGAGTACCCGATCAAGCGCAGCGCCGCCGAAGCCTCTCCCCTGCCGGGACTCATCTATCATCATATGCCATATATCATATTCGGGAATATCATAATCGTATATCACCATGACATATCCGACCATAGTATCGCCGTCATATATCCCGAAAGGCTGACACTGGTCGCGATAAACATATGCCTGAGCCAGACTGCGGATCGGATGAGATACGAAGCGTTCTTGTTCCGGCGCAAGCTTAAGATTGAACGCGTCAATAAAGTTATCTTCCGTGATTCTTTTGAGAGTTATCATAAATACCTCCGTGAGCGGAGCAGTATTCTCCTGAGATACGCCATTATTATAGCAGTATAAAAAGCGTTTGTCTACAAAAATCAGGCGGCCGGACACAAGTGCCGGACCGCCTGATATTTTAATTATTTGATTGGTTTGCCGATTTTTTTGTTTGAAGGTAACTGCGCCAGCCATCTTTGGATAGCGGTCGCGTCCAGGATAGTGACTTCACCGTCGCCATCGGCGTCAGCAGGCTTTTTATGGAAAGCTGTTGTGTGCAGATTTGCCATGTGCCGTTGGATAGCTGTAGAGTCGAGAATATCTACCTCACCGTCACCATCTGCATCACCGAGGATAACATCATCATCAAAAGCGCTCTGATAAGCGCCGCTGTCCGCAGGCAGCAGACACAGGTCGTATCCAAAGTAAACGAATTCTTCGGATCTGAACTTGATATAATATATACCGTCTTTTGCCGCAACACAAGAAGCGCTCTGGCAATAGCAATCGACGATAGAATCATATGGAGCATAATACAGCGGTTCAACCTGATTTGTTTCTGTATTATACAGGAACGCGTTGCCGCCGCCGTCTACAGAAGCGTCAAGGAACACAAATCCGTTCTTAACTGCCGCGATCGGCACATAGCTGAGGATATTATCGTTGAGATCACAGTATCTTCCTATATAAGGGATCTGACCGACCTTCTCCCACTTCTCGCCATCAAAACAATATCTATCGCAGTTTACAATACCGCAATTATTCTTATGAATACTTTCATTTGCAAAAAACGCTTGTTTCCGGTGTTCATTCCGACTATAATATAAATACATTAGATTGTTTTTTGAAAGGAGTTGTCGTTATTAAAAGAAGATGGCTGGCATGGTTACTGATACTGACGCTCGTGATGGGCAGTCTGATCTGCATGCCGACGACTGCTTCCGCGGCTTCGACTGCAAAGCTCAGTTCTACGGCGAAGATGATCGAGAACGGCAAGAGCTTCATACTAAAGGTCACGGGCACAAAGCTCACCCCAAAGTATTCAACAGCTGACAAGACGATCGCGACCGTTACTTCAAGAGGCGTTGTCTCAGCAAAAAAAGTCGGAATAACGACGATCTATGCCAAGGTCGGCAAGCAAACGCTCAAATGCGCCGTATGCGTTACTTATAAACGCACCAAATTCAAATTATACGGACAGATCTTTTCGCTCGCGATCCCACCGACATGGACGTATAAGTATTCCACTTACAACTCCGTACCAAACATAGAGTTTTATGACAAATATGTCTATCAACATTACGGCAATCAAGGAATCCTGTTCGCCATCATGCCCTATACCGACGCACAGCTTATAAAGGCCAAAACAAAAGGATCATGTATCGCGTACGGAAAGCTGGGTCAATACAATTTTGGAGCTTATTTTCCAACAGACCCTGAATTATTCTACGACAAGACAGCAACAAACAGGTACTTAAAAGCTGCCAGACAGAGTTATTCGATCGCCAAAACGTTTCTGCCTGCGGCAAAAACTACGAAGCAAAAAGCGTACAACGCATATTTTCAATTTCTGACAAAATACAGGTGCGCCGGCTGTCCGTTTGCGCTGGCATACATCACCAACGATTCTATCCCCGAGCTGATCGTCGATTTATCTTTCAGTAAAGATATCACTTTTGATAGTACCAGAGGTGCGTTCGCGATCTACACCTATAAGGGAGGTTTTGTTGAAGAACTCTGCGTCGTCGGCAGATATACCCAAAGCGCTGGATACTACTATAAAAAGAATATCGTCTTCGGCAATGAAGGTATAAACTCTGTTTTCGGCATACCATATTATAATGTTTCCCAAAAAAAGGTGTTATTGTATCACTTCAGTATCCTGAACAGCGGTAGACGCGTAAACACCTATTACAAAGGCGATATTTTAAACAACAAAAAGATCAGCAAGACGACATTCGACTACGCACTGAAAAAAATCACCGGAGGTCAAAAGTACTTAATGTATACATTCCGCAGCAACACACTAGCAAACAGGAAAAAATATCTGAACAACTGATCAAATTGCAGCCACACTCCAACAATACCTTTACTATACAAAAATGACCTCCAAAAGATAGAGAATGATACATCTATCTCTTGGAGGTTTTTGCTGCTTATTGCAGGAGATTCAGAAGTTTTGTCGTGATATTTTAACTACCGACTCGACGTGGCTGGTTCTCGGGAACATATCTACAGGTATTATTTCTTCTATGGAATAATAATTGTCGTTGAACAATGCAAGATCTCTTGCGAGGGTTGCTGGATCGCAGGACACATACACCACTCTCTTAGGCGACATTTTGACTATCGTGTCTATCAGTTCCGGGGTCAGACCTTTGCGCGGCGGATCTACTATTATAACGTCCGGAGTAACGCCATCTGCGCTCAGACGAGCCGCCGCATCGGAGGCGTCGCCACATATAAAGCTCGCGTTGGTGATACCGTTGCGCTCGGCGTTCTTTCGAGCATTCTCGATCGCCTCGGGGATGATCTCGACTCCTATCAGCTCACGGCATCTGTCAGCCATGGACAAGCCTATCGTACCTGTTCCGCAGTACAGATCGAGCAGGACCTCACCACCGCTGAGGCAGGCGTAATCAGCCGCTATGCTATACAATCGCTCAGCCTGATCGCGATTGACCTGATAAAACGACGGAGCAGATAGCTCGAACCTGAGTCCGCACAGTGTATCTGTGATAGTATCAGTACCGCGGAACGTGTAGGTCTTTTTACCCAGAATCACATTGGTATCATCGGGATTGACGTTGACTGATATGCTTTTTATCTGCGGATATTTTTCTGATAAGGAATTATAGAGCAGGTCATCATCCTTAAAATTCTTCTTTCCGGCTACTATGCAAAGCATCACAACGCCGCTGCTGCCGGCATATCTTAGATAGAGATGACGTATGCCGCCGTGGTTCTGAGGAGAATACACCAGCTCAGGGCGAGCGCTGATGAAGCTGTAAAAATCCGCCGCGATATCGTTGAATATTCCGGGCGACAGCGCGCAGTCGATACAAGGCACGATGCGATGGCTGTGTCGGGCATAAAAGCCCATGATGACCTCGCCGTCGCGGTTAAGCCCTATCGGGATCATAGCCTTATTGCGATATCCGTCAGCAGCCTGTGACGGCACGATATCTTTGACGAGTGAGGCATCCAGCTTAGCTATGCGAGTGATCGCGTCGATCACCTTGCGCTGCTTAGCTCTCAGCTCCGCCTCATAACTCATATGACGATACACGCAACCGCCGCAGGAGCGCGATACGGGGCAGTCCGGCTCGATACGGTCGGCTGAGGGAGTTATCACCCGGCTGACCTTGGCATATGCGATATTCCTCTTGACCTTCAGGATATGCGCCTCTACCCTATCTCCCACCGCTGTGTCGGGGATGAATACGACTATGCCGTCAGCGTTGCGCGCTACGCCGTCGCCCTCAGAGGTCATTGAGGTGATATCCAGTTCAATAATACTATTCTTCTCGATCATATTATACCTACGTATTTTGGATATTTTTACGGTTTTATTATACAATAAGCAGGGATGCTATTTTTCTTATATGCAAATATATTTACATTTTTGTTAACCTATTGAACTTTGAGGCGAATAATGGTAAAATATAGAGTACGACAAAACTATCAATGCATAATCAGCTTACATACGAGGAGAGATTATAATGAACAAAGATCATCTTCTGGATAATATAAAGCGTATCCACTTCATCGGCATCGGCGGCTCGGGCATGTGTCCGCTTGCAGAGATCATGCACAGCGAGGGCTTTGAGCTCAGCGGCTCTGACTGCAACGAGAGCGATACACTGGAGCGCATCAAGGGCTACGGCATCCCCGTACACATGGGACACCGCGCTGAGAATATCGAGGGAGCCGAGCTGGTGGTCTACACCGCAGCCGTAAAGCCCGACAACCCCGAACTGGTAGCGGCTAAGGAGCAGGGTATCCCTGCTATCGAGCGCAGCGTTATGTTGGGCATCGTGACACGCCGCTATAACCGCAGTATCGCTGTATCAGGCACACACGGCAAGACTACAACGACCGCCATGCTCAGCCAGGTTCTGATAGGCTCGGGCTTTGATCCCTCTGCCATAATCGGCGGCAAGCTGCCTTTTATCGGCGGAAACAGCTATGTCGGTCACAGCGACATCATAGTATGCGAAGCCTGCGAATATGTTGATACCTTTCTCGAGCTGACTCCGTATATCTCTATCATCCTGAACGTAGACGCGGATCATCTGGACTACTTCAAGACTCTGGATAATATCAAAAAGTCATTCAATAAATTCAGCCATCTGACGTCTCACGCGCTGATAGTCAACGGCGACGACGAAAATATTCTCGAGGTCATCGACGATGTACAGCTCCCTGTGATCAGCTTCGGCTTCCGCAAGACCAACGATTATTATGCCGCCAACCTGCGCACCCTGAGCGGAGCTCAAAAGGAATTTGACCTGATGTATAAGGGCAAAAAGCTCTGTGACATCACTCTCAAAGTACCCGGCAGACATAATATATACAACGCTCTCGCGGCGGCGGCTTGCGCGCATTATCTGGGCGCGACTCCCGATCAGATTGCCGAGAATCTGCACAAGTTCTCAGGAGTTCACAGACGTTTTGAGATACTCGGCTCGCCTAAGGGAATCACCGTGGCGGATGACTTCGCTCATCATCCCACAGAGCTGACCGCCTCGCTCTCAGCCGCTATGGAAATGGGCTTCAACAAAGTATGGGCTATCTTCCAGCCGCACACCTTCAGCCGCACCGCTCTGCTGCTGGATGACTTTGCAAAGGCTCTGAGCATACCTGATGTGGCTATCATATCCGAGATCCTCGCTGTGCGCGAGACCAACACATACGGCATCTATAACACTGACCTCGGCGCAAAGGTGCCCGGCAGCATGTGCATAGACACCTTTGAGGATATAACCAAGTATATCGCCGAGAACGCTAAGGAAGGCGACCTTGTGCTCACCCTCGGCGGCGGCAACGTGTATATGTGCGCGAATATGATCCTCAAAGCTCTGCAGACTGAGGATTAAGAGGAGAATAACGGTAATAAGTAAAGGGCTTTCGCAGATTCGCGAGAGCCCTTTTTAGGCTTTTTCTGTCATTCCGAGAAGGACATCGTAAGATGCAAAAATTCCACAATTAAGAAATGACATACTGAACCGAATAATGTCATCCTGAACGAAGTGAAGGATCTATAAAGATTCTTCGGCATGCCTCAGAATGACAAGAATACAATGCTCAGAATGACACAATAATATCGGGAGGGCACGGAGGCCCTCACCTACGGTAGTATCGTAACTACGCAACGGCTAACAGTAAAACAGGCGACCCATTATGGATCGCCTGTTTTATATTATGCTATGATTTAGTAAGGAAGCATGGAGTCTCTATCTCTATCTGTATCAGTGTTTTTATCTTTGCTGTCTGACGAACTGGGAACATACTCTTGGAGCGTCAGCTCGATGCTGCCGGTCCTGCCGGAACGCTCGATCTCAAATGTGATCGTATCGCCGGCGGACTTGCCCGATATTATCTCAGTGATATCGCTGCTCTCTGAGATCGTTTTTCCGTCCACAGAGATGATGCGGTCACCCTGGCGGAAGCCTGCCGACTCGGCGGCTGAACCGCTCTCAACGGAGCTTACGAATACGCCCGCGTCGGACGCGTTAAAGTAGTACCAAGCGTACATACTGTTGGAGATATCGATGAAGCTCATGCCTGTGTCGGCCTTACCTCTGACATATCCGTACTGCTTAAGGTCGCCGAGGATCTCCAGAACATCGTTGATCGGGATAACGAAGCCGATGTTGTCGATCTCGCTCGCGCCTGACTTGGCTACGACTATGCCGACAAGCTCGCCCTGACCGTTGAACATACCGCCGCCGGAGTTGCCGGGGTTGATAGCGGCGTCGGTCTGCATCAGGTGCATCGTGGTGCCGTCGATTACGATGGAGCGGTCAAGAGCGGATACGATACCCTCGGTAACGGAACCGCCCAGTGTGCCGAGAGGATTGCCGATGATGACGGACTTGTCGCCGACCTCGATAGTGGATGAATCTCCGAACACCGCGGTGGTCAGACCCGTCTCGTTGATCTTGATGAGCGCTACGTCAGCCTCGGGGTCTCT
>Ga0265299_10004576_pt1 | contig 13027 bp, 8 predicted proteins | sample AusTroGonzalo_MG_4_FD_193485 | JGI IMG/M metagenome (GOLD analysis project Ga0265299, IMG submission 193485) | Bovine rumen microbial communities from tropical cattle in Woodstock, Queensland, Australia - Gonzalo_02 | ecosystem: Host-associated > Mammals > Digestive system > Stomach > Rumen ...
ATGATTAAACTCTTCCAGATTCCGAGTAAATCTACCTTGCAGACCGTTTCCAACTTAGGTTCTGAGTTTGCTCACTGGATTGCCGAGTATAAGAAACTCAAAACCCAGCAACGCACTAAGTCTCGGTCTAAAGGTGAGATTGAACTGGCTATCAATAGCATTGGTAACAATATCCGCAAAATCATCGAGCCGTTGGTTATCCGTCGTTCACGTATTGATTTGGAGAAGATTCCAGCCTATAGTGAAGACCTCGAAATCCAGCACATCAAGTTCCCGAAAGTCAGTGCTCCGGAAGAAAAAGAGTACGAGTTGGGTGATTTGGAACCGCTCTACCGTCACACGCTCAAACGTATATGTCCGAGCGTTAAAGATCAAGAGAACGCCGACAACTATACCAACGAAGATCTAGAGTACGTTCAAGAGGAAATCGACACCACGCACGACCGTTTTGCAGCAGCGCGTTACCAGCCGTTGACTTACTACAAATCCGAGCACTACGCTGACATCGTTAAGATCATCCGCGACGCGGGAATGGAAGAGAACCTGTTCTTCAACTCTCAACGCAACTTGGCATCCTTCATGCGTACGCTCCTCGTGCGCCGTTTCGAGAGTTCGCAACATGCCTTCAAGATGTCCTTGCAGACAATGCTTGACAACTGTCTCCGAATCCAAGGATGGATAGAGAAACTCAAATGTGTGCCGGTTTATAAGAAAGGTAACATCCCCGATGTGGCTGAGTTGTACAACTCAACGGAAGACGGTCAGCAGATGTTGTTTGCTCCCGAAGTGGAGGATATGCTCGACAACCTTCAGCAAAAAGGTATGTTCACTATCCCTTGTGAGTACCTAAAGCAAGAGTTCTTCGACACCCTGCAATCGGATATCGACATTCTCACAGACCTCCGTGACCAGTGGGATGAAGTGTCGGAAGACAATGACCCGAAACTGGATACCTTTATCACTATCCTTCGTGAGCAACGCAAGCACGACCCGAAACGCAAGATTGTTGTCTTCTCTCAGTTTGCCGATACCGTCACTTATCTGGGCGAGAAACTGCAGGCAGCAGGTCTGCCTGTCTTTGCATACACTTCCGGAGAAGCCACGCCGAAGAACAAACGCACGATTATGCAGAACTTCGATGCCGGTCTCAAAGAGGCGGAGCAGGAAGACCAATACCAGATACTCGTTGCTACCGACGCTATCTCCGAGGGTTATAACCTCCACCGCGCCGGAACCATCTTCAACTATGACATTCCGTACAACCCGACGCGTGTCATCCAGCGTGTAGGTCGTATTAACCGTATCAACAAGAAAGTGTTCGAACGCCTCTATATCTACAACTATTTCCCCACGGAGATCGGTGAAAAAGAGACTAGAACCAAGGAGATTTCCACGATGAAGATGGCGATGATTCACGCAATCATGGGAGAAGATACGCGCTATTTGACCAAGGAAGAAGAACTCAAGAGCTACTTTGAGAAGACTTACAAAGCCCTTTTCGAAGCCAGCGAGGAAGAGTCTTGGGACACTCCGTATCGTGCGCGTTTGCACCAACTCATCAATACCGAAGACATGCAGCGTGCGCTCGAATTGCCGTTACGCAGTAAGATTCGCCGCTTGACCACTTTCGGTGATACCGGCGTGCTCGCTTTCGCCAAGAAAAACGATGACTTTGTCTTCAAGTTCGCGAAAGACGCTATGAATATCGTGACGCTTGACCCGAAAGAAGCCTTTGCTATCATAGAGGCCAAGTCTGCCGAACCTGCATACCCGCTTTCTTCCACGTTCTACGACCTCTTCTCTGAGGTTAAGAAAGATCTCTTTGCACGCGACAACAAAGAGGAGAGCGAGAAGACCAAACGCGATGCTTTGATGAAGATACGTGAGATGGTTCGCAAGCAAGCACTTGACGAAGAATATCTCCAGGATTTGGAGAAAGCCATCCACTATGATGCCGTTTCCGGTTACTACCTCCGTGAAATCAACAAACTTAAACCCGTTGATTTCCATAAACTCCCGGATATGATTAGTACGGAATACATACACGACATCTTGCGTCGTTACGATACCATTTCCCGTGGCGAAGAAATACTCATCGCTGCTGAGGAGATACAAAATATCACTACCCATCCGCAAACAGAATTAAGTCTATGAATACATTCCAACTCAATCAAGCCTACGACCGGTCTTCATTCTTGAAGTTCCTGCGTTCGTTCTTGGATGATTTTAGTCAAGACATTGAGCCGCTCTATCCGCAAAACAAAAGCCAGTTTGCCAACGAGTGCTATCGTCTTGGTCGCGACAATGAACTTGATCTTGAGGTCTATGAGATTCATCACACCTCGACCAACGATGCCCGTGTCGGTATTGCCAAGGATGCTTTCAAACTCCTATTGACTGAATCGGTATCTAACCGCGCCTTAGTAGTCTTTGTGCCGGAAGGAAGTAAGCAATGGCGCTTATCCCTCTTACAGATTGAGGCGGACATTGACGAAAAAGGACGTTTGCAAAAGGGTTATTCCAACCCGCGTCGGCATTCTTATCTCCTTGGTGAGGGTGGTTCGCTTACCACGCCGCAGAAATACCTTTTCGACATGGGGCGCATTGCTCCGCGTAAGGATGGTAACAAGCAACTCTCTGCCGTTGAAGATCTGCAAAGTCGCTTCTCCGTTGAGGCACTTACAAAAGAGTTCTATAACAAACTCTACAACTGGTATCTCTGGGCGGTTGAGCCTTCTACAGGTGTCACGTTCCCGAATCTGGTCAACACCAGTAAGGACGACCGTGACGACATCGCTATCAAGATTATTCGTCTTATTACGCGTCTGCTCTTTGTATGGTTCATCAAGCAGAAAAAACTTGTACCCAACGAAATCTTTGACGAAGACGAACTGACGAAGATACTGGCTAACTTTGACCCACAATCGGAGAAAGATGGAAAGTACTATAACGCCATCCTTCAGAACCTTTTCTTTGCAACCCTCAACAACGAGGTCGGCAAACGCCGGTTCATGTCCGAACCTTTCCAAGGCAAAAGCAATAGTTTCGGAGTCAAGACCCTTTTCCGCGATAGTCTAAAAGCTTCATGGTTTGCTATTCCGCAAGACGAGGTACTTAAGATCTTCCACAATGTGCCGTTTATGAACTGCGGTCTATTTGAGTGTCTGGATAAATACGCCAAGTCCGACATCGGTCAAGAGGAAGATATGTTCCTTGATGGCTTCTCTTCTCGCGATGGTCGTCAGGACGGACATTTCAAGTATCGTGCGTTCGTACCAAACCGCCTCTTCTTTGCAGAGGAACACAAAGAGACCGTTACCGTAGAAGAAGACAAGAAGCAAAAGAAAGTGGACATACCTGTTATGGGTTTGCTCCCGCTGCTCAAACTCTATAACTTCACCGTTCAAGAGAACACACCTTCCGAGGTGGAAGTCTCGCTCGACCCAGAATTGTTAGGTCAAGTCTTCGAGAACCTTTTGGCGGCTTACAACCCTGAGACCAAAGAATCTGCACGTAAGTCCACCGGTTCGTTCTATACCCCTCGCCCCATTGTTGAGTACATGGTCAACGAATCGCTCATCGAGTATCTCAAGACCAAAGTGCCTTCGGTTGCAGAGGAAAACTGGCGTGCGCTAATCAGTTATGACGATGTGCCCTTCTCGCTCTCCGACGATGAACGTATTGCCACGCTCAATGCGCTCTATGAGTGTAAGATTCTTGACCCCGCTTGTGGTTCCGGTGCTTTCCCGATGGGTATGCTCCAGCAGATGGTACATATCACACGCAAACTCGATTCGGAGTTTGATCCTTACCAAACCAAACTGCGTATTATCAACAATTGTATCTATGGCTCGGATATTCAACCGATAGCCATGCTCATCAGTAAGTTACGTTTCTTCATCTCTCTCATTTGCGAGCAAGACGACAAGGCCGTTAACTTTGCCGACGAAGAGAATAACTTTGGCATCAACACCCTGCCAAACTTGGAGACAAAGTTCGTAGCTGCTAACTCGCTCCTTGTCGCAGATATCCACAAGTATGCGGACGATGACTGGTTGTATAGTAACAACAAAGAATTAATCGATCTCAAGAATGAGTTGTTAGCGATTCGTCAAAGGCATTTCTTGGCAAGGACGCAGACCACGAAACTAAAATTACGCAAAGAAGACGAAGACAAGCGTCAACAGATACTTGATTGCATTTTAAGTAAAAATTTGCCAAACGAAATGTTATTGCAAATGTATGAGTCTCGTATTCGTCATTTGCTGGCAGAGAGAGAATTGTATGAGGGAGAAAATATCGTTGAAGAATTTGTAGATACTCAAGCAACTCTATTTGATGAATCGGAACGTCAATTAGTGCGCAAGGACATAAATAAAATTCAGCGTGAGAAGATTGATACTGAAATTGCAGGTCTAAGAAGGTCCATTGAGAAAGAGAGAAATAAACGTAATCCCAAGGACTTTGAAGCTGCCATTAAACAAATCGCAGACTGGAATCCATACGACCAACTCAAAGCGGCTCCTTTCTTCGATGCAGACTGGATGTTTGGCGTAAAGAATGGTTTTGACATAGTTATTGGCAATCCTCCGTATTTCCAGGTTTCAAAGGGTATTTATAGTGCAACACAATTCCCCTATTCCGAAGGTATGGATACGGGTAAGCAGAATATGTACAAACTATTTGTTGAACATTCTTATAACTGCGCTAATGATAATGGCGTTGCATGTATGATTGTGCAAAGTAGTTTGATGTGTGATATGAGTAGTAAATATACGCGTGAATTATTACTGCGCCATACTTGTTTGAAACAAATGATAGAGTTCCCTAAAACCGCTCCTACTCCTGCTGGACAAGTATTTGCAAGCGTTTGTCAGGGCACATGTATCTATTTGTTACGAAAGGCAGAACCGGACAACCACGCCTTTATGTTATCTGTCAATAATGATTGTACTACGTTAGGCACAATGCAAAAAGAAATGATTTTACAAGATGCCTTGATTGAGTTCTATCCGGAAGACTATGCAATACCCTTGTTGAATAAAGATGAGTTTAATGTTTTAAAGAGAATAAAGGCTAATTCTATTAGGCTAAACGATATAATTGTTGAGGTTGCTCAAGGAGATATGAACCTTACGACTTCTAAAGATGAAATCACGTCTAATAGGACTTCTGTTAAACTCCTTCGTGGTCGTCATGTATCCTCGTATTATACCGACTATGAAGCTGTAGATGAATATATTCGTCGAGGTTTTAAACAAGAAAGCGTACTACTCAACAATTCTATACAATACATAGTTTGTCAAGAAATTTCCGGAACTGTAGATCCGAGGAGAATACATACTGCTTTAACAAATACATCAGAATCATTCTTGTGTGGTCACACAATTAATAAAATTCGCCTGCAAGAAACTAAATTGAATTGCTACATAATAGGTCTTCTAAATTCCACTCTCATGGACTGGGTCTTCAGAAAGACAAGTTCTAATAATCACGTTGGTGGATATGAATTGAAGCAATTACCTATTATAATGGCTGAAGATAGAAAGCCTATCGAGAAGATTGTTAAAGCTATTATTGCTGCCAAGGAGCAAAACCCCAATTCAGACACATCAAAGCTTGAGGCTCAATTGGATAATGAAGTTTATGCTTTATATGGAATAGAAGGTAAAGACAGGGAACTGATTGAAAAGAACTATGTCTAAGTTCATCCAAATAGAGGAATTGGTATATGGTCGGTTGCCACATGTTAGCAAAACCGACTGGATCAATATGCTCACCGAACACGGAGCACACCATGACTATACCACATTTAAGGATGACTATCTTCTGTTGGAGCAATCAGACTATCGCTTCGAAGGCAATAAGATGATTAGCAGCGAGAGAGTGGTCTATAACATCGACTATGCCACATACGACACCGCCGAGAACGCACCCGACCCGGAAAATACCGACGAAATACAACTCGTTCATTACGACCAAGACACCGACCGTTACTTCGTTCGCTATGCCCATTACCTTCCTTCAAACGATTCTGTTCCAAGCCTTTCAACCATCCTTTCCGACATCTGTTCCGAAGCTGACATTCCTCCCACTCGCCAAGCCGTTCAAGCACCGGCAGAGAAACATATAGACACTCCAGTCACTCCGCGTTCTGCACAACCCGCTCCACAGCCCAAGCCCGAACCGGCTCCAACGCCTTCCTTCACTTCTACTGAATACCATAAACCGTGGAGACAAAAGACATTAAGTGAACTCCGTCGGTTGTATAATTCCGGAAAATCATTGAAAGAGATAGCTTCTATCATGGATAAGTTCGAAACCAGTATTGTCTATCAATTAAAGACCTATCTTGGCATCGAACATCCCTTCGAGAAAGCGCCTCAACAACCCACTCCGAAGCCACAACCGCAACCACAGGCACAACCACAGCCGAAACCGGATCGTCCTGTAAAGGATAAGCATAAAGGGAGATTAACATGGGATGGCGAAATTGTGCTTTCGTATCTATACAATCATCCCGGAGCAACCGTAAACGAAATTGTTGCGTCTCAGTATGGCGGCGATTACAAAGCCACGAAAAAAGATGTAAACCACTGCCTACAAGGGTATTTCTCCAGCTATGTAGAGAAAGACAAAAGTGGCGGTTATCGGCTTAACCAAAGAGGAATCAACGAGATTCGTCCGTACATAGATAGTTTTGGAACACCAGAGGTTTCAGTCCAAGAGTTCCAATTCATGTTCCAACACTTACATCGGAACAAAAATGCAAACGGACATATTGCTCCTCACAAAATAATCTTGATGTTGGCTATCATCAGCCGCTCCAAGAAAAATGTGCTGCGAGTGATGGAGATTGATAACGATATGAAAGTCTTCTTCATGGACTATTGGCGCAAGTACGTACATTCCGATGAGTGGGCTCCGAACATCTATATGCCGTGGGAACACATGACATCTGAGCCTTTCTGGCATTGGGTATCGGATAACACCAAGGAGGCTTATTTGGATGATGATTTATACTATCTCCTTCAGTACGACAAATCCGCTCGCTCCGCCCTCCGCCGCACCCTTATAGATATGTTGCAATAAGGTCAAAAATTAACAACCATGAAAAATAAAGAACAAGGAATCGTTTATGTTTTAACCAACTCCCGTATGCCGGGTATCGTTAAAATCGGAATGACTGAAAAACAGTCTATCGAAAAGCGTATGAAGGATCTTTATGGAACAGGAGTTCCTGTCCCCTTCAACTGTGAGTACGCTTGCTACGTGAAAGCATCTGACTGTGCCAAGATTGAGCAAGCCCTCCATAAAGCCTTCGCTCCGCAACGGGTAAATCAAAACCGTGAGTTCTTTGAGATTTCTCCGGCTCAAGCGATTGCGATTCTCGAACTCTTCCAACAGAAAGATGCCACTGATGAAGTAACGCAAGAGATCCAAAACGACTTGACACCGGAAGATAAAGCGGCACAAGAGAAATCTCGTCAAAAACGCCCACCTCTGGACTTTTATGTCTTAGGTTTGAAAGAGGGAGATGTGCTAATCTACAAGCACGATGAGAATATTACTTGTTCGGTTCACGATAACAAGCACGTCTTCTATAACGGTGCGACATATGCCTTATCACCTCTGACAGCTCAACTCCTTGGCGGTGCAGCCAAATATGTGCAACCCACGCCGCACTGGATTGTTGCCGAAACCGGTCGCCTGCTCTTGGATGTCTATGACGAAAAAATCCCATTCGAAGAAAACGAATAACCCGTCATGAACCATTGTCCACATAACGATATTGATTGTCCTTGTACAAAGGAAGGATGTCTTCGCCACGGAAAGTGCTGCGAGTGCGTGAAGCATCATCGGGAACACGGAAAGAAACTCCCGGTGTGCTTGAGGGGGATTGAATGGGAGAAATAAGGCTCGGCGGGAAAGCGCCGAGGAGTGGACAGCCAGTAGAGAGGAAGGAACTCGCCGGAGTAACGGCGAGAAGGGGACAGCAAGAGAGCGCGGGATGATGCTCGGCGGGGTAACGCCGAGGAGGGGACAGCAGAGAGGGACAAGGCTCGGCGGGAAAGCGCCGAGAAGTGAACAGCCAGTAGAGAGGAAGGAACTCGCCGGAATAACGGCGAGAAGTAGACAGCAAGAAGTATATAAAAGAAGAAACATGGCAAAGGGAAAGATGACAGCAGATGGATGGCGATGCGAGAAAGAGCATGAGCGTCTGTATCGCCCGCGGTGGGTGGATTTTCAAGATCCAGCCATCCACCTGTTGACGCTGGTGACAACCAAGCGGCAACCTTTGTTGGGGACATTGGTCGGAGAGCAGATAGTCCTCACCTCGCTGGGGCAACGAGTAGCAGAAGAGATAGAGCGCATACCCACCTACAAAGGAGCGAACAGCATAGAGATATATCGCTACGTGATCATGCCCGACCATATACACATCCTGCTACGTATTCACGAGCGGCTACCCAAGCACCTCGGACAATACGTCCGCTGGTTCAAGCGGCAATGCTCGATGCTGGCGAAGAAGGAACAAGAGCTCGGCGGGGTAACGCCGAGGGGTGGACAGCCAATAGAGGGGAAGATAGGAGAAACTTTATTTGCGGCAGAGTATCATACCCGGACGCTGAGCGGACGAGGACAACTCAACCACATGACGCGATACATACAAGAGAACCCGCGACGAGCGGCACTCAAACGCGCGAACCCTGACCTGTTCCGGATTAGGCAGAACATCCGGCTGGGACGGACGCCGTGCGTGGCGCTGGGGAACATATTTCTCGCGGACTATCCGATAAGAGAGGCGCTCAAGTGCTCACGGAAACTGAGACAAGAGGAGATAGATGCCAAGCGCGAGGAGTGTTTGGCGAAAGCGGCTAACGGGACAGTGTTTATCAGCGGCGCAATATCGGAAGGCGAGAAGCAGATTTGCCGAGCGTTACGCGAGGCCGGTTATCCGCTCGTCATCCTACTGACAGAGGGATTCCCAGAGCCAGATAGCCCGCACTACCGCTATTTCAAGCCGAAAGGGGTATATTTCGAGGCTTGTGCGGCGGGAAAACTGCTGCTGGTAGAGCCGAGCAAAGAGGTACTGGAGCGGGCAGATATAAAAGCAAAGGTAACGAGCAAGGCGGGAGACATACCTCACGAGAGCCAGCGGTACCGCTTCCTCGCGATGAACGCCATCGCTGAGGAGATAGCGGAGGGGGAGGCAGAAAGCTCGATGGAAAGACAGGGCTCGCCGGTGTAGCGGCGAGGAGGGGACAGCAGGAAGATATAAAAGGCTCGGCGGGATAACGCCGAGAAGTGAACAGCAGAGAGCGCGGGATGAGGCTCGGCGGGGTAACGCCGAGGAGTAGACAGTATAGAGAAGATGAATAGATTAGTGCTCATAGGAAACGGCTTTGATTTAGCGCATAAACTTCCGACTAGTTATGCGGACTTTATCAATTGGTACTGGGACAAACGGATGATTGGTTTTAACAATGACTACAGCGACGTCTCAGAAGATTTGTTGTGCCGTTTTAGAATTCTCAACGACAAAAGAGAAGAACGCGAGACGTGGAGCACTTTAGCCTTTGCCCATAATTACTTTAGATCCATTCCTGCGCTTGGAAAAGAATATGTCGGCAAAGATGTTATTGCATCTATTATGGAGGATACGGACTATTTTGAGACCAAGTTTTCTCCCCTCTTTGAGCGAATCGTCAAAGGCTTGGAATCAAAGACTTGGGCAGGTATTGAGCAAGACTATTATGATTTGCTGAAAGAATATGCTTTCAGAGACTCAACCGTTAATCCAAACGAGCCGCCGATAAAAGCACTCAACCAACAGTTGCGTTATTTGCAACAGTTGCTTGTGGAATACTTAACTGAGATTGACGGGAAAGATGTTAGGATAATTCCAAGTGTTTTAGAGGCAATTTTTGCGCCTTTTAATGAGCAAGATATAGCCGTGGATGGTCGTCAACGCTTTAATGAACATAAATGGTACTGGGAAGACTTTCCTGAGCGAGATGAAGAATTGGAGACTGTCGTCAAAAAATGCGGGTTTGATGTAACTGGTTGTATGGGGCAAGTTAGATGCTGGAGAGAGGATAAGCGATGTATGTATCCAGACGCTTTCTTGCTACCTAATGACATCATGCTTCTTAATTTTAATTATACTCATACAGCAGACTCCTATCTTAAGTACAAAGGAGTATTTACACAGAATCATATCCACGGAGAAATAAGTGACCCTAAGAGTATCATCTTTGGCTATGGAGATGAGTTGGATGATAAGTTCAAGGAACTAAAAGCGCACAAGAATAATGCGTGCTTGTCTCATGTGAAGTCTATCCGCTATTTGGAAGCGCCGAACTACAGGCAGATGCTCTCCTTTATAGAATCGGAACCTTTCCAAGTGCTCATCATGGGACACTCGTGCGGCAACTCTGACCGAACATTGCTAAACACTATATTTGAGCACCCGAATTGCGTATCCATCAAGCCGTATTATTATATCACAGACAAAGAGAAGGGAACGGATAACTATATCGAACTTGTGCAACATATCAGCCGCAATTTCAACGATATGAAACTGATGCGTGACCGCGTTGTGAACAAGACACAATGCGAACCGCTGGTGAAATAATAATAATTTATTATGCCCTGTCCACATAACAACATAGAGTGCCCTTGCATAAAGGAGAATTGTCCACGGCACGGAAAGTGCTGTGAGTGTGTGGCACATCATCGGGAACACGGAAAAAAACTGCCGGTGTGCTTGCGAGGCATTGAGTGGGAGAGTTAACGTTTAACGAATTAACGAGTTAACGAATTAGAGAAAATGGCAGCACAGAATAAATTGTTTCAACGGTTGATATGGTTGGCGGATACGATATACTCCGCGAAGCGTATTACGCTGGAAGAGATAGATAGCAAATGGTCGAAGTCATCGTACAACGATGGTGAGTCGCGTTACGGAGCACGTAATCTCAGCCGACACAAAGATACCATCCATGAACTATTTGGTATTGAGATAAAGTGCGACCGTGCCACTAACGAGTACTACATCGCCAATGACGTATCCGGTAAATCCGCCTCCGGCATGCGTGGGTGGATCATCAACACCTTTGCCCTCAACAACCTGACGAACATATCCGCCGGTATGCGCGAGCGTGTTATCTTCGAAGAGATACCGGAAGGCGGACGATACCTCTCCACCATCGTCAACGCGATGAAAGAGGGGCGCAGATTGGTAATGTCCTACCAAGGATTCAAACGTACCGAACCGCACACATTCCTATTAGACCCGTACTGCCTGAAAGTATTCAAACAGCGATGGTATCTCGTTGGTAAGCCCGAAGATCACCCGGAAGAGAAAGAGCCGCGTGTATATGCATTAGACCGCGTGAAAGATCTGGCAGTAACCGATAAGTCCTTCCATCTACCTGCAGCATTCAAGGCAGAACAGTTCTTTGAGAATCAGTTCGGTGTGGACCGCTCCAAGACCAAAGCGGAGAAGATACGCGTCAAGGTGGCGGACTGGGATGCGAACTTCCTAATCTCTTTGCCGCTGCATGAGAGTCAACGGGTGATTGAGAAGAACGAGAAGTACACGGTCTTCGAATATAAACTGGCACCGACATATGACTTCATCATGGAGCTGCGCAAATACGGTACCAAGATGGAAGTGCTGGCACCGCAGTCGCTACGAGATGAGTTTGCGGAAGAAAGCGCTAATTTGGCAAACATGTATAAGTAACCGAAAACAATTTTTTTTAAAAATTTTTAGGACATCAGACATCTGGTGTCCTTTTCGTATAGTATCTTTGCGGTCGATATCGAACGCAAAGAGATGAAATATGTTACCGATAATACTAATGGCCGTCGTATTTACTATGGCACTCGTCATTTGTGCGGGTATTATCGCCTATCTCATCTATCGAAATAGACAACTACAAAAAACGATTGAATCTATGGAAAATGAGACTAAACACATCGGTTACAACGTCGAGCAGATGACGATTAACATGAGTGGCGGAACGCTGGTGCAGCACGCGGACTTGGTGCAGGCAAGCGGCGAGGTAAAGGTGGAACGAGTGAAAAAATCGTTCGAGCAAGAGCGAGATAAGAACGAGTTAACGAATGAGGGAATGAATGGGTTAACGAGTGAAGGTTTAACGAGTGAAGGAATGAAGGAGAAGAAGTTATGCAAGTACTTGGTGCAGGAGAAGATAAGTGAGATGGGTATTGATACACCGGAACAGGTGGAGGTGGAGATGCGTGCAGAGGCAGAGAAAGATGCAAAGCATTTTGCCGCATGGTTGCGTAAGAAAGAGAAAGCCGGTATTCTGCATTTTCATGGTGACACCAAGAAGCAGATACTCGCCACCTTACAGGCACATTTCCCAAACATGAAGCGGTACACGTACAACAATTTTATTGCGTATTTTTGAGGACGCATCATTGAGTTTGATTGGGTTTCATTGGGTTGAAAATCAGCCTTTTTGAACCGCCTTTTGTTTCTCATTTGTTTCTCATTTGTTTCTCATTTGTTTAGGGACTTCTTTTAACGAGGAAGTCCTTTTTTTGTTATACTTTTGCATTCGGATTTGAGAAAGCGAGACTGGAAAATCCTGAAATTCCAGACCGCGATGCTCATCCGGAAATTACATTACTAACCCGCAGAAGTTTTGGGGACTTGGGTACCCAGAGAACGGCCGTTCTAACCAAAGCCAAGCACAAAACTTTTACACATTATGTTAAAACTTAATCCCGCGCAAAGCGCACAAAACAACTACGAAGTTATCGATCAATTTTTTGCAGCACAGGTAGCATGCAACGAGTCCGAAGAAACCCTCAAAGCGCTCCGTCCGCAGGTGGAAGAAGCCGTACAAGCACTGATCGCCGAACGAGGTCTGCCGCGTAACTTCACCGGCACTATCGAGTACCACGGATTTAAGATCGTCGTGCGGCGCCCCAAGTCGTACACCTGGGAGCAGAACACCCAGATCCAAGATCCGAACCTCGATTTCTA
>Ga0265299_10004579_pt1 | contig 13024 bp, 12 predicted proteins | sample AusTroGonzalo_MG_4_FD_193485 | JGI IMG/M metagenome (GOLD analysis project Ga0265299, IMG submission 193485) | Bovine rumen microbial communities from tropical cattle in Woodstock, Queensland, Australia - Gonzalo_02 | ecosystem: Host-associated > Mammals > Digestive system > Stomach > Rumen ...
TGGGCATAGACTGGAACCAGAGGGAAGGACGCTTGATGGTTATGGACTACCCATAACGATTGGTAATGACGTATGGATAGGTGGTCACTCTACTGTCTTGCCGGGTGTGACGATTGGCGACGGTGCCATCATCGCAGCGGGTTCGGTGGTCACTAAAGATGTTGAGCCTCGTACCTTGTTGGCTGGGAATCCCGCAAAGGTTAAGAAACATATATGAGTAGCATCATTGATTTCTGCTTCTCACATGATACAAACATCCGTATAGACACCCATCGTGACAACAAAATCATGCAGCACAACATCCTAAAGCAAGGCTTCACTTATTGCGGCATCATTTATCTACAGTCAGGTGACGCGCTCGACCAAAGGTCGCTTGCTACCAAAGGGACGCAAGAAAGGTTGGCTTATCAAAAGATGGTCAGTCGTTAATATAGGACTTTGTTGTCATATCGTAATATAAAGCCTCTAACTCGGCTAATGTCAACTTCTCTACAGAGTGCTCGATGATACGATTGCAACGCCACACTTCGCACCTTTAGGTCGAAGAACATGCTTGCATGATTGGCCGAGTCGTGACGAGACTCAACTTTTGTTAAATCTTGGCACAAAGATAGCAATAATTCTTCATTTTTTTCGTATCTTTACACCCAGATTTAATATGTTTTGTGAAATGACCCTAGAAGAAGCTATTGAAGCCCGTCACAGTGTAAGGGCATATAAGGAACAGCCGTTGGCAGAGAATGTAGTCAAGGTGCTGGAAGAGAAAATCGCGGTACTGAACCGTGAGGGTAAGTTGCATATACAGCTTATTCAGAACGAGCCGAAGGCATTCTTAGGAACGATGGCCAAATATGGCAAATTCCGTAATGTCAACAACTATATCGTCATGGCAGGAAAGAAAGCCGATGATCTTGATGAACGCATAGGCTACTATGGTGAGCATCTGGTGTTGTTGGCTCAGACACTTGGGTTAAACACCTGTTGGGTAGGTCTCTCCTACTCCAAGGTGCCAGGAACTTATGAACTTAGCGAAGACGAGAAGATTGCTTGTTACATTGCCATCGGTTATGGTGAGACACAAGGTGTCAGTCATAAAATCAAGACCGTCGAGCAAGTAAGCCGCTCGGCTATGCCGCTTGGCTCGTCCAAGAATGCCAGTGACATCACTCCATCATGGTTTAAGAAAGGCGTTGAAGCAGCCCTACTTGCTCCTACAGCCGTAAACCAGCAGAAATTTTCATTCGAATATATGGGGATGAAGGATGGCCGTCATCAGGTACATGCCAAGAAAGGCTTTTCAATGATTGGATATACCCAGATGGATTTAGGCATTGCCAAGTACCATTTTGAGATTGGTGCTGGAGAGGTCAATTTTGAGTGGATATAAAAGGTTGTCAAACAGATAAATCGGAATTTATGGGAGAGATTAAAATTCATGTATTGAGAACGGGAGAAGTCAGGGTGTCGCCATATCTTCCTTTTGGCGGTGATGACTGTAGCATCATCAAGGCTTCAGGTATCACAACCCCAAGGTCAAAATGGATTTGGCTGCCGGTGTTCAGTTTTCTTATTGAGCACCCCAAGGGACTTGTGCTTTTTGACACGGGTTGGCACAGAGAAATGTCGCCCGATGGAGTATATGACAAGAAGGCTCAAATCAAGTCATTGGGCTCATGGTTCTTATATCAGATCAATCAGGGACGAATCGCCAAGGGCGAGGCAATCGATGAGCATTTGACAAAACTGGGGGTGAAGGCAAACGATATTGACTATGTACTGTTGTCTCACCTTGACTGTGACCACGCCAACGGGCTGCGACTGGTGAAGGATGCCAAGAATATCCTTGTATCAAAGGCAGAGATGATTGGCACGACACGCAAGAATTTCCAGATTCGGATTCGCTTCCAGAAACGATGGTGGGAAGGTGTCGACCTGAAGACTTTTGACTGGAATGGAACGGAAGGGCCTGCAGGGAAATCATATGATGTGCTGGGCGACGGCAGTCTGGTGATGGTAAACATCCCCGGACATAGCGAAGGGCTTTGCGCATTGAAGATAAAGAATGCTGACGGGAAATACGTCCTGCTCTTTGCCGATGGCGGTTATGCCACAAAGTCGTGGCGCGACATGATAACCAGCGGCATCACGCTCGACAAGAAAATGCAACGTCAGTCCTTGCAATGGATTCGAGAGCAGAGCATGTCACCCGATTGTGTTGAGTCGTTGGCTACTCATGATTCGGACGTTGAGCCGCATACTATCATATTATAAATCGGAATTTATGAACGGAACGAGCAACATCATATTCTTAGGAACAGGCAATGCCTTGGCCACACGGTGTTTTAATACCTGCTTCATCATACGTAGCCGTGGTAACATGCTGATGGTTGATGCAGGAGGTGGCAACGGAATCCTCCGACAACTTGAGCTGTCAGGAATCCAGCGCGAGGACATTCACGACCTCATTGTCACTCATGCACATACCGACCATATTCTTGGCGTTGTCTGGATGATGCGTATGGCCCTTCAGTTTCAGTCGCCAAGGCCGTTTCATATATTCAGCCACCGTAAGGTGCTTGATGTACTGACTTATATCTGCCAGCAAATTCTGCCAAAGCATGAGGCAGAACGCATAGGCAGCGTCGTACTGTTACATGAGTTGCACGACGGCGACCGTTTCCAGGTGGGCGACATGCAACTACAATGTTTCGACATCCATTCCACGAAGGAATTGCAGTATGGGTTTACGGCTTTGCTACCTGATGGTCAGCGGTTAGTCTGCTTGGGCGATGAACCTTATTGTGAAGACAACGAGAAGTATGTAAGAGGGGCTGACTGGCTGATGAGTGAGGCCTTCTGCCTCTATGCCGACCGCGAGAGGTTCCAGCCATACGAGAAGCACCATAGTACAGTTCTTGATGCCGCACGTCTTGCAGAGCAATTATCAGTTAAGAATCTTATCCTATATCATACTGAGGACAGGACATTAAGCACCCGTCGCGAGAGATATACGGCAGAAGCCAAAACCGTATTCCACGGCAATGTCTTTGTACCAGAAGATACAGAGATTATCCAAATCGGATAAATCCCAATTTATCGCTTCGATTACAATTCATAGAGTCCTTAAATACAAAACAGATCAAACAAATTAATTGAATTAGTTATGAAAGTATTATTGTTAAATGGCAGTGCCAACAAGAATGGCAACACTTTTACTGCACTTTCTGAAATTGACAAGCAACTGGAGAAGAATGGTTTAGAGTCGGAAATCATGCAGCTGGGCAACAAGCCCGTCCGTGGCTGCATTGCCTGCGGACAGTGCCAGGTAAAGCAATTAGGCCACTGTGTCTTTGATGATGATGTCTGTAACTGTATCGTTGAAAAGCTCAACGAGGCTGATGCCCTCATTGTGGGTTCGCCTGTATATTATGGTCAGCCCAACGGAGCAGTGATGGCTGTCCTGCAACGTGCCTTCTTCTCGGGTGCCAAGGTGCAGAACAAGCCTGCGGCAGCGGTAGCCATATGTCGCAGAGGTGGTGCTACGGCTGCTTATCAGACGCTGAATATGATATTCGAGATGATGAACATGCCTGTGGTGACTTCGCAATACTGGAACATCGCTTACGGATTAGCACCCGGTGAAGCAACACAGGACACGGAGGGCATGCAGACCATGCGAACCTTGGCAAACAATATGGCCTGGCTCTTGAAGAAGATTCACGCCAACGGCACTCCTGATTACCCCGAGCGTGAGGAGTGGCAAGGCATGAATTTTATCAGATAAATCAGAGACAATGAAAATACAAGAATTTCGTGACTACATGGCATCGGGCAAGCCAGTCGTTGGTGGCGGCGATGTCCACATGATGTTTCATCAGCTATCTCAGGAAGCACTGAAGATAACGGCTGAGATCAACGGCAAGTACCATACCCCAGAGCAGCTCCACGATTTATTGGAGCAACTTTGGGGGCGAGAGGTTCCCAAAACGGTTGGGATGTTTCCACCGTTCCATACCGATTGTGGTAAAAACACCATTGTTGGTGAAAGAGTATTCATCAACATGGGCTGTAAGTTCCAGGATCAGGGTGGCATCACCATCGACGAGGGTGCACTTATTGGTCACAATGTCGTGCTGGCAACCATCAACCACGACCTTGACCCTGCCAAGCGTCAGAGCATGAGCTATGCCCCCATCCATATTGGCAAGAATGTCTGGATAGGAGCCAATGCCACCGTTCTTGCTGGAGTCACCATAGGCGATGGTGCCGTAGTAGCCGCTGGTGCTGTAGTGACGAAGGATGTAGAACCGAATACGATTGTTGGTGGCGTTCCAGCTAAGGTAATAAAAAAGATAGAGATAAAAGACTGATAAATCGGAATTTAGCAACATGATACTTAATATTATTAATGAAGAATTTAGCGTCTGTAAGGTAGCAGACTACGAGGGAATCGATTTGTCTTCCCCCTATATTTTCATAGGTTCAACGGACGAAGAAAAATCGTTGGTATGTCCAATTCAGTTAGTGCCAGATAACACTGTAGAACGTGATGATGGATGGAAAGCCTTCCGTATAGAAGGGATATTGGATTTCTCCCTTATTGGCATTCTCGCTGCAATTTCCAAAGTGCTTGTTTGCCTTGATGGCCTGCAGTAGCGACAGTAATAATGAAAACGAAAGCCTGCCTTTCCAGTTGAGAAACTTTGCCAATACGGGATGCAAGTCTCATACTCGAGCCGATGGCGACAGCTTCGAGTCATACGAATATAAATGTATGGACGATGGTTTCTTGTCGCTCAAGCATGCGAATGCCTTGTATAATTGCGGTGCAGAAAACTTTAATATGGAGGCAACGATCTCTGGTAATGAGATAAAGGTTTACGAGACTGCTTCGCTCGACCCAGAGAACATGATGGATTGCATTTGCACTTACGACCTTTCCTGCGAAGTAGGACCGTTAGAAGAAGGCGTAGAATATACATTCTACACATACCAACTTGGATCCGGACTTGCAAGATTCGTTGTCACATTCAAGAAAGGCACCTCAGGCTCATATCAAATCAACCATGACGAGCTATGCTCAACCCCTTAGTGGTGATGAATACATTTTATATCGGGCCACAAACAAGCACCATTTAATGTCGTGTTGTTTTTCCAAAAGACACAATTATAGAAATTCTATAATAGAAATCCTATAATCATTATCGCCTTTTTATTATTTTTTAAGGGATAACCTTGTATGTTTGTGGAAACTATTGATTATAATCACATTTTATTGAAAGCAGCCCTGCATTGTTAAAAAACTCTAAGATATGCTTTTTTGATGCAAGGTTTTGGAAAAAAGCAGTTTACATTGTAGAGAACCATAAAAAAGTAAAGATTATGAATAGGAAGAGAGATTTCAAGCTGATTTGTTTTTCACTGCTGATGGCGGGGCTAGGAATGCTCCTCACTGATTGTAGCAAGGACGACGAACCGACGAACTCCCCTGCAGATGAGGAGATTCAGAACAATGGACCACTCGGATTCTGGAATTTGAATGGTTTCATAGAACTGACACCTCAAAGCACACCTCCCTATCTATTAATTGTCTCGTGGAATGACGAAAAAGAAAAGGAATCGCTTGATCAGTTTGTAGCAGAGAATGGTGACATCGTGCTTGAGTTGTTTGACCCTGGTGATTTAAATTGGAAATACATGACAACCACAAAGATAATAAATAGTTCTGATTTTTATGTGTCTATGTCATATAAGGGACCCAACTTGCAGGATAATGAGTATATCCAGGTCTTCCCACGAATTGTGTTAATGCTCAATGAAGGCAACAGCATTGAAGCCATTCAGAATAAATATGCAAACGTGATGACACTCGATCATGATTCTCCTACAGCTTATGGAAGATATGTGTTCAATTGCAATGTGAAAACATCGAACGAGGTACTTCGTTTAGCTACAGAGATTCACGAGCGAAATGATGTAAAATGGGCAGAACCAGAATTGATGTTGCCAATACATCTTGATTGATAAAGGTTTTTTATTATAAGAAGACATTGTTAGTAATTGCCCCATGAATTGACACACTGAATTTGATTAGAAAGGAAGAGTGCCGTCTTGTGATAGGACGGCACTCTTTTTCGTTGGCTTACCTTTCTTTCTCGAAGGAGATGTCCTTGTAGAGCTCAGGGGAGCCATTTTCGCTTTCGGGGATGAAGTGAAGACGCACACCACGAATGTGCTTCTTGGCTCGGAAATCCTCAGGGTTATCTACTTTTTCGCTCTCGATTTCGAGTTTCATGAGCCCAAAATTCTTTAGGCGCACCTTGTCGCCCATGCGAAGATGGCGCCAAGCAGCCTCAGCCACACTCATCATCAGACCTTCTAACACGCCATCACTAAGGGTTGTGCCTCGAGCAGCCTCTTTACACAGATCACGGCTCTCAATCACCTGATTATGAACGGCTACAGCCTTGTATTTGCCAAATGTTGAAAGCGTTGGTTTGGTTTCTTTCTTGATTCTGTATCTCATATATTTGTTTTTTTATCATTTTGTTACTTCTCGCAGAGCCAGTATTCCGAGACTCCATTCAACATGCGATGTTTAAAATTGAAACGGTAGCTATTCATCGTCTTGCCTAACATAGTTGGAGTGGCCCGTTTGGCATCAAAATAAGCATATCGACTGGCGAATGTAGAGAGAATCTCTGTAGTTCCCCACCAGCTCCCCTCGCCATCTTCTGGCTTACGGAAGGTCTCGTTGATCATTTCCACCAGATCGACCGTACGCTGGAAAGGTACGTTTTCTTCGATCAATTCAGCGATTTCATCGTCATTCAGCCAGAAGCGCTCCTTACTATTAAACAGGTGAAGAGCCTGGGCAAACAGCTGGCGATGGTCGAGATTGTCTGTATAGTCGATGTTCTTGTCTTTGGGAATACCCACGCAGACGAATCGACGACTTCCCGTAGGATCCACCAGAGGCTGCATCTGATTGGTCGTACCAATGAAAGAGGTGTAGCGACGATACTGCTTGATGGTCTTGCCATAAGGCGGACGGAACTTCACATCGCTCGACGACAACAGGTACTTCAACACGATCTGCTGAGAATTCGTCGTTTTGTCGAATTCATCGATATTTATGAGTGCAAATGAGGTCAAAGCGATGTTCAAATCAAACTCATTTTTGAAGTTCAGCTTGTCGTTATAATAGTCGCGCAACTCTGGAGGCAGGATGATCTTGCAGAAACGTGTCTTTCCGCAACCCTGACGACCTATTAGCAATGGCGTTAAAGCATTGCCAGTCAACTGCTTATCGCTCTCGCGCCATTGGGCCACCATTCCTACGAGCCAATACCTCAGATACTTCTCCCAATGGGGCTGATCGGTAGGTACTCGCTTGGCTAGGTCGGCGATATAGTCGTGCCCGTTCCAAGCTGGGAGGGTATCGAGCCAGGTGTTCACTGGGTCGTACTGCTCAATGCGAGTCGAGTCGATAAAGCGGTTCACGTCCTGATCCCACGACTTCAATCCCTGTTCGCGAGCTTCGATGGTCATATCGTTGCGCACCTCCTCAGTCAGAGGCTTAAACGTCTGGTCTTCAGAGTATTTCATGCGATACTCAGCCACGCCCGTCATCAGATTCTTGCGCATGTCGTAGTTGGCAGTGAGGAATATCTCTGTGCGCATCGTCTGCAACGTCTCTTGAGGCACACTCTTCAGAGGTTTGATCTTGTGCTTTTTGCGATAATCCTCCATCAGCGTCACCTCGTAAGTGGTTGCAAACACGCTCTTTACCAAGTCCGGATCATTATGAAACAGGGGATGCTCCAACGTCATACCCTGGGCATGCGCCAAGGGAATGCCCTGTTCGAGCGACTTGCGGGCAATCTGTTGCAACAACTGCATCTGTCGCTCCTCGTTGGGCAGGTCGAAGTATTCGCCCAACACCTCGCGAAGGATGAAGATCCAATTAAAATGATAGGTACGCGTGATGGTGCGACCTGGCATCAGCATATCACTCTCCCACGAAATCTTGGCTGGCTCTGGCTGATCGTGCTTCTCAGTATCAGCCTTGAAGGCTCGTGCCTCCGGATTGAAGTACATCTCAGGGTCGGCACTCAGATAGATGGTGCGCTCCAAGAGAGGTTCCAGGTACTCGATGTCGATACCAAATTGGTTTTGGTAGGCCCTGCGAGCCGTTTCATAAAGGTTCTTATGGAACTGGCGGATGTCCTTTTCGCCCTTTGGCATGGGTTTACCCTCAAACATCTCGCCTCGACACACGATCTTCACGCTCATGCCCGATGCACCCAGAAAGGCCATCACCGTTTCGTCCATCCTTGCAGCCTGGTTCCTAATGGTCACAGCTTCCTCATAGGTCTTCAGCCCATTCACCTCGACTACCACTAATCCGTTGTATTTCAGTCCCTTCTGAATCGCCTTGTAGTTCACGCACTCAGCTGCGAAGAGGATACGAGGCAGGTTCACCGTATGTTTCTGATCGTCAACGATGATCCTTCCGTCGTTCAATCTCTGGGGTTTCAGGAACTGATAGTTCAGTCGTACGTTAAGCACCTGATTCTGTTCTGGGTTCTGGCGAATCAAGTCCGCCATCTCTTGCAGGTCAAGACGGTTGATAACCTCTTTTTTGCGAGAGATTTTCAATAATGTAACTTTCATTTTTCTAGTCTCTTTTTATGGTTGTTTTTCGTATAAACAATCTTCTTACCTCACTTTCGGCCTGCAAAGGTACTAAAAAATTCTGAGTCATGCAAATAAATGCCTATAAATAGTATTTCTTTGAAAAAATTGGCTTTTTGCCATCAAGTTCTACTAAATTAAGTGTTTCTTTCTAATATTTAGACGCTTACACAAAATACAAGTTCTACTATACCTCTACTAAAGTTCTACTAATGTTCTACCAAACCTCTACTAATTCGAGGCCTGGTTACATCTCTAACCCTACCTCGCAGATTCTTTTCTTAGTACTTTCAACTTTTATCTCTAAGCCTCGCTTCTGAATTCTCCAGAGAATTTAACGGTTAGTACTAGTATCAGCATTTATTCTCTCCCTAGGAAACGCTTGAATTCTCTCGAGAATTCAAGAACAAGTACTTGATCTAAAACTTGCAAGCTTTAAGCTCTGTTTCTGCCAGGTCCCTACTCTGCATTATTTAGCTCCTGAAAATGCATGATTTGACCACATTTCCTCATATTATCGACTATTTAGTAGAACTTTAGTAGAGGTTTAGTAGAACATTAGTAGAACTTGATTTCTACATAAGCCATTGAAAATAAATAAAATAACTCTGTTTTAGTAGAACTTGAAAAGAATACGCACATCTGGCTCAGCCCATTCTACATCAGCACGTTGAAATAATTCGGAGGCCAGTTGGAGCACTTCGTGAGAGGTCCTAAGATTGCATTTGACCACATAATGCCCATTTCTGTAAAGATCGTATGGATCGTCATCTAGTGTGATCACTGAAGCTATGATTTGCCTCACAACGTGTCAGGCACAGTGTGTTCATAAGGTGCGTTTCAATGCACTCTTTTAATCAAAATGACCCTAAATACAGGTAAAAAAAGTATTCCAACCGTTTCTGAAATTGAGGTAAATGCCTTGATTTATAGCGCAAGTGCTTGATTTTCTGGAAATTGAGTGAAAAGACAAAAGAAACACTATTTTCTTGTTTCGTATTAGATTATTTCGTAACTTTGCAGTCGAGCGTTAAACAATTATAAATATTCACCAACTCATGCAGTGTTTGGGGTTGTTATCGGTTATATAAGTAGAATGTAGTAATTTCGCGCAATATGAAGAAAAGTTATTTATTATTAGGATTACTCGTAGCACTCATTCTGCTTGCCATGATGGCATGTAGTAGCGAAGACGATTCAGCAAAGAACATATTGAATCCAGGAGACTATATATATTTCCAATATATTGAGGCAGATGTTCCATATTCCCCAATAGAAATCAGCGAAATGCCTCAATGGCTTCAATCACGTATATCAAATCCACTTATAGGTGCTAATAGAATGGCGGTCTATGTAGGTTCTTTGGATAGCGAGGTATATTATAACATAGAACCTGAGACTTTTGCCGATAGCTATTATAACCCAAAGTTTCGCGACATAAACGGCAATCTCTTAGATAAGAATCAAGGAGCCAGGCTTGCTTCTAAAATAACAAACTGGAAATGTATTTATTATATTGAGTTATGAAAAGACTATTTGTAAAACTAGGATTGGTCATTTTGGCAATGGGTTCATTCACTGAGCTACAGGCAGGTGAAGTCAGTATTGACGAAACGAGTTTCCCTGACCAATACTTCCGTGAATATATTAGCGAACAGTATGACAAGAATCGAGACGGCATGCTCGACGATGGCGAAATCTCAGAAGCAATGACGATGTTTGTCTTCGATGGAAATGTTGCCAGTCTGGAGGGAATAAAGTATTTTACTGCGTTACAAATCATCTATTGTACAGGAACCCAGATAGAGTCACTCGACCTTTCAAAGAATGTTGCCTTAACTACGGTGGAATGTTATGACAACCATAAACTTGCAGCACTTGACGTATCAGGGTGTAAGTTTTTAAATGTTTTGAATTGCAGTGGAGGCCTTCTTACATCACTTGACGTTTCAGAACTGACCTCTTTGACATCTCTTAATTGCGATGTTAATCAATTGACATCACTCGATGTTTCTAATAATTTGGAGTTGAAAAGCCTAAGATGCAACTATAATCAATTGGCTCAACTCGATGTCACTCATAACAAAAATCTTACCGAACTGTTTTGTACAGGCAATCTGCTGACAGAACTAGACTTGTCTCAGAATACGGAACTGAAAAGCTTATTTTGTTGGGAAAACCAACTTACCTCACTCGATGTGTCGAAGAATATAAAAATAACAAGTATTTATTGTTTTTCAAACAAAATCAGCGAGGCTCAAATGGGGATAATCGTGGAGAGCCTGCCTGTTGTAGAAGAGGGATATCTGACAGTTATCGATACTGCTGATAGGAATGAAAAGAATGAGATCAATTCAGACCAGGTTGCAACAGCAACTGCCAGAGGTTGGAGTGTCATAGATAGAAAAGGTGGATCTAATGTACCATATTATGGATATGATTACACAACCTCGGACAATGAGTTTATGGCCAATACGGTGGAAGATGTAAAAATGTGGTTCACCATCACTAGTAAGGAAAATAAAACTTGTAAGGTAAAAACAGATCGTGCAATAGCAGTAGAAACAGAAGGGCCAATAACTATTCCAAGTGAAGTATCTCATGAGGGCATTACCTACCGTGTCACTTCGATTGGAGATAAGGCCTTCTATGGTTGTATAGGCCTGACCTCAGTGACTATTCCAAACTGTGTGACTTCTATCGGAGAAAACGCATTTGTTGGATGCCGTGGCTTAACTTCTATTTTTGTTGAAGAAGGCAATACAGTATATGACTCTCGTAACAATTGTAATGCTCTCATTGAAACGGAGAGCAATAAACTTATAACCGGATGCATGAATACAGTCATTCCCAATGATATCACTTCCATCGGAGACAGGGCTTTCTACGATTGCAGAAGTCTGACTTCAGTGACTATTCCCAAAAGTGTTAGTTCTATTGGAGAAAATGTTTTTGTTGGATGTGGTGCCGTAACAACCATTGTTGTAGAAGAAGGCAATACGGTATATGACTCTCGTAATAATTGTAATGCTCTCATTGAAACGGAGAGCAATAAACTTATAGCTGGATGTATGAATACAGTCATTCCCAATAATATCACTTCCATCGGAAACTGGGCTTTCTATGATTGCAGCCTGCCATCCTTGACGATTCCAAGTAGTGTGGCCTATATAGGAGAAGGTGCATTTGCGGGAGTTTGTTATCCTCAAGTTGTTATTTCATTGATTGAGGAACCTTTTGAAATTTGTGGAATGTCGGAAGCTGGTAGTACGTTTGCATATTACACTTTTAATAGTACCACCTTGTATGTTCCTACTGGTACAGTCGATAAATACAGGGAAACAAAAGGATGGAGCGACTTTGCGAATATAGATGTATATGATTTTATATCGGTTGAGAACCCTGATGGTGCTATCATTTATTATCGATTCATCAATGATGGGAAAGAACTATCAGTGACTTGTGGAGAAAAGAAATATGAAGGCGATGTTGTTATTCCTGAGGAAGTTACATATTTGGGTGAGACCCTAAAAGTGACTGCTATTGGTGATAATGCTTTTAAAGATTGTGTTCGACTGACTTCTGTTACAATCCCTGATGGTATGACCAATATTGGTTATAATGCTTTTGAACAATGCTCAAACCTTACCTCTATGGCTATCCCTCAAAGCGTCAACACTATAGGCGATTGGGCTTTCTACAATTGCATAAACCTAAAATCTCTGACTTTGCCAAGTAATTTGAACAGAATTAGCAATGGTCTTTGCTGTAATTGTGAAAGTTTGACATCCCTGACAATTCCTAATGATGTGACAGAAATAGGTATAGGTGCATTTTATGGTTGTGTTAATATAACCTCCCTAATAATTCCAGAGGGGGTAACCTACATCAACAATGGAGCATTTGCAGAATGTAGTAGTTTAACTTCTATCAATATTCCAGAAGGTGTTAGATTCATCTGTTTAGGAACTTTCCAGAATTGCACAGGTCTAACCTCCATCTCTATACCTGAAGGTGTGACCTCTATCGAAGATAAAGCTTTTAAAGGTTGTAGTGGTCTTTCGACTGTGACTATTCCTCGAGGTGTTACTTCTTTAGGCAAGACTGCATTCGAAGAAATTGACTTTCAAAGCGTTACGTCTCTTATAGAAGAACCTTTTGAAATATTAGGAGAGGATCATTCAGATAGACAATTCTCTTTTTCTACTTACCAGAATGCAACTTTATATGTTCCAAAAGGCACTATTGAGAAGTACAAGGCTACGAATGGTTGGAAAGACTTTCAGAATATCTTAGAAATGGAGGAATCTGGTATCGGATATGTGGA
>Ga0265299_10004582_pt1 | contig 13019 bp, 14 predicted proteins | sample AusTroGonzalo_MG_4_FD_193485 | JGI IMG/M metagenome (GOLD analysis project Ga0265299, IMG submission 193485) | Bovine rumen microbial communities from tropical cattle in Woodstock, Queensland, Australia - Gonzalo_02 | ecosystem: Host-associated > Mammals > Digestive system > Stomach > Rumen ...
CTTTTGTATGCCTGAACCGAAAAAACCCTAGTTTTTTTGAAAAAATAAGTGTTTTTAGTTTCATATTAAAGAAGATAGGCCATTTTCAAGCAAAATGGCCTTTTTTAGTGGGATTTATCACATTTTTATCACACTTTTATCACAGATTGCTTCCAAACGATGCGAGAAACCTTAAAAGGAGAGTGCAAAATGGGAAGAAAACCGAAAACAGAAGGGCAAAAGCTCTCTTTTGAAGAGCTTGAGCTGAAGCTGGAGAAGGAAGCTGAGGAAAAAGGGCTTTCTGAAAACTATTTCTTCAGAACAACCTTTGAAAGATATAAGAGCCAGCTTCAAATCTTGAAGAGATTGAAGCATTGCATTGATCAGGAAAATACTTTGATTGAGAAATCTTATGCAAAGGATAAAGTGAACCTGTATATCAATCCAGCTATTTCAGAATATAACAAGACGGCCTCAGCTGCTAATGGTACAGTGGCCACATTGATTAAGATACTAACTTCATTTTCAGAATCAGAAGGATCAGAGCCAGCCGATCTGATGAGTGAGTTTCTGAGAACCTGATGAAGATAATTAAATATAACTATATTTCAAGATATTACAAAGAAATCAAATCGGGCAGGATTAGCGTTTGCGAAAAAACCATGAAAACCATGGAGATGCTGATGCCAATCGTTGAGGGGAAGGATAAGAAATATCATTTTGATCCATTGCTGGCAAACCGTCCGATTGTTTTCATTGAGAGCTTCTGCAGGCAATCCAAAGGAGCTACAGGGCAACCGATAAAACTTGAGCTTTTCCAAAAGGCAAGAATCCAGGCAATCTATGGAATAGTAGATAAGCAAGGATATAGGCGATTTACTGAAGTATTCATTGATGAAGGCCGTAAAAATGGCAAGTCAACTGAGCTCTCAGGCTATGGAATATTTGGATTGCTAGGAGATAAAGAAGGCGGCCCTGAAATCGATTGTGTTTCAACGAAGAAGGATGCTGCAAAGATTGTTTTTAATACAGCAAAAGATATGGTGCATCAATCGCCATACTTGAGGCAATACATAAAGCCGCGAAAGAGTGATCTATATTGCCAATACAATTTGGGAGTATATCAGCCACTCAGCTCCGATTCAAATACTCTTGATGGTTTGAATCCGTCCATGGTCATCCTGGATGAGTGCCATGCCATCAAAGATAGAAATTTATATGATGTTATGAAGCAGGCGATGACTGCTGAAACGCGAAAGCAGCCTTTGTTTATTACCATAACAACGGCAGGCTTTAATCGTGAGGGCATCTATGATGAGCTTTATGATTATGCTGCAGGAGTATTGAATAGAGAAATTGAGGATGAACACTTCCTTCCGTTCATTTATGAATTGGATTCCGTTGATGAATGGGATAAGGAAGAATGCTGGATAAAAGCAAATCCAGGGCTTGGAACTATTAAATCTTTGGAGAAGCTGCGCGATGCTGTTGCAAAAGCAAAGAGCACTCCAGGCTATAAGCCAACAGTTCTCACAAAGGATTTTAACCTGAAGAACGTATCAGCATCAACCTGGCTATCATGGGAAGAGCTGAACAATGAGGATGTATTTGATATAGCTTCCGTTTATGATACTTATGCAATTGGCGGCTGTGATTTATCAAGTACACGAGATTTAACCTGTGCATCGCTTTTGATCCGAAAGCCAAACGATAGAACAATATATTTGCTGCAGCATTATTTTCTTCCTGCAGAGCGTGTTGATTACCTGGAAGCCACAAGCTCAAAAGAGGCTCCATACAGAATATGGGAAGAGCGTGGCCTGATTACACTCTGCGAAGGTTCCATGGTTCGTTACTCTGATGTTACAAAGTGGTTTAAGCAAATGGCGGATGAGTACAAGATTACAATATGGCGAATCGGTTACGATAGAGCTTTAGCAAATTATTGGGTTGCAGAGATGCAGCAAGAGTTTGGCGATATCATGGAAGCTGTTGCTCAGGGCCCTATCACTTGGACAGCTCCAATGAATGAGCTTGGAGCAATGCTTGCTGATAAGCGAGTTAATTACAATAACAATCCAATCTTCAAATGGTGCTTATCAAATACAGCTGTTAAGAAGAGCGGAACTAATGAAGCTATACAACCGATTAAAATACAAGCTCACAGGCGAATTGATGGCCTTGTGAGCTTTTTAAATGCTTACACAATATATGTGAAGTATAAAGATGATTTTTTAAATCTAGTAGGATAAGGAGCCGAAGATGGGAATTTTGGACAGATTCACAAAAAAAACTGTACTTAGTGATTCAGAAGGATCAAGAGCAATTCCATTCAATATCAATTGCTGGAATTACAGAAGATTTGAAGGCGAGATGCTTGATATCGATGTAATCGTGGCCTGCATTGATGCATTGGCTCGAAATCTTGCAAAGATGGAGCTAACAGCAGTTAGAAGAAAGCAGGATCAGATTGCAATTACCGATTACACTTCTGATGTTGCAAGAGTATTGAAGCGGCCAAATCCTTATATGACTCAATATGATTTTATCTATAAGACAGCTGCTTTATATTATGCCAGCAACAATGCTTTCATCTGGCCTGAGTATGACGATGAAGGAAATCTGATTGCTCTTTGGCCTGTAAACTATCGACACGTTAAAACCTTTGTGAAGGATGGTGTTGATGTAGTTAAGTTTGAGTTAAAGAAAAATCATTGGTTTACAGTTCCATACTCTCAAATCATTCCACTTCGAAATCATTATTTTGAGGATGATATATTTGGCGATAGCAATCATGCTTTTAATCCTGTTGCAGAACTGATGAACGCTCAGAATCAGGGAATTATCGAAGGCATAAAAAATTCGGCTATAATCCGCGGTTTACTTAAAGCAACTCAGGTAATGAAAGAGGATGATATCAAGAAGGCAAGAGAAAGATTCATCTCTGAAAACCTTCACGCTTCCAACAATGGCGGTGTTATGATGCTTGATTCGAAATTTGATTACAAGCAGCTTGATTCTAAGCCTTATGTTATTGATGCAGACACCAGGAAGCAAACAAAAGATGCAGCCTTTGATTATTTTGGAGTCAATGAAGCTTTCTTGCAAAATGATTTCACTTCAGAGAAATATGAGGCTGTTTATGAAGGAAAGTTGGAGCCGTTTGCAATCATGTTCACTCAGGCTTTAACAGTAGGAATTTACACTGAGCGCATGAGAGGCTTCGGAGATCAGATTGAAGCAAATATGGCAAGGCTGAAATATCAGCCACTTACTCAGGTAACTTCAATGATTGCTGCAACTAAAGAGCTTGGCTTGTTTACTCGTGACGAATACAGGGAAATGCTTGGCTATGAGCCACTTGGCCCTGAAAGAGGTGGAGATGAGCTCATGATTGCAACAAACAATTATGAATCAAGCACAGTAACGGAAGGAGATTCAAGCAATGGCAACAGTTAAATGCATTTATGGGCCACCTTGTTCAGGTAAATCAACTTTCGTAAATGAAAATATGAATCCTGAAACAGATTTGGTTTGGGATTTTGATGAAATTAAATGTGCTCTAACAAAGAAGGCTGCACATGAGCCTATTAGTGATGCTCAAAATGATATGTGCTGCTGGCTTAGAGCTTCCTTTGCAACAGTTGCAGCTGATAGTAAAACGGATGTTGTTTGGTTTATTTGTACGAAGCCAAATGAAAATATTAAAGAGCTTCTTGGAAAAGATACTGAATACATCGAAATGGATGCAACCGAGGATGAATGCCTGGAGCGATTAATGCAGGACGATTCCAGAGAGGATAAGGAGTTTTTCAAAAGATTAATTCATGAATATTTCCAAAATGGATCTGAAGAAGGGAGATGCAAAGTTATGAATAAAGAATGTGAAGTTAGAAATTTCTTGAATGCAGTAGAAATCAGAAAAAAGGATGATAGTGATAAGCTTTTTCTTGCAGGAGTTCCAATTGTTTTTAACAAAAAGACCGATATTTCTGGACTTTGGGAAGAATCAATTGATCCAGAAGCGGTTGATGAGGACACTCTGAAGGATGTGCGCTTCCTTGTAAATCATGATTTTAATATGATTCCACTTGCAAGGAGCAGAAGAAACACAAAAAATTCAACAATGAGATTATCCATTGAAGAAGATGGAGTTCACATGGAAGCCGATTTGGATGAAAAGAATCCAAAGGCTTTGGAATTGAATAGTGCAGTAGAGCGAGGCGATGTTTCAGGCATGAGCTTCGCTTTTTTAGTTGATGGAGATAAATGGGAAGATTTGGATTCAGACTATCCAAAGCGAACCATTACTCATATTGCTGAAATCTTTGAGGTTTCAGCTGTAACATGGCCAGCTTATGAACAAACTTCAATTTCAGCGCGTTCGCTGGAAAGCGGAAAAGCGAGCCTGGAAGAGGCAAGAGCTGCGTTGGATAACGCACGAAAGAGAAGCGAGAGAATTGCTGAGCTTAATTCACGATTAGAGGAGATTTAATCATGACAAAGGAAATGAGAGAAATCATGGATGCGCTCAAGCAGATTGAAGAGCGCAAGAGTGCTCTTAATCCTTTGGCCGAAACTGCTGAGAGTGCTGAGATTGAAGAGAGAGCAAAAGTTCTTGATGAAATCGAGGCAGAAAAGAAGCAGCTTCTCGAAAGAAAAGAAGCTATTGAGGCAGAGGAAAGAGCAGCTGCAGCCATTGATCAGAATGAAGCTGCAGGCGAACCTATTATTCCAGAAGAAAGGGGAAAAGAAATGACTAATGAAGAAGTAAGAAGCACAGCTGCTTATGCAGAAGCATTTGCAAATTTCATCAAGACAGAAAAGGATGATGAGTGCCGTTCTCTTTTAACAGAGAATGTATCAGGAACAGTTCCTGTTCCAACAATTGTATATGATATCGTAAAGACAGCCTGGGAGAAGGAAGGCGTTATGAGCCGCGTTAAGAAAGTATATCTCCAGGGCAATCTCAAGGTTGGATTTGAGATTTCAGGCGATGCTGCTGTTGTTCATACAGAAGGCGGCAATGCAGTAACAGAAGAGGATCTTGTTCTTGGTGTTGTTGAGCTCATCCCTCAGAGCATTAAGAAGTGGGTTTCAATCTCTGATGAAGCTTTAGATATGCGTGGAGAAGCATTCCTTGAGTATATCTATGATGAGCTTACATATAGAATCGCAAAGAAGGCTGCTGATTTACTTATCGCAAAGATTGATGCATGCGGTACAGAGTCAACAACAACTTGCGTTTCTGTTCCAGCAATCGCTTCAACTCAGATTTCTGTTTCACTTGTAGCTGAAGCTATGGCACTTCTTTCTGATGAAGCTGCAAATCCTGTTGTTATTATGAATAAGGCAACATGGGGAGAGTTCAAGAAAGCACAGTATGCTAATAAGTACGGCCTTGATCCATTCGAAGGTTTAGATGTTGTATTTAACAATAGCATCGCAAGCTTCACAGCTGCTTCTTCAGGCGATACTTATGCAATCATTGGCGATCTTGGCCAGGGTGCTCTTGCAAACTTCCCTAATGGCGATGAGATCACAATCAAGGTTGATGATAAGAGCAACATGAAGAAGGATCTTGTTGATGTGCTTGGCCGTCAGTATGTAGCTCTCGGAGTTGTTGCTCCAGATGCTTTTGTAAAGATTACAAAGGGAGTAAAAGGAGATTAATAAATCATGAAAATACTCATTGCAGTTCCTTCAATGGATTCCGTTCCTGCAATATTCGCACAATCTTTGGCAATGCTTCAAAAGATTGGCGATTGCGTAATTAGCTTTCAAATTGGCTCTTTGATTTACAATGCCAGAAATGATTTGGCTAAAAGAGCTATTGAGCTTGATGCAGACTATATTTTATGGCTCGATTCAGATATGTTTTTTGAACCTGATACACTTATGAGGCTGATGCAGGATCTGGAAGAATATAACCTGGATATTATTTCAGGAATTTATTACAGAAGGGTTGAACCATACAGCCCTGTATTATTCAAGACATTAGAAATCGATGAAAATAATAGATGCACAAAGCACGAAGGCTTTTTGGACTTTCCACAGAACGAAGTTTTTGAAGTTGATGGAATTGGCTTTGGGTGTTGCTTGATGAAAGCTCAAATTTTATTCGATGTAATGGCAAAGTTTCAGGATTGGTTCTCTCCAATCGGAGCGGTTGGAGAGGATTTATCCTTCTGTTATCGTGCAAAGCAATGTGGTTATAAGATTTGTGTGGATCCAAGGATTCCACTCGGACATTGTGGCCATACGCTTATAACAAAAGCTTTTTATGAAGCTTATAACAAACAAAAGGGAGATTAAGATCATGACAAGTGAGCAGCTTATGGCTTATTGCAAAACTTCATTGAGAATCACAAGCACTGCATTCGATTCTGAGATTACAGAATTGATTGAAGCAGCTGAAACTGATATCACTCAGGCAACTGATGCAGCCTTTGATATAACAGATGCGGTTCAGTGTAATGCAGTTGCGCTGTATTGCCAGGCTTACTTTGGATATGGCGATGATAAAGCACTTGCACGATATAAGGATATTTTGCAATCAATTGGACTCAGGAAGATTCCAACAGTAGGAGCAACAGAATCATGAGAGATGAAGGCATCTTGACATTTTACAATTTAATCAATGTAGCAGCCAAAGGCAAAAAGCCTGTTGAGAAGCTCGTTCCGATTGGAATCATTGCATATTATGCAAATAAAACAATCGGCTTTAATAGATTATATGCAGCCAAAGGAGCAAATTATAAGCTGGATAAGCTTGTAAGAGCTTATGCAACTGAGCTTCCAGAATCGGCTAAATATGTAATATTAGAGGATAAAAGGCAATATCGCATTGCTGATATGAATGCCATTGTTGATGAGGATGCCGTGGATTTATCTTTGGAGAGGCTGAGCAATAATTTCGAAGTCGAAGAAGCAAGTGGCCCTGTTACATCAATAACAACTTCTTCAAATGGGGGTGTTTAATCATGAAATATTTGTGTGGACTTCTTGATATTCCTTATCAGGAGTTTAAAAAATTGGATCATGTATATCACTATTTGAAGCCTGAGAATATTGATGCGCCTTATGCGATTTGGCAAGAAACAAATGAAGCCAGCTTTTATTCAAATAATAAAAAGAGTGAAAGAGCTCTTGAAGGGATTTTGGATTATTTCACTTTAAATGAAAATGATTCATTTCTCGATACTCTTGAAGCTGCTATGGATGAAATGGGAGCTTCCTGGAGCTTATCTGCGGTTCAATATGAAGAGCAAACCAATTTGATTCATTTTTCATGGGATTGGCAGGTTCATTGATATGGCAAAGCTAAAGACAGAAGGCATCGAAGAAACTATCAAGATGCTGGAAAAGATTGAAGCAAATACTGATGAAATTCTCACTGCTGCTATTGAAGCAGGAGCAAAAATTGTTGTGAAAGAAATGAGCTCTCAGATTTCTTCACTCAAAACAAGCTCTGAAGATGAGGATAATGAGAAGCGTTATCCTACTCAAAGAGAATTGAAATCAATTCAATCTGGCCTTGGAGCTGCGCCTGTTCAAGATAATGGAACCAAAATGGATACCAATATTGGTTTTGCTGGATATGATGGAAAGCAGACAAAAAGATATCCGCGTGGCCATAGCAACAAAATGCTTGCTGCTAAATTTGACAAAGGTTCATCCTTCATTAAGGCTCAACCTTTTTTCAATAAAGCAAAAAGAAATGCTGAAGCTAAAGCCACAGCAGCAATGCAAAAAGTTCTAACAGATGAAATCAATCGTTTGACAAAGTAATTACTTCGGTAATTACTTTTTTTATTACTTTGAAAGGAGAATTGCAATGAGTGCAAATGGAAAAGTAATTACAGGCTATTCAAAGCCTTATGTTGCACTTTATACAGTAAGCGAGGGCACTGTTACTTATTCAAGTGGCCAGCTTCTTGCTAGAGGTGTAAGTGTAACAGCTTCTCCAGAGAGCTCTGATGCTAATAATTTCTATGCAGATAATATCGTTGCTGAATCATTAGCAGGCGAGTTCACAGGCGGCCAGGTTACTCTTACAGTTGATGGCTTGCTTCAGGATGCTGAGAAGCTTATCCAGGGCTTATCTACAGCTGATGCTGATGGATGGATTAATTATGACGATACACAGCAGAAGCCATTCTGCGGAATCGGATTTGTTATCCGTTACATGAGCGACAATGTAACATATTACACACCTGTTGTTTTCCCTAAAGGAACATTCAATCAGATTGAACGTTCTGCTGAAACACAGGGCGAAGAAGTAGATTTCCAGACTCAGGAGCTTGTTTTCAATATCCTCAAAGACGATACAGCAAATCATTGCTGGAATCGTGTTGGCGGAGAGCTTTCTTCAGAAGCTGCAGCTGAAAACAAGATTCGTGCTGCTCTTGGAATTAATACTCCAATTGTAACTTCATAACAATATTTAGAGGATGCAGGGAGAAATCTCTGCATCCTTTTTTCAAATGAGGAGAGATGAAAATGCTAAATGCTGAAGAATTAAAGCAGATAGGGTTTGCGCGTACCGTTTGGGCTGAAAGACAGCTTGCGAAACTCTGCCCTGGGGGCAATATCAAAAATTTTGATCAATTATTAAGCAATGACAATACCGATGAACAGTTTGGCGCGATGATTAATTGCATTATTATCATGCACAAAGCTTTTGATCGTTCTGAAAAATTTTTAAATCCTGAACATGAATGCACAGAAGTAACTGAAGAAATGCTTGAAAATCTCTTAAATGAAGAGGAGCTTGCAGCATTATCAATCAAAGCTTTTTCTGCATTCAAAAAGGATGGAGAGGTTACAGTTGAAACTGAACCAATAAAAAAAGAAGAGGCCGAGGAAGTAATGGAAGAATCTATATCAACGATTCCTGGCTCATCTACTTCGGCCATCAATTAAATATGAGCCGTGAAGAAACATTAAACACTAGATGGGGAGAGTTTATTGATCTAGTAAATTGCAGGGCCATTGAAAATGGCAACTGCAAACAAAAGCCACCAAGAAAAGAGATGGATTTGTTTGATTTTCTGGCTCTAAAGTAAAGGAGATTCTTATGGCTACAATTGGTGTAAAACTTGAATTAGAAGGCGCGCCTCAATATACCGAAAACATGAGCAAGGCTACAGCTCAAACAAAGCTGTATCAGGCTCAAGTTAAAAGATTAGCTGCGGAGATGGGTTCTGGAGTTTCGGCTTTTAAGAAATCAATCACAGAATCAAAAGCTCTTCAGCAGCAACTTGAGGCTCAGAGAAATCAATCGAAGCTTCTTGAAGAACAGATTGCAAAAACAACTGAGAAATATGGCGAAGATTCTGCACAAGTTTTGCGCCTTAAAACGCAATATGAAAACCTGCAGGCAGCTATTGCTAATACAACAAACGCACTTGAGGCTAATGGCGGAACCTGGGGAGCTGTTGGAGCTGAGTTTGAAGAAATTGGAAACAAAATTTCAGCCACTAGCGAAAAGGTTACGAAACTAGGCGAAAATTTAACTGTTAGTTTAACAGGGCCAATTATAGCAGTTGGAGCTGCAGCTACAAAGGCATGGGGAGAGGTTGATTCTGGCCTTGATACCATTATTGCAAAGACAGGAGCCACAGGAGAGCAGCTTGCAGAGCTCGAAAAGGTATCAAACAATATAGCCAAAACAATTCCAGCTTCATTTGATGAGATTGGAAATGCTGTTGGCGAAGTAAATACCAGATTCGGACTTGAGGGCGATGAGCTTGAAAGCTTATCAACTAAATTCATTGAATTTGCGAAGTTAAATGGAACCGATGTTTCATCTTCAATCGATAACGTTCAGGCTGCAATGGCAGCTTTTGGAATTGATGCTTCAGAAGCTGGCAATGTATTGGATATTATGAACAAGGCAGGCCAAAACACAGGTGTTTCAATGGACACTTTGGCTTCTAGCCTTCTTGCAAATGCATCTGCCTTAACAGAGATGGGATTTGATATCAATTCAGCTGCAGGATTTATTTCTGAGCTCGAAAAGAGCGGTGTTGATGCATCTGCAGCCATGAGCGGATTAAAAAAGGCATTCACTAACGCGACAAATGACGGAAAAACCATGGATGAAGCTATTGCAGAGCTTCAGGCAACAATGCAAGCAGCTGATTCTGATACAGAAGCATATCAAGCGGCAATTGAATTGTTTGGAAACAAAGCAGGCCCTGCGCTTGCTAAAGCTGTAAAAGAAGGAAGAATTTCTTTTGATCAGGCGAGCAATTCAATTGCTGATTTTGGCAATTCTGTAACTAATACTTTTGATGCAACTATGGATCCACTTGATCAGTTCCAAGTGAATATGAATCAAGTGAAGCTTCTTGGAGCTGATTTGGTAAATTCAGCAGCTCCTTTGATTGCTGAAGTAATGGAAAAGATGAGCCAGGCAATCCAAAAAGCAACTGATGCATGGAACAGCCTGGATGAAGAGCAGCAGCAGAACATTATTAAAATTGCAGGAGTAGTTGCTGCAATTGGCCCTGCTCTTGTAGTCATTGGAAAAGTTGGATCAGGAATTGCTGGGGTTCTTACTCATATTGGCAAACTAATTTCATTCGTGCCAACTATTATCTCAGTTGTTTCGACAGTTGGAGCAATAATCACAGGAACAGTGATTCCAGCTATTGCAGGAGTAGTTGCTGCATTATTGCCATTCCTTCCTGTAATTATAGGAGTTGGAGCTGCTATTGCAGGAATTATTCTCATTGTAAAGAATTGGGGCGAAATTACTGATTGGATTACTGAAAAATGGACAGCTTTCACAACTTCAATTTCGGAGATTGTTTCATCGATAGCCACATTTTTCACAGAGCACTTTGCAAAGCTTCGTGAAATGTTCGTTGCAAAGTGGGAAGAAATTGGAAAGATTCTGAGCAATGCATGGACTAATCTCAAAGATACAGTGAGAAATGGAGCTGCCAAAATCGTTACAAACATTGCAGAGCTTGGAACCAAAATCAAAGAGAAATTCATTGATATAAAGAACCAGGCAATCCAATGGGGCAAGGATATGATTCAGAATTTCATCGATGGAATCAAGGCAAAATTTGAAGCTGTAAAGGAAGCAGTTACAAGCATTGCCGATACTGTGAAATCTATTTTAGGCTTCAGCTTGCCAAAAGAGGGCCCTCTTCATCAATTTAATGAATGGCCAAGGCACATGATGCAGCAATATGCAGATGGAATTGAAGCAGCTAGATTTTTAGTTAAAGATGCTATTACCGATGTTGCTCAGGATGTTACTGTTCTTGCTAATCCAATTGATGTGGCTGAAGTATATGATGCCGTTAGAGCTGGAGCTTCAGATGCAAATCTTTCTCTGGCTATTGGCGAAAGAGAGTTCGCAAGAAGCTTGAGAGGAATGGGGGTTTCATTAAATGCCTAATATTAAGTATGTTTCAAGCCAAGGGGTTGAGTTTGACCTGAAAAGCTTCGATTGTCCAAAACTTTATAAAGCCGATTTCCATGATGTATCCTGGGAGCCTGAAACTATTTCAAAGCAGTTTGGAACAGTGATTAATCGTTTTACAAAAGATGCTCAGAAATTTGCTTGCTCTTTTAGATTAAAAGGAGATCCTACAGGAAGAAAAAATAAGATTAATTCTTTCATTTTCGAAACTGAAAGAGATATTTCTAAAATGAGTCCTGGAAGGCTTTTTTGGGATGAGCAATATATCGATGTTTATTTTATTAAACATGATACAAAGCCAATTGATTCTGGAATGGTTTGGACGGAAATAAGTGGTACATTTTATGCAGCTTTTCCATTTTGGATTTTGGAGCAAACACTTATTATCAGACCATCAGAAGCTTCAACTTCTGGATTACCTGAAAATGTCAAGGGCTATCCTGCAGAGCGTGAGTTTGTTTATGGTTATGAATATGCTTATCCATACGCAAAGGAAGCTGTTGCAATAAAGGTTGACTCTGCTTTGGATTCTGATTTTAAAGCTGTTATTTATGGGCCTGCAACTGTAGTGCAATTCAATATTTCAGGGCATTTATATAAAGTGAATCATTCACTGAGAAATGGCCAATATATGGTAATTGATACACGCGATTCAGTTCCTATGTCAAAACGCTGTTACATAAGAAGTGCAAATGGAACTGAAACAAATGTTTTCAATTATCGTGATCCATCAAGTTTATTATTTACAAAAATTCCTTCTGGAAATGTTGTTTTAAACTATGAGAGAAACTATGGCATTGATCTAACCATTTTCCAGGAAAGGAGCGCACCGAATTGATCATACTTGATTCCGAAATGAAAGAGCTCGGAGAGGTTGATGTTGATATTGATATTGAGATTGGTTCAGCTGAGAAGGCCACCAATGATTTTGAATTAACTAATGCCACTCTGCAGGATATAAATCCAGGCGGATTTTATTTTCCAGGTACCGAGCTCGGTGGAGTAATTGAATACGATAAAAGCAGAACAACTCAGGATTATTCGGTTTTAAAAGGATATACCTGGAGAGGGTTGCTTTCTAAATGGATCATAATGCCAGATGCAGGAGAGGATTATAAAATTGTATCTGGCGAAGCAAATGCAGTGATTGCTTCCTTGCTTAATGGAGTTTTGGGAGATTTTTTCACAGTATCTTCAGAGGATTCTGGCTTAACGCTTTCAAATTATCAATTTCCTTTATATATCAATATGCTTGATGGAATTGAAGGAATGTTGGAATCAGAAGGCTATCGCTTAAAAATAGAAGGTAAAAAGGTTACAAGTGGCCAGCCAATAATTGTTGAAGCTTCCGCTGTTGCTGCTCAAGTAGTGAGTGGAACCTTTAATGAAGATAATGGCATTCCAATGAGCTTCACTAATGATGGAATGGGAATCAATCATCTTATTTGTGGTGGCTCTGGAGAACTCCAGAATAGAATGATTAAGCACTTGTATATTGATGAAAATGGCGAGGTTTCAAATACACAATATTATACAGGCTTTGATGAAAGACAGGAGTTTTTTGATTATCCTTCTGCAGAGAGCGAAGAAGATCTGA
>Ga0265299_10004584_pt1 | contig 13018 bp, 24 predicted proteins | sample AusTroGonzalo_MG_4_FD_193485 | JGI IMG/M metagenome (GOLD analysis project Ga0265299, IMG submission 193485) | Bovine rumen microbial communities from tropical cattle in Woodstock, Queensland, Australia - Gonzalo_02 | ecosystem: Host-associated > Mammals > Digestive system > Stomach > Rumen ...
GGGATAGAAGAAGAGTGGAACGCCGAGATCGAAAAGAACTGCGCCAACTTCTACACCATCAAGCTCTACGTTAACGGGGAACTTGTTGAAGGAATCCCGAACCTTTCGACCTATTTGACACTGAGGGATGACGTCTACCTCAAGACACAAATCGAATTGCCACACGAGAAAGACCTCGTGTACACAAGAAAAGAACCCGGCAAGAAGTTTGCATACCCAAGCGGGAAACATACACGGTACGAAACCCGCATATTACAGAAAACCGAAGAGGGGGAAAAGTAATGCATCCAGACTTGGGATGGAGAAAACTCAAAAACGAAAGATCAGAAGAAGGCGAGAGGTGCCCGGCAGAGATCATTCCGGACATCGAGGCGCTCTTAGAGGGAGCTGTCGCTCTCTTCGAGAGGGAGGACTTCTGCAACGGCGTCGGGCTTATCTATGTTGCTCTGGACATCATCCGGTCGATCTGATGTCTTCGGCTCGCGGACATATTCAATAAGACTGCCGGGTTGCCGTTTGGTTATCTCGCAGATTTTCCCGAGGGCATCCCAAGAGACCGGCTTCCGCTGGCGGAGACTGCGGTAGGTTTCCTGACCGAAAACCGCTTCCTGACGGATGCGGTAACTGCTGTAGCCGTGTTTCTTCAAAAGATCGGCAGGGTCAACTTTCCATTGGATGGGCAATTTTATCACCTCCTTATAATTTAATAGTCATACTTTCGGGGTGGCTCTCCCCCTGAAAAGCGCAAGAACTCGGTAGTCGAAAGGCAAAGTAGAGACAGCTTGCGCAAACGCGCAAAAGCGCAGTTGCAATTCGCGCGAACGCGCTAGAGAGATACCGCATGGAGCACAAAATATAGTATATGCACAAATTTTAGCACACAAGATATTAAAAGTCAAGTCCGAGGCTCAGCCGGACTTTAACGGTGTAAGAAAACGGTAGTCGCAAGACAAAGTAGTTATCGCTTACACTATCGCGCATGAGCGCGGGGCATAGCCGAGCGGTTTGCAGTAGCGCCTCACACGCACGCGCGAGCTGAGACATGCCGTGGCGCGACGAAAGCAGTAGCGCCTCACACGCACGCGCGAGCTGAGACGGAAATATTGCACGGCCGCCGAGTAGCGCCTCACACGCACGCGCGAGCTGAGAGCGACAAAGGACTATAAAGCTTCTCAGCCTCCTCCAGTAGCGCCTCACACGCACGCACGAGCTGAGAGCAAGATACTTATGGGTTGTTGGTCAAGTAGCGCTTCGTGCACACAGCCGACAGAACAAGAGAGAAGAAGGAGAAAAAATGAGTTACGATCTGATACCGGCATATACGATGAAATGCCGACTGTATGTCAACAAAACACAGAAAGAGCTGATCGATAAGGCGCTGATCGGGCTCCGAGTGTTTTATAATTGCACGCTCTGGGAGATGTTCAACAACTTTGAAAATACCAGAGCAGTCAAAAAGCTGGACAAGGAAAAGAACGAGACGGGAGAAATCGTCCATTTTCCGGACTTGAAAGCGGCGCAGAAAGCCGAATGGAAGAACAGGCTTATGGCAGAACATCCGATTATCGAATGCGTTCCGGCTGGTGCTTTAATGGGGAAGAACAGTTGCATTGCGGTAGACTTAGCAAAGAGCCTCGGGAAAATGCCCATCGAATACCAGAAACCGCTGTATTACAATTCGAGACATCCGAGAACGAGCTATACCTACCAAGAGACCTGTAGTAAGATCGAGGAATCTGAAAACCATAACGTGCTTTACATCACGCTCAACAAGATTGGACGGTGCAAGATTCGCGGGTGGAACCAGAAAATCCGGTTTGACGAAGCGGGGGCAGTGAATTTCCCGGACTATTGCAAGATCGACAAGAACAAAAAACTGACCGTTACGATCAGCGTTGACAACTGCGGAGATTGTTGGATTTGCTTCAAGCTCCTGAATGTCTACAAGCAAATGAAAACCGGAGACAATCAAGCGGTCGGAGTCGATGTCGGCATTAAGGACATCGCAATTCTCTCAGACGGAACAAAATTTGAGAACAAGCGGTTCAAAAAAGAACGCAAGAGAGAACTAAAGCTTCTGAACCGCAAGATGTCGAGGCGGCAAGGGTGGGCAAACGAAGAATTCAGAGAGGCTCGAAAAAAGAACCCTGAACTCACAGTGTCGAATGGCTACGAGAATGCAAAACTCAAAAAAGCAAAAATAGAGCGCAAGATTCAGCGGAAACGGGCTGACTGGAATCACAACATTACCAGACGAATAGTAGAAAACCACGGAGCGGTAGCGGTAGAGTCGCTGAATGTCAAGGGAATGTTCCGCAACAAACATCTTGCCTATGCGCTGTCAGATGCGGCGATGGGGGAGATCCTGAACCAACTGCAATATAAATCAAAGTGGCACGGGCGGGAAATCCGCGAGATCGGGCAATGGACACCGAGCTCGAAACGATGCTCCTACTGTGGAGAGATCAAGACTGACCTGAAATTGTCGGACCGTGAATGGACATGCCGGTCGTGCAAGAAGAAACATGACAGAGATGTGAACGCGGCAGTCAATATCCTATACTATGCTTATGACGCTGAAATAGCTTCGGTGGCATGATAGAAAATCTCGGGGTGGCTCTCCCCCTTGAAAAGTGCAGGAACTCGGTAGCCGAAAGGCAAGGTAGAGACAGCTTGCATACGTGCGTAGAGAGATGGCGATAAAGAAACACTAGAAGGGAGAATACAAATGCACTACAATAAATCAGCGAACGCAGAGATCAGAGACGAAATGAGCAAGGCAGGGGTAAAGCAGTGGGAAGTGGCGATGGAACTCGGAATAGCCCCGACCACCCTGACTCAGAAACTCCGGAAAGAGGTTCCGGAAAGCTACAAGTCGGCTGTCATGTCGGCTATTGAGACCGTTGTTGTGCGGAAAGGCGCACCGATGGATGAGAAGAGCGAAAAAGTCAGCACTTCTATCAGGGAACTCGAAGAAATGATCGAGGAAATGACACGGTGCATCGAAAAAGGGAACGAAATCATCCAAGAGGCGCAGAAGACCGCCGGCTATATCATCCGCACGAACGCAGAGTATAGACCGAAGAGCGAGCCGGACGGAGCAAACAACTACAGGTATGAACCTCTGAGGAAACGTTTCTGCGAACTCGTGAACGCTTCTCCTTTAACTCAAAGAGAAATTGCGAGCAAACTCGGAATTGCGCAGTGCACACTGACCGGATGGCTACACAGAGACCTTGGCATGACCACAGAAAGCCTTGTGAAAGCAGCTGATCTTTTTGGCGTGTCTTTGGACTACCTGACCGGCAGGACGGACGGTATGGACGAATCTGTGGACGCAGAGTGGTTTAAAAAGCAACAACGCTTTGGCTATGAGCAATACTTGAAAACGACCAAGAGAAAGAATTATCTGGATGAAAGCACGACGTATGAAGCACCGTGGCCGTATAATCTCCTCGATGAAATTTACATGCCTTACGACAAAGTCCCGCCAGAGGACATTGAAGACAGACTGCTCAAGGCGATCGACACCCTACTTCCGAGGGAGCGAGACGTCGTTCTGGAATACTTCAAGGAAGACAAAACGATGGATGAAGTCGGGAGAGACTTCAACGTCACAAGGGAAAGGGTGCGCCAGATCACGAAAAAAGCAGTCAGGAAGCTTCGGCATCCATCTGTTGTCAAAATCATTGACCACTCGGCAAAAGAACTGGAACTGATGCGCCAGATTAAAGACGAAACGCTAAAACTGAAAGCGCAACTCGCGAACGCCAAAAAACAAAGCGAAGAGGCGATGGCGGGAAAACCAAACGAGAGCGACAGCGTCAGGGAAGACGCCAGCAGAATGAAGATCGAAGAGATGGAACTATCTGTTCGGTCACAAACTTGTTTGGGGAGGAGCGGTATCCGCACACTAGGAGAACTGGAAAATCGAATTTTAAACGAGGGGTCTTACGGGCTAGAAAGAATTAGAAACTTGGGAAGAAAGTCCAAAGAAGAGATTCTTAGCAAGATGTGGGCGATCACAGGAGAAAATTGGGAGGAGATCGCCAGAAACGTAGACAAGAAGAACGGAAAATGCTAAGGGACGTGCCATAAAGCGCAAATATAAACACAGATATTTGTGCATAATGTCAATTGTTTTCCTCTTTGCAATTTGATATAATTACAGATGGTGGGGGGACACCATTTTTGGTGTCTAGTAAATGCTGAGAAGCATTCGGAATTGCTGAAGGGGGGAGCACAGTGCTAAAAGAACGCGAGGATCTGTTCGTTGGACAGTTTCCGGGATGCCTGATTTTCGCAGACAAGACAGTCTACGAACATGGGGACTACAAGAATCTGACTCGGGTGACAAACGCCGGGAATATCCACTACGATGTTTTCCCGATCACGCTTCCGGAATGGGTCAGGAAGCTTGTCGAGGCAGAGGCAGAGAAAAAGCGTGCGAAGTGGGACGAATACGTTGAGCGAGAGATCAAGGGTCGACCGCTGTACTTCTACGAAAAGATTCTGGACGCTCTGGACACTGGCGAGTTTCTGGACTGGTCGATGGATCACCCGCGCGAGGGCGGGGCGGAAGACTGGTGCCGGGCGCTGATTCCGGTGTATCGGAAGCACTGCTGAGAGGGGGAGAACAATGGTTACGGTTTACGAATTCTGCGAGATGTCGAAATACGAAGAAAATCGGTTAGTGATCTTTGACTCCTACACAAACCGCGTGGTCTTTAACGGAACGGTAGAGGGCGCGGCGAAGAGCGACTTCAGCTCTTCTGTTGTGTATAACATTGATTGGCTCGTGACGCCTCTTGTATATGCGGCTATCTGGCTGACCATCAACACACGGGACGGGAAGGATTGAGAAGATGACGAGAAGAGAGAAGAAATATCCTGAGACCTCGACGTTTGTCTTCTACAATCGGAATCCAAAAGGCAAGTTTACGGGAGATTGCCTGATTCGAGCTCTGAGCACGGCGCTGGACATTGAATACGAACGAGTTCTGTTTGAACTGGCTTATCTGTCGAGCGAGTCCGGCTACAGCATCGGGGACAACAAGACGATCAGTGAGTACATGCAATACAAGGGGTGGCGGCGGTGCAAACAGCCGAGACGGAAGAACGGGAAGAAACTCACCGGAGACGAGTTCTGCAAGTGGCTGTCCAAAAACTACGAGCAAGGGGAAATCGGAAACGTTGTCTGCAACATCGGCGGACATCACATTGTGGCGATTAAGCCAACAAACCACGGAAAAGGGATCAACTGTCGGTACAAAGTCCACGACATCTGGGACAGCAGTGACGGGTGCGTTGGGACTGTGTGGTGCAAGGAGGATCTGAATGACGCGATATTTTAATGTGACTGTTGACGGGAAAAGGTTCGCTTGTCTGGATGACAGGGAAACCGCTGAACGAGTGGCGAAAGCGAATAACGGGAAAGTCGAGGAATTCGAGTTCCTGACGCCGTTGGAACGAATCACAAGAAAGATCGAGGTGCGATAATGGCTACTTACGAGATCAAATACCGGAGCAAAAACGTGCACGGTGAGACGATAGACCACGAGCTTCATCTGGAGAGCTATGTGGAATACGAGGGAGCGATCAAGGCTTGCAAGAAATTCCATCACAAGCTGATCATTAACCCGATGTGTGAGGGATGTCTTTTACTCGGAAAAGAGTGCAACGGCGAGGCGAACCACGTTTACACCGGATGCGTGTACAGGAAGGTAGCCTGATGTTTGAGCTACATTACGAATATATCTGCGCGGCTGGGTGGAGAGAGCACAAGTCCAGAACGCTGAGGACATACGACGAGCTAGACGAGGCTCTGGCAGACTGCCATGAAAAAGGTTACGAGATTCTGGACAACCCGATCTGCGCGTCGTGCTTATGGAACGGAACGCAATGCGCCGGAAGTAAAAATCACATTTGGACGGGGTGCAGTAAAAGGATAGAGGCGGGCGCGATCGAAAAAGAGGGGGACAGGGATAGTCAACCACCCGCCACTTAACCGCTGACGCGGTCTGAAGTGGGGGCTTGCAAAAGCCCTGATTGACTACCCTAAGTGCTTCGGGCACTACGTTACGCAAGAATGTATAGTTACCCGTGGATGTCATACCTAGTCTGCGGCTCTAAGGTCAGTGATTAAACAGTCCTGATGGGTAGGGGCAGTGTTGCTGGCGCGAAACCTTGCGATAACATTGGGGAAGGTATTTAACGGTAGTACGCACCGGCTTAAAGCGCAAAGCGTACAAAACGATAGGAGGTGTCGTTCGTGGTATATGTGCTGAATATTGACGGGCAACCGCTTATGCCGACCGAGCGGCACGGAAAAGTCAGACGGATGCTTAGAGATGGCAAAGCTAAGGTTATCCGCCGTTGCCCGTTTACGATACAGTTGTTGTACGAAACCGGAAACGAAACTCAAGAGATCGTGCTCGGCGTGGATGCCGGGAGCAAACACATCGGAATCTCGGCGACAACCGATAGCAAAGTTCTGTACGAAGCAGACGTGGAGTTGCGGAACGATATTGTCGATCTGCTGTCCACAAGGAGAGAACTCAGGCGTTCCCGCCGAAACCGCAAAACCAGATACCGCAAGCCGAAATTCGATAACCGTACAAGACCGGACGGATGGCTCGCTCCGTCTATCCAACACAAAGTCCAAACTCCCCTGACTGTCGTTGACAAAGTTTGCAAGATTCTGCCGATATCGAAAATCATAGTCGAAACCGCGAGCTTCGACATTCAGAAAATCAAGAACCCGGAGATCAGCGGAGAAGAATACCAACAGGGCGACCAGCTCAACTTCTGGAACGTCCGAGAATACGTGTTATTCAGAGACGGGCACACCTGCCAATGCTGTAAAGGGAAGTCGAAGGATAAGATTCTGAACGTCCACCACATCGAGAGTCGGAAGACTGGTGGTGACGCTCCGAACAACCTGATAACCCTCTGTGAAACGTGTCACAAGAAATACCACAGGGGCGAAATCGAGTTGCCTAAGACGATAAAGCGCGGCATGAGCTTTCGAGACGCAACTTTCATGGGCGTCATGCGTTGGGCGTTTTACAATGAGTTAAAGGCGCAATACCCGAACGTCAGCATGACCTACGGTTACATCACAAAGAACGTTCGAATCGAGAACAACCTTCCGAAAGAGCATTACGTTGATGCTCGATGCATCAGCGGAAACCCGACTGCAAAGCCCTTAGACTTTTACTTTCATCAGAAGAAGGTTCGTTGCCACAATCGACAGATTCACAAGCTAACGATAAACAAAGGCGGAACCCGCAAACGAAACCAAGCACCGTTTGAGGTAAAAGGATTCAGGCTTAACGATGTTGTGCTGGCAAGAGGCAAACAGTGGTTTATTCATGGGCGAAGATTAAAATGTTCGTTTGTTCTAAGCGTTCTTTCGGGGAACAAATTAGAGATTGTACCAAGCAAGATAAAGTTTGTATCACATTCGAGCACCTATTTAACAGAAAGGAGGGCGGCAATTCCGCCCCGACCTATAGAGGTCGGAGTGCCCTTGCCGCAATTATAATGGATAATATGGGACTGGAAATCAGAAACAAGCTGATTGACGAAGAAGAACGTAAAGAGAACTCTTGGGACAGGCAAAACCTGAAGTGGCTCTACAATAATTCTGGCGTTTCGGTGAAACAAATTTCCGAAGCGACCGGAATTAAGGAAAGCTCACTGAAAATGTATCTTTCCGGGTACGGAAATCCGAACCTGAATGCGGTTATTGCTCTGGCGGACTACTTTCAGGTTCCGGTGGATTATCTGGTTGGGCGTTGTTCTGAGCGCGAGAACAAAGAAATCTTTGAACACTACGCTGACTATTTCGCGAAGCTCCGGAACGCGTCGTACAGCGCCTACCTTTTCAACAAATACGTCGGGGACGACACACTGAAGTCAAAATATGTGTTTACGTGGCCGTTCAATCTGGTCGAAAGCATATTCCAAAAAGAAGAAAACGAGTGCATCGAATTCGACTATGAAGGTCTGGAAGAGGCGATCTCAACACTGACCGACCGTGAAAAAGAGGCGGTCGATCTCAGATACAGAAAAGAGAAAACTCTGACGGAAGTAGCGAATGATCTCCAAATCAGCCCGGAGCGGGTCAGACAAGTTCTGGCAAAGGCGTGCCGCAAGCTCCGGCATCCGGCAAGGCTCCGTTTAATCCGGTACGGAAATCTCGGTCTCGAGAGGATGAAGGAACTCAACGAGCGCGAGGCGGCGATAGCGGAAAAGGAAAAAGAGCTGGAAGAGAGAGAAAAGAGACTCAGCGAAGAAGAGAAAGAGGCTGGAATCAATGATTCTGGAGAGACGGCGATGGTCGGAAAGCAAATGGCACAGAGCATTATGGAGATGGAACTGTCCGTCCGAGCATACAACTGCCTCGTCCGGTTCGGGTGCAAAACAGTTGGGGATGTTCGGAAAGTGGCAGAGAGCGGGAAGCTTCTGAAGATTCGGAACATGGGTGTACATTCTGCACAGGAAGTGCTTTACGTCCTCAAAGACAAATACGGCGTAGATTGCATGCAACTGTACGGCTTCTAAGACGAAGGAGGAAGTGTGATGGAAATGCTGAAGAGTTGTCCGTTTTGCGGGAGCGAAAAAGTGAAAGTATTTGCCTTTAACGATGGTGGAATTTGCGTAAAGTGTCTGAAGTGCTGGTGTCAGACACAAGCGCATTCGGATGGTTGTATCAGTGACGCAGAGAGAGAATCAGCATTTGAAAAAGTGGTTAAGGCATGGAATCAGAGGGCTGAGTGATGGAATAGGGGGGGCTTAGTGGTGCCTGATCTCGACAAAGAAGAAGAATATAAAAAAGAAAATGCAAAGCTAAAGGAAGAGCTCGAATCCGGCAAACGAAATGAGTATCTTCTAAATGCTATGGGACAGTGGGTTGCCTCCCCTGAATGCGAGTGTCAAATTAAGAAGTGGCAAAAGGAGAATCTGGGTGATGGAATATCTTGAGAAATGCCCGTTTTGCGGACACAATGCGTCTGTTCTATATACATGCTATCCAAGTAAGGGTTATGTGAAGTGTAACAAGTGCTCTGCGAAGATGGAGCTATCTACGACAAGACTTAGTATCAAAGCATGGAACAGGAGAAAAGAACAGAGTTGACCACACAGAGTAACAAGATCGTGCTTAATGGCGAATAGGTGATTCAGGAAAGGAAAAAGCAGAGAAAATGAAGAAATACATTGATGCGGACAAGGCAGTGAATGCCCTTATTGAATACTACGGATTAAATGCGTGGATTCCTTCCAATGTGATCAGGTCCGTGCCAGCCGCTGACGTGATAGAGCAGAAGCACGGGAAGTGGATTCCAATGAACGAAGACGGCTCATGGCGCGTTGATACTTGCTCTGCATGCGGAAAAGATACGCATTATATGCGCTATGCACCGGCGTATGATTACTGCCCGAACTGCGGGTGTAAAATGAAGGGCTGAGCGATGAGAGAAGAGACAATTCACCCCAACGATTGCGGGAACTGCAAGCACTGGCATCCGCTCGAAGTTCAGGGACACACCATCACCGAAGGGGAATGCGACAAGATCAAAAGAGGGACGTTGGTTGTTTATACGAATTATGACAATGTAGAAAGCTCATACAGATTTGACGGGTTTGCATTTGCAGACGAATGTTACGATGAAGACTTGCATTGTTTTGAGGAGGCAACATGAAGGGAGTTATTGTAAAAAAGTTCAGGGGAGCCGGAACGTGGCTTATTATTGGCGAGGACGATGTGGAATATTTTCTCGGATATCGGCAATGTGTGAATAACGAGAAATATTTTAACGAAGGCACTTCCGTCACTTTCGATGTAAAGGACACGGGCGGGAAACGACCAGAAGCGTGGAACTGCATTGCGGAAGAACCGCCAAAGCCTTCCGTTACCAACTATGAAAGGACCAGAAAAATGTCGGTTGAGGAATTGGCGAAAGAGTTGTCCTCTGTTTCTGGCTACGAAGGGAACTCGCAAGAAGTAGCGTTCTGGCTTGACTGGCTGAGGCGTGTGGAAACATGAACAATGGATGGATTAGGAGTCAATTAAATGGCAGGTGTATATATCCCGAACATGGAAATGCCGACAAGGTGCTACGACTGTGACCTTTGCTACGACATGTATTACTGCAAAGCCGTTAAAGAGAGCCTGTTTGAAAAGGACGGCGAAAGCGACCGCGATCCCGCAGAGAACCGGATGGAAAGATGCCCATTAATCCCTATCACCAGCCACGGAAGACTGATTGAGGCTGAAGCGGTAAAAGACATTGTTTCCGCACACGACTATCCGCTTCGCGGCGGTCTCAACAGCGTTGATAATGGGATGTGGACTATAGGAATCTTTCAGGCGATTGATGAAGCGCCAACTGTTGTACCTTCGGACGAAAAGAAAGAGAAGACAGAAAAATACGATGCACTCCAAACCGCAATCAAGTTCACAATCGAAGCTTATAAGCACCGATGCGATGAGGCGGATAAAAATTACCAGAACGATGGGAAGTTTGGGAATATAGCCGCATATAACAAGGGGATTGCAGACGCATATAGATGCGTTATCGCAGACCTTGAGAGATGGAACGAATGAACATTCGGACAGATGCGTGGAGAAGCCGACTGCTGTCTTGGCGAGCAGAAATGACCGAAATTCCTGACCACGGTCGGGTGATTGACGCGGATGCGCTGATCGCAGAAGCCGAGATCATGGATATTGGTAGAAAGAAGGAGACAAAAGATGGAGATTGAAAGTTACGCATTTAAGCCACCTGTTAGCGCAATTAGGGTTAAGTCTTGCGGCAACGATTGGGTAACTGATTATGATGCAACGCTGTTGGCAGATGAAATCAGAGGATTCAGTCTTGATTCTGACGGCGTACATATCTATAGCAGATTAAAAGACATTCATGGAGATTTTGATAATATCTACGTTCCGTATTCAAACCTCGAGGCACTGATATTTTATTTTAACGAACCTGAAAGCAAGGTGAAACCGTGAGCATTTATATTAGGGGAGTGTCGATGCCGACAGAAGAAGAAGAGACAAAAATCTTAATCATTAGACACGACGGGAAAGTTGTTACGCCGTTTGAGGCAACGCAAGAACAGGCTGAAGCTATCGAAGTACAAGACCACGGTGACCTGATTGATGCGCACGGAAAGATTCAAGTAAGTGTGGTGTTTACCCCGGAAGGAAAGTGCCAAGCAGATTTGACAGCTCCAACCGTTATTTCGGCGAGCAGAAAAGCTGAAGGGAGATCCTGACCTTTCACGTTCACCACCGGAGTAGGCGAAAGGAGCGAATGATGGGGTTATATATCAAGAAAGCACATAAACCAAAAGGATGCCTGTCCTGCGGGTATAATGATCCAGCCTGTGAATGCGCCAGAAATTGTACTTGTCCCCTAATAGAAGTCCCAGAGCATGGGAGGCTGATCGATGCGGATGCTTTATATGAAAAGCTGAGAGACGAATTGAGATTCTGCCGAGCTGGCGGGCACGCGGACACAAGAATACGAGAAATGATGGTCGAGTTACAGATTGCGCCAACCGTCATTCCGAAAGAAGGAGAGGAAACATGGAAAACTTTGTAAAACCGGAACGGGTGATTATTGAGGATTCGGATTATATATCCAAACTTATTAATGCAAGCCTCGTGAAAGATCTACACGAGAACGAAGAAATATGTCAGGTGTGCCACGGGACGGGGATGGTTATTCAAAACAACATATATGGGCTTACCGAAGACCCGGATAAAAGCGTTATGTTCCCATATAAGCATCAGGCGCTCAGCTTTTGCCAACATTGTTACAACGGCGTTGTAAACAGGTGCAAACTCTGCGGAGAAATCTTGCCAAGAGGGATGCTTAAGCACAATTGCGAAGCTCAGAGAAAAGCGGACAGGGAGAAGATCAGAAAGGAACAGGCAGAACGCGAAGAAAAAGCGCCTTGGGCCACACCGGAGATGATAGAGAGCTGCGGGATGTTTTATTCCGACTACTTCTCAGAAAACGAAGGGTATTTCTTGGACTGGGACGAATTCTTTGAAGATTGGGAAGAGTGCCACGATGCCGATGACCCAAAGCCGGAAATTGCGTGGACAACCGTCTCGTATGAAATGAGGATTGATGCGGTCAACATTCTCGAAAGCGCGACAGAAGACATGTACGAGGACGCTATGTTTGACATTCCGGACAGCAAGATAAAAGAACTGCAAACATATCTGGATGAGTTCGCGAAAACCTGTGGGGTTGGAAGAACGTATTACAAGGGAGATTACAAGGTTAAGATCCCGTGGAAAGATAGAAAAGGAGAGGAAACGTGACAATTGCAGATATCCAAGACTATATCCAGTCTGTTTACAACGAAAACGACCTAGGAGGGACAGAAATCCTTGATGAAATAGAAGACATGCTTGAACAACTCTCTGAAGAACGAGATGGGAATTGGATTGTAGTTGAAGATTGTTGCAACAGAGGAATCTATTGCTCGAACTGCAAGAAAAAGATTTTTGATTTCACACACAAGCCGAAGAAGAAACAGTCGAGATACTGTTCAAACTGCGGGGCGCAGATGGATATGAATTGAGGAAAAACAATGGACAGAATCAAAGGGTTCGAGGTTATGTGGACATCGAAAAACCAGAACGTGGCTGTAACATACAACCGGTTCGGGATGGGGAGCCGATACAACATATACAGGAAAGCGACATCGGCGCTCTGGTGCGGCGAGCTTGCTTGCCACTGGAAATATGTCAGATCGAGCGAAAGCATCGGGGAAGCGATCGGCTACGCGCAGAAGATTCTGGACGAGCCGGAGGAACATGTAGAAAGGATGGTGGCAAATTTTGGATGACGCCGAATACATTTTCAAACAGACCAACTCGGAACGAAAGAGGACGGGGCGCGGGGCGATAGCGAAGAAGAACGGAAGCAAGTCAAAGAAATGCAGTCTTCCGTCGGATTATCTGACGCCTTCAGAGATCAAGAAACTGAAC
>Ga0265299_10004585_pt1 | contig 13013 bp, 6 predicted proteins | sample AusTroGonzalo_MG_4_FD_193485 | JGI IMG/M metagenome (GOLD analysis project Ga0265299, IMG submission 193485) | Bovine rumen microbial communities from tropical cattle in Woodstock, Queensland, Australia - Gonzalo_02 | ecosystem: Host-associated > Mammals > Digestive system > Stomach > Rumen ...
GTTTTCTTGTCTTTGTTCTCCGTTCCTTCCACTTTTTGCGGGCGGTTTTCTTTAAAATAATCGCGGATTTCGCTGCTTGTGGTTGGGCATGGTCTGTTGAATCCTACAATATCATATTTCTGGCACAAATCGATATTGAATGTAATGCCGCAGGATTTTATGGCGTCTTCGGTTGCGTCGAAGTATATGTACGCGGTGACGCTATCCAGTTTTTCCATGGTTTCGTTGACAATATGGATGTTGAAGACGTCAGACTCGTCCCATGTGTAATGGTATGCTGTTGCGTATATTCCGTCTGTAGCTGGAATCGCTTCGGTTTTGCAGTTGTCGCATTTCTTTTCGTAATAGTCGTCGCCGCCATTGCTAACGATAGTAAGAGCCGACAAAAGAACGGTAGAGGCATCAAGGCAAGTTTCTGAGATGATGTAATCTTCCCAGCTCATATTCATACTATTGGAGGGAACCCAGGAATTTGTTAGGCTTGGATTGACCCCTCCCAAAAGCGCTCCGACAGGGCAATTGTATTTGTAGTTGAAGCCTGGGGTATTTCGTCCTTCGGGGTTTGATGCCCTGTGGTGGGGGTGGGCGTCGTTCTTGTCGCCAATGCCATATACAAATGAAATGTCCCAGGGGTTCACGCCGAGTGTGTAGTTCAGCTGGTTGATGCCGAGCTGTTTCATTTCGCTAACCTTTAAGTCGGTCAGTGCCATTTTGGGGAGCGTGATGCCTTGCTTTTCGATATCGGCAGCGACATCGGAGTAGGCTAGCACTTCGAAAACATTGCCCATTTGATAGCGGTTGAAATTCCAGTTCCCATCTGTGAACATGGTGTACCAAATGGGATCGTATGAGACTTTGTTTAGCTTGTAGCCTATGTCTCCAGCAGGGAGTGTTATTGAACCTCCATTGTTCTTTCCCACGTCGCCTAGGTTTGCAATCATGTCGGCAAGGCAGTCTTCAATGGCGTTCAGTCGTTCTTCTTCGGTAAGGCCGTATTCGGTTGTTGCCTTAGCCTTGTCGGCGAGAATTAATTTGTACAAGGCGTACAGGGCGAAAGTGTATGAATTGGACCAACTGGTGTTTTTCCCGTCTTTCAGGAAACCCTTATTGTTTGTGACGAACCATCCGCCTTCAAAATAGCCTGCTCCGTTGCCGATTAATTGACCGCTCACAAGATTCTTGGTGCGGATCATGTCGTCTGCATATTCTTTTTTGCTGGTGGCGTACAGGAGCGCGACTGAGGCGAGAGCCATGTCGTCATAGAATTCGTTATTGCCGGCGTAGGCGGGAGTACTCCAGCCCGCGGCTTCCGTGTTGTTCTTGAATTTTTTGTCGCCGTCGTAAGTCGATTTGCCTTGAGCAAGAGCTTTGGCAAAGTCGTACATCTTTTCTGCAACGGTCAAGCAACTGTCCGCAAATTTCTTGTCGTATTGTGCATAATCCTTGCTCAAGATGGCAAGGCCTGCTACGATTTCGCCAGCAATGTTAGAACCGAGTTCGCCAAGGCGGACGATTCTGGTAGCGGGGCCTCCGCGGTCTGTTGCTTCGGACGAGCTGTCTGTGGGTAAGTTGTCTTGGGCTTCCGGGCGAGTCCATAACATGTGGTCGCTAGCGAAATTGCCAACGGAAACGGGCATGTCGTCGATAACACCCTTGGCAAACTTGTACGCTTTCAAGAAAAAGTCGGCACCATGCTTTGCTTCGCGCAGAACATCGGGCACGCCGTCGGTTTTGACAAATTCAGCCTGGTTGTAGGCGTAGTGGTCCACATCTTTTGTGGGGTTGGTGGCGGACATCACGGCCAAGGCCATAAAGGCGAATGCCTGCGTCTGCGATTCCTTGAGGTGATCGCCGCAGTCATACCAGCCGCCAGCAAGAGTCCCTGCACGGGATTCGTCGAATGATCCGCGAACATCTTTTGCGCCCGTCACGATGGCACCGCCGCCATCTTTTGTGTGGCTCGGGCCATGGAACCAGGATTCAGAATTGCCGCTGCGTTGGATGCCAAAGAACTTGAGGCTTGCGTCCTTGGCCATGGAATAAACATTGTCGCTTACAATGAATGTGCTTGAAATTTCATCGCCGACCTTGATTCTCAGACGTTTGTTTGTCGGGACGCTTTGCGGAATTTTTCCGATAAAAATTTTGCCGGACGGCCCCGTGAATTCCACCTTGTAGCGTTTTTGGTCGGCTGTGGTTACGCCTGAGCCTGCGATAATCGTCCAGTCGCTTTCAGTTTCGGCTTCGCTTTTGGTGAATGTGCCGGTCACTTTTTTGCTGAGTGATTTGCCGTTCACATCAACAACTTCGAATTCCTCAGCGGAGGAGCCGACAAAGTAGAACTGGCGTTCTTTGTCGCTTTCGAGGTAGCCGGCTTGGTTGACGCGGATTGGCGAAATTTTGGTGTTGATGGCATCCAAGTATGCCTGGTCCAAGGTGTCGGGCATCATTTCTCCGGCCTTGAAGCTTGCTGGCGTTGCTTCTTTCGGGAGCATCCCTGTTTTCTTGGTGACCGTAGTATCGAATTTTTCGAAGACCTTCGCATCCCAGCTCAAAGGCCATGTCGGTCGAATCAGGTCGTATGGGGTGGTTGCTGCAAATGCCGCCGATGCGGAAAGTGCCGTTAAAGTAGAAATGGCCACGATGACCGTTGCCTTAGTTTTGGGAATCATTTTTTCCTCCTTGTCACATAAAAATAATAATACAAAAATTCCCGCTTCCGCGGGAACTGAACAGAGCATTACTGTTAAACTAATCTTTCTTTGTACTTTTGTCTCTTGTCTGTAGCTCGCGTAGCGAGCGTTCTCTCGTCTTTAGTCTAAAAACTACTCAAATCTCAAGGCTTCGATCGGGTCGAGCCTGCTTGCTTTACGTGCCGGGTACCAGCCAAAGAAAACGCCCGTGGCAAAGCACACGCCAAAGCTCACGATGATGCTTGTAACCGAAACGCTCATCGGCCAGTTCATCACGTTCTTGACGATTTCCGAAGCGGCAACACCGATGCCAATGCCGATTGCACCGCCCAGAAGACTGATGAGAATAGATTCGATGAGGAACTGCAAAAGAATGTCGCGACCGCGGGCGCCGATAGCCATGCGGAGGCCGATTTCCTTGGTGCGTTCGGTAACGGAGACGTACATGATGTTCATGATACCGATACCGCCTACTAACAAACTAATTCCTGCAATCGCAGTCAGCACGAGCGAAAGCATGTCGGACGTGCTTGTGACCATCTGGATCATTTCTTCTTGCGTAAAGACGCGGAACGGGTCCGTGGGCTTGGTCCAGTTGCGGCGTTCCTTGAGGATCGTCATGATTTCTTCGGTGGCCTTGGCGGCATAACCTTCACCGATGGAGTTTGCGAGAATCTGGCGGATCTTGGTCGTTGCGCCAAAGCGCTTCATCACAGTCTGGTACGGCGTAAAGATGATGTCGTCCTGGTCCTGGCCGAAGTCGCCGGAGCCTTTGGCCTTGAGCGTTCCGATGACTTTTAGCGGAATACTCTTGTAGCGGATGGTCTTTCCGATGGGGTCCGTGTCTGGGAACAGGTTCTTGACGACCGTCTGCCCGATGACGCAGACTTTGGCCATGCGGTCCGCCTCGTCGTCGAACATCACGCCGTCGGCAATTTCGTAGTTGCGGATCTTGAGGTAGTCTGCCGAAACGCCAGAAAGCGAAGTCGGGGAGTTGTTGTTCCCGACGATAGCTTGGCCGCCTACCGTCATCAATGGCGATACCGCGTCGATGTAAGTGGCCTCGTTGCGGAGCGCAATCACGTCCTCTTCTTCGAGGGTCTCGTTGGAACTGCTGGCGTCCAGTTGCACGCCGCCGCGGCGGCTCTGGTTCGGCATGATGGTAATGGCGTTCGTGCCCATCGCGGTCATCTGTTCCTTGATGGACTTCTTGGATCCTTCACCCATTGCGACCATGGTGATGACGGCCGCAACACCAATCACGATGCCGAGCACTGAGAGGAACGTGCGCATGCGGTTGCGGAACAAGGCGCGGACTGCAATTTTGATTAAGGTGAATATACTCATGCTTTTTCCTCCTCGTTGCTCTCTTCTTCCTCGTCAAAGACTTCGGGAGGCGGGAGCGCTTCGAGTGCTGCACGGGCGTCTTGCACGGACGTGTTCATGACATCCTTCTTTACAAGTCCGTCCCTGAGGGTGATGGTGCGCGTCGAGAATGTGGCGATGTCCGGTTCGTGCGTTACGAAGGCGATCGTCTTTCCTTGCTGGTTCAGCTCCTGGAAAATCATCATGATTTCGTAACTCGTGCGGGTATCGAGGTTACCGGTCGCTTCGTCGGCGAGAATGATGACGGGGTCGTTCACGAGCGCACGCGCGATGGCGACTCTCTGCTGTTGACCGCCCGAGAGTTGGTTCGGCAGGTGGTTCATGCGGCTTTCGAGCCCGACTCTCTTGAGGGCCTCGACGGCGCGGTGGTGACGTTCCGCTGCCGAAATGTTCGGGTTATATAATAGAGGGAGCTCCACGTTCTCGATGGCCGAGGTACGGCTGAGGAGGTTGTAGCTCTGGAAGACGAACCCGATTTTCTGGCTGCGGATTTTCGCGAGGGCGTCCCGCTTGAGCGTTTCGGTATGTTCGCCATCTAATATATAGTGTCCTGAAGTCGGTCGGTCCATGCACCCGAGTATGTTCAGCATAGTCGATTTTCCGGAGCCGCTCGTACCCATGATGGTGACGAATTCTCCGTTGTGAATGTCGAAACTTACACCACGAAGAGCATGCACGATTTCGTTTCCCATTTTGAAATCGCGGCGCAGATTTTGAACAGAAAGTATAGGTGAATCAGCTTGCATAAGGTCCTTTTTTCTTGTTCTTTAGATGCTCTAACCTGTTGATTGCGTTGCTTTTACATCGAATGACCATGAAATTTTGTCTGTTTTACGATTAAATATCAGTAAAAACAGGAAAATTTCATTTGAATGTTATGTTTACGAGCATAAACGTTAAATTTTTTTTTATTTTATATTCCGAATTGGACTACAGCAGGTGGTCCGTTCCGTGTCCTTGGAGATAATTTGATGAATGAGAAAATGACTCAGAATACTTCGACGAAGTCCGGTGATGACGAAATCGATATTCTTGAGATATTGGTGTATTTGAAAGGCAAGTGGAAGTTCTTGCTGATTTTCTTGTTTTTGGGAATTGCCTGCGGCTTTTTGGTTTCCAAATGGATTCGTCCTGCGTATCGAAGCGATATCCTTTTGCAAGTGAATGTAAAGGGGAATAAACAAGGTCTCGCCCTTGGTGAAATGGGTGCCTTGCTGGACGTGTCTACTCCGTCTGCCGCCGAAATGGAACTCATCAAGAGCCGTGTCGTTCTGGACCAGGTGGTTCAAGACGAAAGACTCTGTTACTCCGCTACTCCGCTAAATAAGATGGACCGTCTTATGCAGCGTGAAGGCCGCATGGATCTTGAACTCTTGCGTATTCCGCGTGCTTACGTCAATACCAAGGAACCGCTTCTTGCGCGAGTGACTGCCGATTCCAGTAAGTACGATGTGCTCGGACTAGAGGGCGAGGTTGTCCTGTCTGGTTCCGTTGGCGAAACGTACCGTCAGCCGTTCGCGGGTGACACTTTGGTGATTTGCGTCAAGTCTTTGACTGCGACTGCCGGTCAGACCTTCTTGCTGAATGAAACTCATCCGCTGATGGCGGCTGGCGCTCTTCTCAAGAATCTCAGCATTTCCGAAGAAGGCAAGAACTCCGGCATTATCAGGGTCTCTCTCGAAGACCGCTATCCGGACCGAGTTGCTGCTATTTTGAATACTGTCGCGAATACGTATTTGAAGCAGAATATTGAAATGCGCAGTGCCGAAGCCAAGAAGACTCTCGCTTTCTTGGAAGAACAGCTTCCGGGCGTCAAGGCCAAGCTCGATTCTGCCGAACAGAAGTTGACGACGTTCCGCCATGCGAAGGGAACGATTGACCTTACGGGTGAAACTCGCTTGCACCTCGAAAAGGATGTGACGCTTCAGCAACGCATTATCGAACTGGAACAGAAAAAGCAGGACGCCCTCCGCTTGTTCCGTGCCGAACATCCGACCGTGCGTACGATCGAAGAACAGCAGGCTAGGCTCCGTCGTGAACTTGCCAAGCAGCAGCGCTCTGCCGCAAGCCTCCCGGTCGTGCAGCAAGAAGTGCTTTCCTTGCAGGAAGAAGTCGAAGTCAACAACAAGCTTTATACGAACCTCTTGAACAATATCCAGCAGCTCCGTGTGGTTCAGGCCGGTGAAGTCGGTAACGTCCGCATTGTGGATGCGGCCTATGAACCGATTAAGCCCGCAAAGCCCAAGCGTTCCCTGATTTTCCTCGGCGTTACGATCGGTTTTGTTCTTTTGGGTTGCTTTATTGTTTACATCCGTCGCATTCTTTCGAACGGTGTCTATAGCAGTAGCGAAGTGGAACAGGCCACAGGCGTTGGCGTCTACGGTAAGCTTCCGATGCTTGACGGCAAGACGTTGAACGATGTGATGAAGCCTTATGTGTCCATAAAGCCGGATGAACCTTTTGCCGAAGGTGTTCGTGCCCTTCGTACAGCTCTTGAATTTTCTGTATTCGAAGATGGCAAGAAGGTCCTTATGGTGTCCGGCCTTGTGCAGGGCGTCGGTAAGTCCTTCGTTTCGACCAACCTAGCCGCTTCGTTTGCTATGAATGGCAAAAAAGTCTTGCTGGTCGATATGGACCTTCGCCGTGGGCATCTTTTTAAGCACAATCAGAAGGGTTTGTGCGAAATGCTCGAAAAAGAATGTTATACGGATGACTATATTGTAAAGGTTACCGATGACTTCCATGTTCTGGGAGCCGGTGCCCGTGTCGTGAATCCGGGCAGTCTTTTGAATAGTTCTAGATTTAGCGCTTTCCTTGACGCGTTCAGGGATAAGTATGATTTGATTGTTCTGGATACGCCTCCCGTATTCCAGTGCAGTGACGCATTGCTTGTCGAAAAGCATGCGGATTACCTGTTGTGTGTCTTGAAACATGCAGCTCACACCATTGAAAGCATCCAAGATGCCTTGAATACTTTTGACCGCAGTACGGAAACTCCTTTGCCGAAGGCATTTGTCTTCAACAAGTGTGAACGTCATGTGGGATATGGCTATGGTAGTTACAACGGCTACTATGGCTATCAAAAAAAATATTAACCAATAACAAGGAGAATAGATGAAAAAAATAGTCGCAATGTCTCTCTTGGCCGGTAGCTTCGCTTTTGCGCAGTCTGGCCAAATGGGCGGAGCTGATGGTCTTAACCAGAAAACAGCCCAGACTCTCGGTCAGGGTGGCTTTGCCGTCGGTTTCGGCGGTCAGGTCTCTTATGACGCCTGGTCCCTCTCTCGCGGTGGCCAGATTTCTAAGGACGGTAAGACGGACTCGTTCCATAGTGCTGACGGTAGCCTTACTGCAAATATCAACTTTGCAGCTGGCGTCACCGACTTCATGGACGTAGGTCTTGCTCTCCCGCTCTACTACGATCATGCCCATACTCACATGGTCCCGGAAGGTGACATGTGGAAGGCAAGCCGTGGTGACCTCGAACTCTGGGTAAAGGCTAAGCTTCCGTTCGACGAAATGACTGATGGCGTGTTCAACGCTGCAGTTGCCGCTCAGTTCTACTTCCCGACTGGTGACAAGTCCGTTGGCGTTCGTCCGCGTCACGCTTGGTTCCTCAATGCCGATGGCAAGCAGACTCATCCGTACACCCTCAATGGCATGGCCTTTGGTGGTGAAGTGATCCTCACTCTCGACCTCCAGAAGGTTGGTGCTCCGATCCGCTTCAACGGTAACGTTGGTCTTGTGGCTCCGGTGAGCCGCGGTACCATGACCTTGGTCTACGGTGGTGGCATCAACGTCCTCCCGACCGATTGGATGGACATCTTCGTTGAAGCTAACGGTGAATTCCGCGTAGAAAAGGGTGTATATCCGCGTGATCCGGGTTACGATCCGTTCACCCTTACTCCGGGTCTTCGTTTCCACCTCCCGGCTGACATCGACATCGCCCTCGGTCTCGATGTGGGTATTCGTTCCTTCTCTGTCGGTTGGGACTACAAGGACGAAATGCACAGTGCTGAACTCTACCAGTTGCACTATCAGGACAAGCACGAAAAGACCGTTGCATTCGGTTACACCCCGACTCCGCGTTTCGCAGGTACTGCAGCCCTCGTTTGGCGCTTCGGTAACGTCCGTGGTGCTGACGAAGATAAGGATGGCGTGAACAATAACCTCGACCAGTGCGCAGGCACTCCGGCTGGTGCTGTTGTTGATGCTAATGGCTGCCCGGTTGACTCTGACAACGACGGTGTCTTCGACGGTCTCGACCAGTGCGCTGAAACTCCGGCTGGCGCTGTTATCGACGCTGCTGGCTGCCCGGTTGACTCTGACAACGACGGTGTTGCTGATGGTATCGACCAGTGCGCTGAAACTCCGGCTGGCGTAGTTGTTGACGCTGCTGGCTGCCCGGTTGACTCTGATAAGGATGGCATTGCCGACTACCTCGACAAGTGCCCGAATACTGCTGCTGGTGCTCCGATCGATGCTGCTGGTTGCCCGCTTGATTCCGATAAGGACGGCGTTGCTGACTACCTCGACCAGTGCGCTAATACTCAGTCTGGTGTTGCTGTTGACGCTAAGGGCTGCCCGGTTGACTCCGACAATGACGGTGTTGCCGACTACCTCGACAAGTGCCCGAGCACTCCGGCTGGTCTCCCGGTTAACGCCGATGGTTGCAGCCCGGATACGGATAACGACGGTATTGTTGACGCTCTCGACAAGTGCCCGAATACTCCGGCTGGTGTCTCTGTTGACGAAGTTGGTTGCCCGGTTGACTCTGACAAGGACGGCGTTGCCGATCACCTCGACAAGTGCCCGAATACTCTCGTTGGCGTAGCTGTTGACAAGAACGGTTGCCCGAACAAGAGCCAGGATCTCGACAAGCTCAAGAAGGGTATCCAGTTCAAGAGCGGTTCTGCTAAGCTCACGAAGGGCAGCAACAAGACCTTGAACAACATCGCTAAGTTGATGAAGAAGCTCCCGGCTATCAACCTCGAAGTCCAGGGCCACACCGACGACAGCGGTAAGGAAGAAAAGAACAAGAAGATCTCCGAACAGCGTGCACAGGCTGTTGTCAAGTACCTCATCAAGAAGGGCATTGACAGCGAACGTCTCCGCGCAGTCGGTTACGGTTCTGACAAGCCGATCGCAGACAACAAGACGAAGAAGGGCCGCAAGCTCAACCGTCGCGTTGAACTCGTTCCGTTCGAAAAGTAATCTTCTCGATTCTGACTGAGAACTAAAAAGGGGCGTCCGCAAGGACGCCCTTTTTGTATGCGTTATGCGACTCCGTCGCAGTTCTAGGTTTCGAGTTACTAGGGCTGCTTCGCGGCTGTTTGTGTTTGAATTGCTCAAGCTGTTTTGTTGCCGTCGGACGTTGTCAGCTATAGAAAAATCCCTCGCCTACGCGGGGGATTTTTTCGTATACAGTAATGTCTCTCGTCTGTAGCCCGCCTCGCGGGCGTTCTCTCATGGCTCATCGCTCAAAGCTCATTGCTTAAACACCCATTTCTTATAGAGCGTAAAGCTCACGAGTACGTAAACGACGTTTGCGATGATATTGGCGAAGTATGTCGGCTTCATGAACTTGGAAATGAACGATGTGAACCCTTCGCACCAAGAAGCGTTGGCGAGTACGTAGGCAGAACCTTCCAGAACGAGCAAGTTGATGAGGTACGAGCAGAGGAAAACGATGATGAACCGTGCGACTTCGGAGCGCTTTTTGTTCGTGCTCTTGAAGTTCCAGATGCGGTTGCAGAGGTAGCTGTTGAGCCCGCCGGCGATAAATCCGAGAAAATTCGAGAGTTCCAGGTTCCAGTCGAGGACTTGATGGAGAATCCAGACGGTTGCAAGCGTAATCAATGTGTTCATTACGCCGATAATATTGTATTTGATAAAGTGTTTCACGGACGTTAAAATACTAATTTTGGGGCATGAACTGGATTGCAACTAAAAAATGCAGTGCTGCTTGCGCTGCAGATATGATTCGTAATGGCGATATTTTAGGCGTTTCCGGATTTACGTTGGCCGGATACCCTAAAGCGGTCCCTTTGGCTATAGCTTCCCGCGCAGAAAAGCTTCACGAACAAGGTCAGGAATTCAAGGTCACGCTTTTTGCGGGCGCCTCGACGGGTGATAGCTGTGACGGTGCTCTTGCACGTGCCAAGGCCTTGAAACTCCGCATGCCTTACCAGTCCAATCCTAGTTTGCGCAAGGCGATTAACGACGGCAGTATTGATTACATTGACGCTCACTTGGGCAAGATGGGTTATCTTGTGCGAACCGGAGCGGTCCCTGCGCCGACGGTTGCGATTATTGAAGTTTCTGCAATTCTGCCGGATGGTCGCGTTTGCCTGACGACTTCGGGCGGAAACTCGGTCTGTTACTTGGAAATGGCGGACCGTATTATTCTGGAATTGAATACGCGCTTGGGCGATAGCTGCATTGGTATGCACGATAACGCTCTTCCGGAACTCCCGCCGCATGCAAAACCGCTTGCCATCTATAGCGCTGGCGACCGCGTGGGTGAAGAATTTGTGCGCATTGACCCGAACAAGGTGATTGCCATCGTCGAAAACGAAGCCTACGATGAAGTGACTCCGTTCGTGGAACCGGATGAAATTTCGAAGAACATCGGCGAACGCATTTTGGACTTTATCCGCTTCGAAGAATCGCATGGCAGACTCCCGAAGGGGTTGGCGTACCAGAGTGGCGTGGGCAAGGTGGCAAACGCCGTGCTTTGCGCCATGGCCAACGACGACCGCCTCGGTCAAATCGATCTTTTCACCGAAGTGATTCAAGAAGCCGTTCTCCCGCTTTTGAAGAAGGGCAAGCTCGGTATCGCTTCGGGTACGGCACTCACGCTTTCGAAGGAAGCCCAAAAAGAGTTTGTTGAAAATAGTGCTGAATGGAAAAAGCATTTTGTCATTCGCCAGCAGGAAGTGAGCAACAGCCCCGATGTCATCCGTCGCCTTGGCGTGATTTCGATGAACACGGCACTTGAAGTCGATATCTTCGGTAACGTCAACAGTTCGCTTGTCTGTGGCTCTGCAATGATGAACGGCATTGGCGGTTCTGCGGACTTTGCACGCAACTGCGCCCTCGGATTTTTCCTGACGCCTTCTGTCGCAAAGGGCGGTGCCATTTCGAGCATCGTGCCGTACGTGAGCCATGTGGACCATACGGATCATGACACGCAGATTTTTGTGACGGAACAGGGGCTTGCGGATTTGCGCGGCTTGCCTGCCGAAGAACGTGCCCGCTTGATAATCAAGAACTGCGCCCATCCGGATTACCGCGACGAACTCACGGACATTCTGGAATTCGGTCTCAAGCATGCGAAGGGAATTCACTTGCCGCTTGCACTTTCCCGTGCGTTCGAGATGCACACCCGCTTTATGGAAACGGGAAGCATGAAGTCATTAAAACCGACTCTGTAAAAGAATTCGAAAGGTTTAGTCCAAATTAGGCTGCTGACGACCATGTTGTGCGTTGGCAGCTTTTTAATTTCTCTGAAAAAAGCCGCTTGTCGAATTCTTGATGTTGAAATTTTGTTATAAAAATTATATTTTGTTACGGGGTGTTTAAGTGGCAAAATTTTTTGAGGGCGAATTTTTATGTGGACATATTCTCGTCTATCTTGTTCTCTTTTGCTCGCAACACTCCTTGCGGCATGCGGTGATGAATCTGTAGCGGATTCAGCCTTTGTTTCCGATGGCGATTCGGAACAGTCAAGCGATTCCGGTAAGAAGGTTTCGTCGTCCAGTGAAACCTCGCAAAAAAAGTCTTCGTCTAGCGCTTCCAAGACAAGCGAACCGACGGATGGGGATTCCATTTCTGTTGATATCGGTGAAGAAGGCCTGGATGTCGTTTACGTGCTTGTGGACGGCACCGTATCGGGTTCTGTCGCCTTGGAATCGTTTGCAAAGTCTGCGCAAGTCGAGATGGTGCTTTTGGATTCTGCGGATAGCTACAAGAGGACCAAGACCGTTTATACAAGCGATATCGGTAAAGATGGTTCTTACGAGATTAAAAAGATCGATCTGCCGCAGCCGTATGTGCTTTTCTCTGCCGAAGGCCAGTTCCAGAATGTGGCGGACGGGAATACGGAATCGGTGGCGCTTTGGACTTTGGGCGACGCCTCTTCTGGTGAATTGTTCAACTTGAATTTTCTGACCACTCTTGAGACGGAACGTACTCTTGGACTTTTGAATAGTGCAAAGATGCATTACGAAGAAGCCAAGGCTAAGGCGGCTCAAGATATCTGGAAAACATTCCACTTTGATGCTAGCGGCTTTGATGATGTCGAACGCGTTTCTGTTTCGGATGGTAGCGAAACGGCGACGGCGATGCTCGCTGCGGGAATCTTGATGCAGGTGGCTGCCGATGGAGATTTCGGGAAGTTCTTCAAGGCGCTGGTGACGGATATTTCGAAAAATGGTTTCTGGAATGATTCCGTGACTCGTGCGGCGGTGGCTGATTGGGCTCTCGGCACCGACATGAAGGAAGGCTTTGCTTCGATTCGTAAAACGCTCGAAAAGAAGATGAAGACGGTCCCCGATTTCGAGATGTACTTAAGGACCTTCTATCAGGCTGAACTTGGGTTCCCGGCTTGTGATGACGAATCGGTGGACAAGGTCTACTTTGTCAAGAATAAGCTTAGCGAATATTACGCTTCCAAATATGATGACGTCTCCAAGTCGAAGGAACGCTTTGCCTGTGACGAGTACGGCCACTGGACTGCTATTCCAGATAGCTTGAAGGATACGAAGGGATTCTTGCCGGGTAAAGATGGCGAAGTCCGTCAAGGGGAATTTACGGGTACATACTTTGTGTACGATGCCGAGTCTAGGTCTTGGCGCGTTGCAACGGCTGTCGAAAAGGATAGATATTTTGTCCTGAATTCCAATGCGAAGGAGTTTGTCGATATCCAGGACG